>Ga0115004_10001498_pt1 | contig 19169 bp, 19 predicted proteins | sample ArcticOcean_MG_C_10_FD_88737 | JGI IMG/M metagenome (GOLD analysis project Ga0115004, IMG submission 88737) | Marine microbial communities from western Arctic Ocean - ArcticOcean_MG_CB11_90 | ecosystem: Environmental > Aquatic > Marine > Oceanic | place: Arctic Ocean: Canada Basin | collected... | reverse complement strand
TATTTATTTTTTTTGGATCAAATTTGATATTAAAAGTAGAAAGAGTTTCGTTGACATTGTTTTTTTTGTTGGCGGTAATTTGATAGGTGAGAACTAAATCTTTAATTACTTCAATTTTAGTTTTATGCAATAAAATAGCATCATTCCTAAGTAGTATTTTGTCAATAAAAATAAGAAAAGCTTTTTTAAAAGCTAAATTAACTAATTTTCTGTTATTTGAACTATTCTTTGTTGTGGTTTCTATCTCAACGTTATTAACATCATAGATTATATTGTTTGAAAAAACATTTTCAGTTTTTGAGATAAATAGTATTATACAGAAAATACAAAAAAATTTGTTCATTTAAGCTAGTTATCATTTTATTCATGCAAAAAACAAAAAATACTTATAAAAAAAGTGGTGTAAACATAAATCTTGCTGATCGATTTGTAGAACATATTGCTAAAATCTCAAAAAAAAATGTCAAAAAAAAGGGTAATCTCTTAAATAAAGATAATATTGGAGCTTTTGGATCTACTTTTGATATCAGTAAAATAAAAATTAAAGACCCTTTGATAGTATCAAGTACAGATGGTGTTGGCACAAAACTAGATTTAGCAAATCGATTTGGTAAATTTAACACTATAGGAATTGATCTTGTTGCTATGTGTGTAAATGACTTAATTGTACAAGGTGCAAAACCATTATTTTTTTTGGACTATATCGCAGTTGGAAAATTAAAATTAAATAAAATGAAAAAAATTTTAGATGGAATAGTGAAAGGTTGTGAAATATCTTTATGTAGTTTAATCGGTGGTGAAACTGCAGAAATGCCTGGTATATACGATAATGATAAATTTGATTTAGCTGGCTTTTCTGTGGGTATTGTTTCTAAGAAAAAATTACTTCATAAAAGAAAAGTTGCTAATGGAAATGTAGTTTTAGCTATTCCTTCTAGCGGTATACACTCAAATGGTTATTCCCTAATTAGAACTATTATCAAAAATAAAAAAATTACAAATAAATTAAAAAGAGACTTGCTTACGCCGACAAAGATTTACACTAAAGAGGTTCTTAACTTAACAAGAAATAATTTAATTAATTGTGCCGCACATATAACGGGAGGAGGTTTGATTAGTAATATAAAGAGGTCTGTACCTGATGATCTTTGCTTAAATATTGACCTTTCTTTGGTTAAAGTAAAAAATATTTTTAAATGGATAAAATCAAATAATATAACTGACCAAGAAATGCTTAAAACTTTTAATTGTGGGGTGGGGTTCTGTTTAATAGTAAAAAAACAAAACATAAAAATAATAAGAAGTTTTTTTTCTAAAGATTATATGCCATATGAGATTGGGCACATTTCTAAAGACAAAAAAAAAATAAAAGTACTTAATAAAATTAAATGGTAAAGAGAAATGCCTGTGTATTTATTTCAGGTACAGGAACTAATTTAAAAGTATTAATAAAAAATTCAAGAGAATATAATTTTCCAATAAATATTAGTTGCATTGTTAGTAGTACTAAAAATGCCAATGGTTTGAATTTTGCAAAAATATATAAAATTCCATATTACATCTTCAATAGTAAAAAACTATTAAGCTTAGAATTAGTTTTGCAAGAATTAAAGAAAAGTAATATTTCTTTAATTTGTTTGGCAGGATATATGAAGATTTTAAAAAAAAAATTTATTGATAAATTTAATGGTAGAATAATTAATATTCACCCTTCACTTCTTCCTAAATATAAAGGTCTGGATACGTTTAGAAGAATTTTAAAATCTAAAGAAAAAATTACAGGATGCACAGTACATTATGTAAATAATAGACTAGATTCTGGAAAAAAGATTTTACAGAAAAAAATACTTATTACTTCTGATGATAATGAAAAATCCTTAAAAAAAAAAATTCAACTTGCTGAATATAAAGCTTATTCTGAGGCTATAATTAAAATATTTAAATAAATTAATCTTTAAAGAAAAAATTAATTTCAATTTTAGCGTTTTCTACAGAGTCAGATCCGTGAACAGAATTTTTATCTATAGATATTCCGTATAACTTTCTGATAGTACCTGATTCGGCATCTTTAGGATTTGTTGCTCCCATTAATTTTCTGTTTAAAGCTACTGCCCCTTCACCTTCTAAAACCATTACTAACATAGGTCCTGAAGCAAGGTATGTGCACAAATCGCTGTAGAAAGGCTTTGATTGGTGAACCTTATAAAATTCTGCAGCTTCTTCTTTTGAAATATGTATTTTTTTACTATTTAAAACTTTTAAATTATTTTTTACAAAAATATTTTTTATATCATCTGTAAGATTTCTCTCAACAGCATCAGGCTTTATGATTGATAACGTCTGCTCCATGTTACTCATAATGTTCTTCTATTAGTTTATTTAATAATCTTACTCCGAAACCTGTTGCACCACCTGAGTTCAAAGCACCACCATATTTTGAAAAAGCCATACCCGCAATATCTAAATGAGCCCATGGAGTTTTATTTAAAATAAATCTTTGTAAAAATTGAGCTGCTGTTGTTGATCCTGCTCCACCAACATAATTTATATTTTGCATATCAGCATTTTTAGAATTTATTAGTTTATCATAATTTTTATGAAGAGGCATTCTCCATAGTTTTTCTTCAACCTTTTCACCCGCATTTAAAATTTGTTTAGATAACCTATCATCGTTTGAAAAAAGTCCAGCATATTCTGATCCCAGTGATACTATAATTGCACCTGTTAAAGTTGCTAAATCAATCATGAATTTTGGTTTAAATTTTTTTTCAGTAAAAGTTAAAGCATCAGCTAAAACTAACCGACCTTCTGCATCTGTGTTTAATACTTCTATAGTTTTGCCACTATAAGATTTAACAATATCTCCTGGTCTTTGGGCGTCACCGCTTACCATATTTTCTACAAGTCCTACAACGCCGACAGCATTTATTTTTGCTTTTCTTAATGCCAAGTTTTTCATTAAACCAGCTACAGCTGCAGAACCTGCCATATCATAAGTCATGTCTTCCATAAATTTTGCTGGTTTCAATGAATAACCACCAGTATCAAAAGTAACTCCTTTACCAACAAATGCTAAGGGCTTAGAATTATTTTTTGCTCCATTCCATTCCATTGTCACAAGATATGATCCTTTGACGCTCCCTTTCCCTACTCCAAGTAAAGCGTTCATACCCAATTTATTTAATTTTTTTTCATCATATATATTTACTTTTAATCCATCTTTCTTAAGAGAGTTTAATCTTTTTGCATATTCACCTGGATGTAAAATGTTTCCTGGCTCAGAAACTAAATCTCTTGCGTAAAAAATTCCTTCTTCCAATGCTTTAAATTTTAATTGTTTTGGTATTGAAGGTTTATTTTTATTTCCTAATACATTGATCGAAATAAGTCTTGTTTCTTTTTTTGTTTTATATTTATTGAATTCATAGGATTTTAATTTAAATCCATGAAGAAAATGACTTATAAAATTTTCATATTTGCCAATTATACTGTCAGAGTTTACAAAGTACTCACTATTCTTTCCATAGTTTATGCGTTCATAAAATTCAGAACCTAAATTTTCTATATCGAAGCTCTCCAAATCTTTCTTGATAGAAATTAAAACTATTTTTTTTTTTGAACTGAGCTCAAAAACAAATAAATTTTTTTTTAAATCAATAGTTTTTTGCAAGTCGCTTATGTAAGAAAACTCTTGGCTGGAAAGGTATCTTTTTAAACTTTCAATACTGAGTTTTTCATCGGTAAACAAGACAAGATTGGATGAAGATTTACTGTTTACTTTATTTGAGTAGTTAATTTTAATAGCCATAAATTTTTAAATACGCTCTATAAAGAGTTGGTTGGTATATATGTCCAAATATATCTGATTTCAATGAAAATATTGATCATTTAGGTCTTCACAGATTGAGTTTTATGAAAAGTTGCTTTAGATAGACATCGTATTTTAATGCTTAAAAACAAAATTTACAATTATCTGGCTGGTGAAATTTTCAAAAATTTTATAACTATTTTATTAACTTTTACTGCAATTGCGTGGACGGTGAGAGCAGTTAATTTTTTAGATTTAATGATAGAGGATGGTTTTTCAGTGTATATTTACTTTAAATACTCATTATTAAATATTTCTACTATTGTTACTCGTTTTGTCCCCCTGTCTTTTTTATTATCTATGATTATTTCAATTGCTAAATTTGAAAGACAACAAGAATTACTTATTTTATGGACAACAGGAACAAATAAAATAAAAATTGCTAATATTTTTTTTTTTATTGGTTTTTCTATAGCTTTATTACAAATTATATTGGGGGTAATAGTTAATCCACTAACATTAAATAAATCAAGGGCACTGTTAAGAGAAGCAGATAATATAAAAATAAACTCGGTTCTTAAGTCAGGTGATTTTAGTGATGTTTTTAAAGGAATTACTTTTTACATTGACAAAAAAAGTTCAAGTGATGAATTAATTAATATATTTATTAGGGATAGTAATGGTAGTTTAAGTACAGCTGTTGGTGAAATAAATAATTCAGTCAATACAACTATCTTGGCTAAAAAAGGAACTGTTGTTGGAGATAAATTAGTTTTGTTTAATGGAAAAATACAAACTATTGATGAAAAAAAAACTATTAAAAATATTAATTTTGAAAAAACCGAATTAAGTATTGAACAATTTAGTACAAGAACAATAACACAACCTAAAATACAAGAGACTTTAAGTAGTGAACTTTTTAATTGTTTGATAGGTAAATTTTTACAAAATTGTGCGTTTAAAAAAAATAAAAAAATTGTAATAGAAAATTTATCTCGTCGAGTAGGCATGCCTCTTTACATACCTTTAATTTCTGTAATATCTTCTTATTTGTTGATTTATAAAAAAAATATAAAATATAATTTTATAAGAAAATATATTGTTTTCATATCTGCGTTTATTATCTTAATTGCAGGGGAGATCCTTTTAAGATTTTCTGGGTTTTCTATAACAAACTTTGTGCTATATTTTTTTTCACCACTAATTTTATTAATAATTTTATATACTATTTTGTTAAAAAAAACGATGTCTGAAAGAGTTTAGAAATGAACAAAATTATTAATCAATATCTCGTATTTAATTATGTAAAAATTTTACTTAATACTGTTTTAATTTTTTTTTCACTTGGGATTATTTTAAATTTGTTTGAAGAAATTGAATTCTTCAAAAACTTGAATGAATCTTTCAGTCTGCCATTAATTTTATCTTTGTCATTTGTTCCTACTTTAATTTTAGAATTACTTCCGTTTATAGTTTTTTTATCTTCGGTGTTTTATTTTTTACGTTTGAAATCTAACAAAGATCTTTTATCTATAAAAATATTTGGCTACTCAAATCTAAAGATTACTTTTACAGTAGCTTTTTTTGTTTTTTTACTCGGGTGTCTAGTCATAATTGCGATTAACCCAATTACGTCAACGCTTGTTAAGTATTACGAAACAGAAAAAGCAAGATACGCTAAGGACGTAGATCATTTAATCTCAGTCAATAAAAATGGATTTTGGATAAAAGAAGTGGATAACAATGGGTATAAAATTATTAACGCTAAATCATTAGAAGGTAATGTATTAAAAGAAATTTCCATTTACATCTTTGACAAAAATAATAAACTTACACAAAGAATAGAATCCGAGTCTGCTTTGATTTTAAACAGTCCGTGGTTAATGAGTAGTGTTTATAAATATGATTTTATAACTAATAAGAGAATCTATATATCAAACTATGAGTTTAAAACTGAAAAAATACTAGATAAAATTAATTCTTTATACAGAAATTTAAACACTTTATCATTTGTCGAACTAATTAGAAATTACGACAGTTTAAAAAAAATTGGATATTCTCAAAACTTATTAAATGAGCAGATTCACAAGTTTGTTGCGCTACCATTCTTTTTATTTTTGATGGTAGTTTTAGCCTCAATTTTTACAATCGGCAATTTGAGCACTAAACAAAATTATTATTACATAATACTATCAATATTAGTTTCTGTTATAATTTTTTATTTTAAAAATTTATCTATTGCACTAGGTCAAACAGGGAAAATTAGTTTAGTTTTGTCAGTTTGGATACCTGTGGTTGCTATAGGATTGTTTTGTACAATTGGAGTTATTCAAATTAATGAAAAATAATATCTTTTATATTTTTTTTGTATTTTTTATCTTTCTAAACTCTAGTTTATTTTCACAAGAGTTGGATATTAATTCTGCTACAATTCAATATGATAATGCTAATAAAGTTACTATATTTGAAGGAAGCGTGAATCTAACAGATGAAAAAGGTAATAAAATTTATTCTGAATACCTAAGATACAATAAGCTTGATGAGCTAATAGAGACCAAAGGGGAAACAAGAATTATAACAACTGGCGGGTATGAGGTTTTGAGCTCAAATATTTTTTTTGATAATAAAAAAAAATTAATACATTCTAATTACAAAACTCAAATTAAAAATAGGGACGGAAATAAAGTTCTTGTTGACATGTTTAATTATTCTACTTCAAAGAATATTTTTTTTTCTAAAGGGAATATACTAATGCAAGATATTAATGATAATAAATATAATTTTTCTGAAATTTATATTGATGAAAATAAAAAAAAAATTGTTGGCTCTGATATTAAGGTCTTCTTAACACCTGATACCGTTGGTGCAAGTGGTACAGATAATGAACCTAGGTTTTTTGCAAATACCGTAACTATAGACGATAAAATTAACACTTTTGACAAAGGCATATTCACTTACTGTAAAATAAAAAAAAATGAAAAATGTCCACCTTGGGTTTTGAAATCAAAAAAAATTAAACACGATTTAACAAAAAAAACTATCTACTACGACGACGTAGTTTTAAAAATTTATGATTTTCCTATATTTTATGCGCCTAAGTTCTCACATCCTGATCCTACTGTTAAAAGAAGATCTGGTTTTCTTGCCCCAACCACAACAAATAGTAATAGTGTTGGGACTGGTTTTAGTGCTCCATATTTTTGGAATATAGCAAGTAATAAAGATCTTACGTTAACTCCTAAGTTATACCTTACAGAAAGGCCACTTATACTTGCAGAGTATAGGCAGGATTTTAAAAATTCATATCTGATTGTTGATAGTGGTTTTACAAAAGGCTACAAAAAAAAATCTATAAAAAAAACTAGTGGTAATCGTGCCCATTTTTTTTCTAAGTTTGGTATAGATTTAACAAAAGACGAAGAAAAAAATAGTTCTATTGAGTTAAATATACAGAAAGTATCAAATGATACTTATTTTAAAATACACGATATCAGCACTTCACTAGTAAACAAAAGTAAATTTATTCTAGAAAATACAATTGATTACGTATACCAAAATAAAGATTTTTATTTTGGGCTTACTCCAAGTGCTTATGAAGATACTACAAAAAAAGGTAATTTAAGATATGAGTATTTACTACCTTTAACTATTGAAAAAAATATTATATCGAATGAAAAATATGGTCTTGTGAATTTAAAAACCAATGTGGAAATTAGAAATTATGAAACAAGCAAACAAACTAGTTTTTTAGTTAATGATTTTAATTGGAAATCAAATAAATGGTTGAATAAATTTGGATTTGAAAATTATTTTGAAGGTTTGATTAAGACTGTAAATTATAAAGCTAAAAAGACAAAATTTTATAAAAACGATAATGAAAATATGGAATTAAATTCAGCATTAGTTTATTTTGCAAAATTAGGTCTTTATAAAAATGATTTTAAAAATAAAACTTTTAAAACTTTAACTCCTAAATTTCTCTTACGTTATGCACCAGGTCATATGAGGAGTGTTGAATATGAGGATTTTATTGAATCAACAAGTAGTTCTCGTTTTGATTATAGTAATTTATTTAACTTAAATAAGGTCGATAAACTCGATGTAGTTGAAAATGGTTTAAGTGCATCAGTAGGGTTCGAGTATAAAAAAAATAATTTAGATAAAGAAAATAATATTAAAGATGAAGTTTTTACACTTTCAGTTGGTCAGGTTATTAGCGCCAAAGAAAACTTAGATATTCCATCTCATTCTTCTTTGGATCAAAAATTCTCAGATGTTGTAGGTGTAACAAGTTATAAAGTTAATAAAAATATTCAAATAGAATATAATTTTTCAATCGATCAAAACTACAAAAATTTCAACTATAATGAAATCGCTACAGATGTAAATTTTGAAAAAGCAAAATTTAATTTGAGTTATTTACAAGAAAAAAATCACATTGGAAACAGCGAGTTTATTGAAACCGGAATAGACTACGATTTAAATAATTTTACAGAACTAACTATTTCCACTAAAAGAAATCTTTTAACAAATTCAGCAGAATTTTATAATCTAAGTTATAATTATATAAACGATTGTTTAAAGGCGGGTATTGGCTATAGAAGAGAATTTTATACAGATAGAGATATTGAGCCAGCAAATACTTTGATGTTTACGATTTCAATAATTCCGTTTGGTGAAATTAATAGTCCAAGTTTTTAAAATGAATAAAATTGTAATTAGTTTAAGTATATTTTGTTTGATAGTTAATTTTTCTTTTACTGATCTTAGGTCTGAAATTAAAAATATCATTATAGCTAAGGCTGGGAATATATTGATTACTTCTATTGATGTTGAGAACGAAATACTAACAAATCTATTATTAAACAATCAAAATCGTACACAAGAGAATATTGATATAAGAAAGAATTTGGCATTAAAAAGTTTGATCAATAGTTCAATTAAAAAAAATGAAGTTAACAAATATGAAGTTAATTCTTATAATAAAAAAGACTTAGAAAGATACACCAAAAGTATAGCAAAAAAATTTGATACGGATGTGAGAGGTTTAAAAGAAATTTTTTACAAAAATAACATTGATTACAACACTTTTGTTGTTAAACATAAGATAGAATTACGTTGGAATACATTAATTTATTCAATTTATAAAGATCAAATTAATATAAATATATTTGATGTTGAAAACGAAGTAGCGGAAGTCTTACGAACAGATGATTTTATTGAGTATAATTTATCAGAAATAACAATTCCACAGTCACAATACAGTAAAGATAAACTTGAAGAAATCATGAAATCAATCAAAAATAATGGGTTTGAAGAAACTGCCTCAAAATTTAGTACCGCACCAACTGCTGCAGCAGGTGGTCGTGTTGGATGGGTTTCAAATAAATCTTTATCAAAAAAATTCTTAGAAGAAGTTAGTAAACTTGAAATTAAAGAAATTTCTTCGCCAATTAGTGTTGAAAATTATATGTCCCTTTTTATTGTAAATGAAATTAGAGAAATTAAAGGTAAAAATAACGAGAATGAATTAAAGAAAAAAATTTTGGATAAAAAAAAGCAGGATAAATTAAATTTATTTTCTAGGTCTCATTTCTCCAATTTAGAAAATATAATACCTGTAGATTTCCTGTGATAAAACTTATAGCCATAGTTGCCGGTGAACCTGATAGTATTAATTCAGAAATTATTGTGAAAGCATGGAAAAAAATCAAAAATAAAAAAAATTTTTTTATTATTGGTGATTTCTTACTTTTAAAAAAACAAATAAATAAAATTAAATTAAAAATACAATTGGTAAAAATTAATTCAATAGATGAAATTAAAAGTATTAAAAAACTTAATATATTAAACGTACCTTTGAAAAACAGGTCTCTTTTTAAAAATAATCTTATCAATACAAGAAATTATATATTTAACAGTTTAGATCTTGCTCACAAGCTATCATTAAATAAAAAAATAAAAGGATTTATTAACGCGCCAATAGACAAAACAATTTTTAAAAATAAGTTCTTGGGTGTAACTGAATATCTTGGCAATAAACAAAAAGCAAAAAATAAAGAAATTATGATGATTTATAATAAAAAATTATCAGTTGTACCTTTAACTACACATTTAGAAATTAAAAACGTTACTAGTAAAATTAATTCAAAGCTATTAGAATCAAAGATAAGTACTTTAAATGAATCGTATTACAGATTATTTAATATTAAGCCAAAAATAGCTATTTTAGGTCTAAACCCACACAACAGTGAAAACCGTAAAAACTCCATTGAAAATAAGATTATTAGACCTGTGATAGAAAAGTTAAAAAAATTAAACATGAACATTAAAGGACCGTTTCCTGCTGATACTATTTTTAATAATCAAAAAAAATTTAACTTTAATGTAGTCGTGGGTATGTATCACGATCAAGTACTAGCACCTTTTAAGGCTCTTTATGGATATGATGCCATCAATATAACACTTGGTTTGAAATATTTAAGACTATCGCCAGACCATGGCACAGCTAGAGATATTATAGCTCTAAACAAAGCTAACCCCCAAAGTTTGATTGCAGCAATTAATTTTTTTAATAGGTTAAATGATTAAGCCTAAAAAATCTTTAGGACAAAATTTTTTAGTTGACAATAATATTATCGACAAAATAATACAATTCTCAGATATAAATAATAACCATATTGTTGAAATTGGTCCTGGTACAGGGAGTTTAACAAAAAAAATTATAGAAAAAAAACCAAAAAGTTTAATCTTAATTGAGAAAGATCAAAAACTAGTAGATTCTTTAAATATTAAATTAAGTGGTCACAATAATATAAAAATTTTTAATAAGGATATTCTAAAATTTGACTTAGAAGATAAAATGAACAGCGAGTCTGTAATAATAGGTAATTTACCATATAATATATCATCACAGATATTGGCAAAATTAATAAAATTTAACAATTGGTTACCCAAATATAAGAAATTAATTTTAATGTTTCAAAAAGAAGTTGCAGATAGAATATTGTCAAAATATGCAACCTCTTCATTTGGCAGGCTGGCTATATTATGTAATGCAAGATTAAAAGTAGCAAATTCCTTTAATGTTTCTCGAAATTGTTTTTACCCAAAGCCAAAAGTTGAATCTACAGTTTTAGTTTTTACACCCATTGTGAATAAAGATTTTAAAGTTAAGAATATTAATAATCTTGAAAAGATAACACACATTTTTTTTTCAAAAAAAAGAAAAATGATAAATAAAACTTTTAAATCATTATTTAGTGATTCTGTTGATATATCAAAAAAAATGAATATAGACTTAAGTTTACGACCTAACCAAATATCAGATAAAAAATATTATAAAATTACAGAATATTTTGAGAAAAATTACAAATCTTAGTTCAATTTTTCTTTAATATTATCTTTTCTATTTGCGCAAAGCAGTTTTCAAGGCTATCATTTATAATTACATAGTCATAATCCGACCAATGAAAAATATCTTCGTCGTAGGATTTTAATCTTTTTTCGATAACATTAGGATTGTCCTGATTTCTTTGAATCAACCTCATTCCTAATTCTTTTTTGTTTGGCGGAACTAGAAACATCTTTATTAAATTGAGCTCTTTATATTTAGACAACTGTTGAGTTCCCTGCCAATCAATATCAAATAAAATATCGTTATTATTTTTTAAAAGTGTATGTATTGTATCTTTTGAAGTGCCATAAAAGTTATCAAATATTTTTGCGTATTCATAAAATTCGTTATTTTTAATTTTTTCTTCAAATTCTTCTGTGTTAACAAAAAAATAATCAATCCCCTCAACTTCGTTTGATCTTGGTTTTCTTGTTGTGTGTGAGACGGATATTTTAAAATTTTGATATTTTTGTTGAATTTTTTTTGTTAATGTTGTTTTTCCTGCTCCTGAGGGAGAGGATAAAATAACCATGATGCCGCCATTGCTGGTAGTCATATTAATGATGTGTTAAAATAAAACTAATTAGTAGATTTACTTTCAATAAATTTAACCGCATCACCAACTGTTAATATTTTTTCTGCTTCGCTGTCTGAAATTTCAGAACCAAATTCTTCTTCGAATGCCATAACTAACTCTACTGTATCCAAACTATCTGCTCCTAGATCATCAATAAAACTTGCTTCACTTACAACTTTTTCTTCTTCAATACCTAGGTGATCTGCTACTATTTTTTTTACTTTTGTACTTACATCTGACATATAAATTCCTATTTTTCAGTTTATGATTTAATTTGTTATTAAATTAATAACAATAATTGTCAAGACATATACATACCGCCGTTAACGTGAATTGTTTCGCCAGTTATGTAACTTGACATATCTGAGGACAAGAAAGCGGCACAGTTTGCAATATCTTCTCCAGTTCCTAAATCTCCACTCGGAATTTTAGCAATTAGGATCTTCTTAAAATCATCGTTAATCTTGTCTGTCATTTCAGTTTTGATAAAGCCAGGTGAAATGCAGTTAATATTTATTTTTTTTTTGGCGTATTCAATGGCAAGACTTTTGGAAAAACCAACAATTCCTGCTTTAGAGGCAGCATAGTTAGCCTGACCAATATTACCCGTGTGTCCTACGATGGAAGTAATGTTTATAATTTTACCGTATCTATTTTTAAGCATTTTTTTTATAGCATATTTACACATCAGAAAAGTTGAGGTTAAGTTGATATCAATTACTTTCTTCCAATTTTCGTCGGCCAATCTGATAGAGAGGTTGTCCAACGTTATTCCAGCGTTATTAACTAGAATATCAAGCCCACCTAAAACATCATGACAAGAGTCTATAAATTCTTCAATTTTTAAATGTTCATTTAATTTAAATTTTTTAATATTAATGTTTTTAAATTCATTTTTTAATTTATCTAGTTTATCTTGATTTGTTCCTGTAGCTAAAATTATACAATCTAACTCAGAAAATTTTTTTATTAAGTTATAACCAATACCACCCGTGGCACCTGTGATTAGTATTTTTTTATTTTTAAGATTCATTGTTTAAATTTTTAATATCATTTATTGAATTAATACTAAAGGAATTACTATTAGGTAATATTCTTTTAACTAAACCTGTTAAAACCTTACCTGGGCCAATTTCGATAAAATTGTTAATTTTTTTTTTATTCATAAAAAGTATACTCTCTCTCCATCTAACTTTTGAATAAATTTGTTGAACTAATAAATTTTTAATATCTTTAGGATTATTAGTTGGGAGAGAAGTAACATTACTAATAATTTCGTAATCGGGCATCTTAATATCTGTAGAATTAATTTTTTCTTTCATTTTGGTTGCGGCAGTATTCATTAACGAACAATGGAAAGGAGCGCTTACTGATAATAGAATACTTTTTTTTTTATTTTCTTTTAGAATATTTTTAAGTTCTTCAATAGCTTCTATATTACCACTTACAATAATCTGACCTTCAGCATTATCATTGGCGACCTCACATACACCTTGATTTTTTAGTTGGGATATACAATTGTTTATATCAACTAAGGTCGTTCCAAGAACTGCAAGCATACTTCCTTGACCCACCGGTACGGCTTCTTGCATTGATTTGCCTCTCTCATGAAGTAAATGTAATGCATCTTTAAAATTTAAAGCATTAGCACATAATAAAGCACTATATTCACCTAGAGAATGACCTGCTAAATATTTCACTTTATCTAAATTAAAATTAAATTCATTTTTTAAAACTGAAAAAATTGCGTAACTAACTAAAAGTATTGAAGGTTGTGTGTTCTGCGTTAGTTTAAGTTCGCTATCTGGACCTTCAAGTATAATTTTTGATATTTTGAATTTAACAGCTTCGTCAGCTTCTAAGAATATTTTTTTTACAATTGGAAAATTGTTGTAGAATTCGCTTCCCATACCTACTATTTGAGAACCTTGGCCTGGAAATAATATAGCTTTCATTTGTATAATCGGTTTTTTATAACATTATTAGTATTGAATTGACGTATTTATAATAGTATAAAACCCTTCTTTTAATAAATAAACAACAATGGTTGTACAATGAGTTTTTACGAACATACATTAATCGCAAAACAAGACATTTCTACACCAGATTTAGAAAAAATTGAAAAAAAATACAAAGATATTATCACTAAAACAGAGGGTGAAATTATTAAAGTGGAAAAATGGGGACTTTTAAGTTTTGCAAAAAAAATTAAGGCTTACAACAAAGGTTTTTATATTCACATTAAATTCAAGGGTGATAACAAAACCTTAGAAGAGATGAAAAAAAATAGTATAATTGATAATGCCTTACTTAGACATTTAACTGTAAAGTATAAAAAATTAGACACAGAAACAGAATATTTCAAAGAAAAAGAAAGTAATGAAAAGAAAAAGTAATAAAAAATTTAATAAAAGACCTCAGAATCCTTTAAATAAACTAAGTTTATTTCAGAAATCTGACTCTAGATTTTCTAAGAAATGTCCTCTGTCCGGTAAAGATGCACCAATAGTGGATTATAAAAACATCAAATTACTTAGAAGGTACATATCAGATACAGACAAAATTATGCCGTCAAGGATAACTTCTGTTTCTCAAAATAAACAAAGAAAATTAACAAACGAAATTAAAAAAGCTAAGATTTTAGGATTAATTTAATTATGCAGGTTATTCTTTTAGAAAATATTATGAAGCTTGGTAAAATTGGAGATCAAGTTGAGGTTAAAAATGGCTTTGGTAGAAATTATCTTTTAAGACAGGGTAAAGCTTTAAGAGCCAGCAAAGAAAATGTGGAATTAGTAAGTAAAAAAAAAGTAGAATTAAATAAAAAAAATGAAGAATCGAAAAAACAATTTAAAGAAATTGCCTCAAAAATTGCAAATAAGACTCTTAAATTTAATAAAGAAGCTAAGGAGAACGGTGAATTATACGGCTCTATAAAACCGAAAGAAGTTTCCAGTGCTTTTAAAAATATACTTATGGTTGAAATTAATCCTTCTCAGATAGACTTGAAACAAGAAATTACTCAAACGGGTAAATATAAAATAAATATAAATTTACACGCTGAAGTTATGGCTGTTGTAAATTTAGATGTTGATAAAATAGACTCCATATAAAACGTTTTTCCACAGGTAAAAAAAAAAGTGTGTAACTTTTAAGTTTCTATTATATTTGCTTAAACTATTATGCTTGGTATGGAGAAAGCAAGATTAACTATTAGCACTACAGAAGAAAAGAAATTACCATCAAATATTGAAGCTGAACAATCTCTAATAGGCTCCGTTTTAGTTAATAACGATATTATTGATGAAATTTCAAACATTGTAACTGGTGGAAAATTTTTTGATCCTGTTCATAGAAAAATTTATGAAGTTATTGAAACCTTAAATAACAAAGGAATGATAGCTAACCCTATCACTCTGAAAAATTACTTTGAGAATGATTCAGGCTTAAGCGAGGTTGGGGGGGTGGATTATTTAGTCAAATTAACAAGGTTCTCTTCTTCAGTAAAACAAGCAATTGATTATGCAAAAATAATTCATGAAATGTATGTGAAAAGAGAGCTAATATTTATTTCAGACGGGATTGAAGACCAGGCAAAAGATGATCAGCTAGAAAAAACAGGAGAAAATATAATTGAAGATGCAGAAAAATCATTGTTTGATTTAGCTGAAAGAGGAAATTTTTCACAGACTTTTTTAAAATTTAATCAAGCATTAGATCAGACCATTGAAATGGCTACTCTGGCCATGAAGAGTGACCAAGGTATTGTTGGTGTTCCTACTGGCTTAACAGACTTAGATGAAAAATTAGGTGGGCTTCATAAGTCTGATTTAGTTATTATAGCTGGAAGGCCATCAATGGGTAAAACAGCCCTTGCAACTAATATTGCGTATTATGCAGCCAAAAATATGCAAGAAAATAACGAAAAAGGATCTGTTGCTTTTTTTTCTTTAGAAATGTCTTCTGAGCAGCTATCGACTAGAATTTTATCGGAACAAGCAAGGATTTCTTCTAGTGAAATAAGAAGAGGAAAAGCATCAGAAGAAACATTAAATAGATATATAGAGACATCAAGAAATATATATGATTTGCCTCTTTATATAGATGAAACACCAGCTATCGCAATTTCGACTCTTAGTAACAGGGCAAGAAGAATTAAAAGATTATTTGGTTTAAAATTAATTGTTGTTGATTATATACAATTAATGAGAACCAACTCAAATAGAATGGATGGTAGAGTTCAGGAGATATCAGAAATTACACAAGGTTTAAAAGCACTTGCTAAAGAGCTTAACGTACCTGTGGTTGCTCTATCACAACTATCTAGAGCTGTTGAACAGAGAGATGATAAAATACCCCAGTTATCAGACTTAAGAGAATCGGGTTCCATCGAACAAGATGCCGACGTTGTTCTGTTTGTTTACAGGGAACAGTATTATCTCGAAAAAAAAGAACCAAAACAAGGATCAATTGAACACGCTGAATGGCAATCAAAAATGAGTGATATTCACGGGTTAGCGAGTCTTATTGTTGGTAAACATAGGCATGGATCAACAGGAACTGTGCACGTAGAATTTGAGGGCATGTTTACTAAATTTAAAGATTTGCCTAAAAATTAATACTTTAGTTAACTAAAATTTAATATATATCTCAACTTAAGCAATGTTTGGTAAAATTTATAAAACACTAATTATTGATTTCTCAAAAATTTCTATTCTTTTAGTTTGTTGTGCTCTATCGTTTTTTCTCTATTTTGCAAAAGACTTTAAATTAGACGCATCAACTGACTCTTTGTTGCTAGAAAGCGATAAGGATTTAAAATATTTAAGAGAAGTTAGCGAAAGATATGGAGCTAAAGACTACCTAGTTCTTACTTATACTCCTGTATTAAGTTTTACCAACGAGGAGACTATTATTAACCTTCAGTTTCTAAAATCAAAGATAGAAAGGCTTGAGTGGGTAGATAGTGTGGTTTCTGTAATTGACGTTCCACTTTTTAAAAATAGCAACGAACCTTTAATGGAAAGGTTAAAGAATTATAAAACTTTGTCTTATCCTAAAATAGATAGAGTAAGAGGTTTTGAAGAAATTCTTGATAGTCCAATTTATAGAGACTACGTTATTAGCAGTGATGGCAGAACCTCGGGTGTGGTTGTTTATTTAAAAAAAGATAAAAAATTAAATGAGCTCATAAAAACTAAAAATAACTATTTTAATTTGGAACTAAAAGGAAATCTAAATAGTTCACAAAAAAAAAATAGAGATATTTTTAATAATGAATACGACGCCTACAGGAATTTATACAATCAAAAAAACCATCGAAATATTAACGAGATTAGAGACGTAATTAAAAGGTACGGAGAAAATGCGCAAATACACTTGGGTGGGTTACCAATGATAACAGATGACATGATGTCATTCGTCCAGAGTGACATTGTTGTTTTTGGAATAGGAGTATTTTTATTTATTATTATTACACTGTGGCTTATATTTAAGAAAATTAAATTAGTTGTTATACCATTGCTTGGTTGTGCTTTTTCAGTGGGTACAATGGTTGGGGTTTTGGGTCTGCTAGGCTGGAAAGTTACGGTGATATCGTCAAATTTTATAGCCTTGATGTTGATATTAAATATGGCGATGAATATTCACGTCACTGTAAGATACTTGCAGATCAAAAGAGAATTTGAAAACTTCAGCATTAAAGAGGCTGTTTACGAGGCAAGTAGTAAAATGTTTTTACCTATACTTTACACCGTTTTAACTACAATTTGCGCTTTCTTGTCTTTAATATTTAGCGGTATCAAACCTATTATTGATTTTGGTTGGATGATGACGTTGGGACTTATTGTTTCTATGATCATAACTTTTACCTTAGTTCCTGCTCTCCTTAATGTTTTCAGCAGTGTGGGGGATTCTATTGGTGAAAAAGAAGAGAAATCTAGAATAACTAATGCACTTAGTAATTTTACTAAAAATAATACTTCTTTAATATTTGGTACTGCCTTGATTGTAGTGATTTTAAGTATATTTGGAATTTCAAAATTAGAAGTAGAAAATAGTTTTATTAACTATTTTGATAAAAAAACTGAAATCTACAAAGGTATGAAACTTATTGATGATAAGTTGGGTGGAACTACCACCTTAGACGTTATTTTAAAATTTCCTGATAGTGACAAAAAAAAAGGAAGAGATGATGAGTTTTCTGAGTGGGATGATGACAACCAGGATAACAAAGAAGATCCAGCAAAGTATTGGTTCACAAGAAATAAAATAGATAAAATTCTAAAAGTACATGATTACTTAGATTCTTTACCAGAAATAGGAAAAGTTATGTCTTTTGGCTCAATAGTAAGAGTAGCAGAAGACTTGACTGGTAATAAACTTGAAACGTTGGAGACGGGGGTTTTGTATAGCAAGATTCCGAAAGAAATCAGAGAAGAAATTATTTCTCCTTATGTATCTGTAAAAAATAGCGAAGCCAGAATTAGTGTGAGAATTAAAGATTCTACAAAAGACCTCAGAAGAAATGATCTAATTAATAAAATAAAAAAAGATTTAATTACCAAGGTAGGATTAACAAAAGACGAATACAAACTAGCAGGCGTTGTAATTCTTTTTAATAATTTACTACAAAGTCTTTTTAAATCACAGATTTTAACCTTAGGTGTGGTTATGATTGGAATTTCATTGATGTTTTTAATTCTTTTTAGAAATTTAATGCTTTCTTTTATTGGAGTTGTTCCTAACTTTATGGCTGCATTTTTTATTTTAGGTATTATTGGCCTTCTTGGAATTCCATTAGATATGATGACTATCACGATAGCTGCAATTACTATTGGTATAGCTGTAGATAATAGTATTCACTACATTTACAGATTCAAAGAAGAATTTAAGAAAAACAAAAACTACAATCAAACGGTTGATAGGTGCCACAATACAGTTGGAGTGGCTATACTTAATACCTCGATCACTATTGTCTTTGGATTTTCTATTCTAGTACTATCTAATTTTATACCAACTATTTATTTTGGTGTCTTTACGGGTATAGCCATGCTTTTAGCCCTGATATCAGTGCTAACACTTTTACCAAAGCTAATTTTAGTTTTAAAACCTTTCGGTGATGAATAGTTTAATTGAATTTATAAAAGAAGATATCTTGTTCTTTGATATTATTTTTATACTAGTAATTTTATACAATATAATTAAATGCTTTTCAGATGGATTTTCGTTAAGCTTTCTGTCGTCTCTGAAGTGGGTGGCTTCTGTTGTTTCGACAATAATTTTTGTCCCTAAATTACAACCTTGGGTAAATAATTATATTGAGTCTGAATTTATTTACAATGTAGGAATTGGTATTTTTGTATTTATTATAACTTTATTTATTACTA
>Ga0115004_10001496_pt1 | contig 19183 bp, 21 predicted proteins | sample ArcticOcean_MG_C_10_FD_88737 | JGI IMG/M metagenome (GOLD analysis project Ga0115004, IMG submission 88737) | Marine microbial communities from western Arctic Ocean - ArcticOcean_MG_CB11_90 | ecosystem: Environmental > Aquatic > Marine > Oceanic | place: Arctic Ocean: Canada Basin | collected... | reverse complement strand
GTTTTAAATAAAAAAAAAAAAAAAAAAAGATAATGTTTTTGTAGTTATGGGTGATGGGGAGTGTAATGAGGGTTCTGTGTGGGAGGCATTGATGGCTGGCCCAAATTTTAATTTGGGTAATTTAAACTTAATAATTGATAAAAATAACTTTCAGCAAACTGGTAATAATAAAACTATAATGAATCTAGAAAATTTAAAAAATAAAATTGAAAGCTTTGGATGGAATACAACCGAAATTGATGGCCATAATATTGATGAATTATATACCTACTTTAAAAATATAAATAATGATAGCAAACCTAACGCCCTTATAGCAAACACTATAAAAGGGAAAGGTTTCAGCTTTTCTGAAAATAATAACACATGGCATCATTCAATCTTAACTAAAGAGCTTTATGATAAAGCTTTGAATGAAATTGAATAATTAGAAATATGAAGATCGAAGAAAAAAATATAAAAATGTGGTCAGTAATAGGATCTAGAGCTGCATTTGGTATTGCTGCACTTGAAATTGCAAAGAAAAACAAAAATTTAATTACCTTAACTTGTGATGTTTCTACATCTGCTGGATTAGATAGATATAGAAAAACACTACCAGATCAATATTTAGATCTAGGAATTGCTGAACAAAATATGATAGGTGTAGCTGCTGGATTGGCTAGTGAAAATTTTGATGTTATAACAGCAACTTTTGCACCATTTCAAACTATGAGATGTTGTGAACAAATAAAAGTTAATATCGGTTATATGAAACAAAATGTATGCATGGTTGGTCTAGCGAGTGGTTTAGTTTTAGGACCCCTCGGATACACTCATTGCTGTATTGAAGATATTGGGGTTTTAAGAAATATTCCAGGTTTAACAATAATTTCTCCAGCAGATTCTTTGGAAACTGTTAAAGCCTTGTTTGAATCAGTTAATTCAAAGAAACCAACTTATATAAGGTTAACAGGATCTTCAAATAATCCCATGGTTTATAAAGAAGATTATGAGTTTAAAATTGGTAAATCCATCACCCTTAACAAAGGAAAAGATATAACTATTTTTTCTTCTGGTGCAATGGTCTACCAATGTTTGGAAGCAGCAAAATTAATTGAAAAAAAAGGCTTATCTTGCAAAATTGTAAATATGCACACAATCAAACCAATAGATTCACTAAGCATAGATCTTGCTTGCCAAGAATCAAATCTAATAGTTTCAGTTGAAGAGCATAATGTAATTGGTGGATTGGGAAGCGCAATAGCTGAGCACAAGGCTACTATTAAAAATAGTCCCAAAATGTTGATTTTAGGAGTCAAAGACACCTATAGCAAAGGTGGGAGTTACATTTTTTTAAAAGAAAAACATAGACTTACTCCATTGCTGATTGTAGAAGATATTTTAAAAAATTATCTAAAGTAAAAATGAACAACTCAGAAAAATATAAAAAAACATTTATCGATTCTCTATCGATTGAGACATCAACTTTTAATGAAGGTATTAAATATAATGAAGTTCCCGAGTGGGACTCAATTGGTCACATGACTTTAATGTCTGGTTTAGAGGAAACTTTTAAGATAACTATAGAAACTGATGATATTATTGACTTTAGCTCTTATAAAAAAGGTAAAGAAATCTTAAAAAAATATAAAGTCTTTTAATTAATTTTTTATAATCTTATATTCCATAGGTTTTTTTGTTTGTACCGCTGATGGAATAATAGCTGATGAATAATCTCTGCCATTGCAAAATGAACAAGCTGTTAGATATTCTTTTTCATAACACAAATTTTTTATCTGATCTCTTAATTCTTTAATACTTAAGCTTTCATCATTTAAATCCACTTCATCTTTGGGATTCTTTGGAATAGCTTTTAAATTAACTCCATTAGCAGAAAATGGACATCTATAAAGTTTTCCATGTAACAATGAAACTAAATCACTATTGCAACAATTATTAAAAAGATGTTTCAACTCAGGTTCACTTTTATTTGAATATGGCATTATTCTTCCACAATCTTGCCAAATAGTAAATCTAGTTGTGGTATATAATAAATTTTCATTTTTACAGAGTTCAACCAACTTGTCATGTGCAGTTGAGCTTACTCCATAATTTGTAATATCTAATAAAACTTTTTTATGTCTGAGCGACTCTAAATTTTCGCCTTTAGGAACTATTTTTGCATTTGTATAAATAACAATTTTATTTACTTTGCCATAGGTTATGAGCTTATTAATTACTTTAAACAAATTTTTATTCATGAATGGGTCGCCACCTAAAACTCTAAATTCATCTAATTGATCTATACAGCTCATCAATTTATCAATATTACGGAACATCATGTCCATATCACTATCTTTAGGGGATGTGTAATATTGCATAAGATTAGAGCAATCTTTACATTTCATTGAACACTTCTCTGTAATTTGCACATCAATAGTTTTAACAATCAGTTTATCAGAGCTTATGTAGATATCTTTCTTACTCATTTCATTATAAAAATCTAATTCACGTTTTAATTTTAGCGGTTCCATAATTGATCTTCCATCAGCAGTAACAATTTTAAAATTATTTACATCTAAATCACTAAATAACTCTGATGAGTTATAAATATTTTTGAAGCCTGCTTTTTTTAGAAAAGGAACTATTGAGCTAAAATAAATATTACAAACAAATATATCTACATCTTTTTCAAAAGTTTTTAATTTCTCAGGTGATATAATATTTTTTTCCTCAACTTTTAAATGGTGTTTTCGATCATCGCTATCACAAAAGAAATCAGTTTCTATTCCTTTGGCCTTAAGTACTTGGCAAGTGACTTTCCCCAGAGTCCCCGCTCCATAGAGAATTAAGTCATTTTTCTTGTTAAAATTACTTAATTTATTTTGATAATCTGTAAAATGTAACATTTAATCATTAACTATTTTATTATATATACTGTGTCAATTTATTATTATGAACATTATACATTATTCGAATTCTTTTGTTTCAATTAAGGAAAATGATACACTAATAGCATGTGATCCTTGGACTGGGTATGGGCAAGAAAATGGATGGTTATCTTATCCAATTTATAAAAATGGAGCTCAACTTTTAAATAAAATAAAGCCGACACATATATACATAAGTCATTTGCATTGTGATCATTTTGATAAAATTAATCTAAAAAAATTTAAAAATAAAAATGTAAAAATTATTATAAAAAATTTTAAAAATAAAAGATTGAAATATAAAATTGCTGAATTGGGATTTAAAAATATTGAAGAGTTAGATGAGTGGAAAAAATATAAATTAGACCAAAATTTATCAATAGCAATAATTCCACAAATTTCTACTAACTCGAGTAATGTTGCAGATTCAATTAATTTTGATCTTGATACTTCAATAGTTATACAGTCAAATATTTCAAAAAAGATTATTTATAATAATGTTGATAATCCATTGAGCATAGAAGATTTAATCAAAGTAAAAAAATTTATTAAAAAAGAATTTAAAAATGATATTGATATATGTTGTCTTCCAGCCGGAGCTGCTGGAGAATACCCTCATTGTTTTACAAATATAGATAGAATTCAAGAGAGAAAAAGAGTTATTAATTCACACTTGGCCAGTTTAGAAAAGCAAATAAAAGTTTTGGGAGTTAAAAATTTTTTTCATGCTGGAGGAATTTATACAATTTATGGGAAATTTCACTCATTAAACAAATTAATTGCAGCACCCAAAGAATCTGACATTAAAAATTTATTGAAAAAATTAAAAATAAATTACTTCAATATATTGGGAGGCAATAGTTTGTTTTTAAAAGATGGAATATGGAAAAAGGTAATATCAAAAGAATTTATTTTACCTACCAAAACAATTACAATAAATGAGTCAAAAAAAGTTAAATATTTTTATGAAAAAAATACTTTAAAATTTAACTCAAAATTACTTGATTTCCAATTTTTGAAATCAAAAGAAAATTATTTTAAAATAATAAAAAATTTTAATATTAATAGTTCCTGGCTAATTGACTTTTATATTTATAAAAACTTAGTCTTAAATTCTCAATCAAAGATTGACAAAGATCAATCAACACTTTTGAAAAAATATTCTTTGAAATATAACGAGAATAATAAAAAATTTACTCACCTGAAGTGCTTTTTAGATTTATCACTATTTGAGGGCATGTTAACCAAAAAATATACTTGGAATCCAGCTTTGGCAGGATCAGTAATTATCTTTGAAAGAGTACCAAACATATTTGATCCAAACTTAACAGTTTCATTAAATTTTTTGAATTATAGTAATTAAAAATTCAAAAATTTTTTTAATTTTATTAACCCATTATTCAAGTCAATTTTTGGGGTAAAAGAAATTTCTTTAAATGATATTTTAGATTTTATATTTCTAATACTGGGCTTTTGAGGATTAGTTTCAATTCTTTTTGTTTTTTTTTCTAAAATTTTTTCAGATGTGCTTATTATCTCTTCCAATGTTATAAGTTTTTTTCCTTGTAAATTTACAATATTAAACTTTTTTAATCTTAACGATTTAAAAATCCCATAACATATATCTTCTATATGGATAAACTTTCTTGCTGTTTTTAAAGATCCCACTTTGATAACATCGTTATTTCTAATAGAATTAAAAAGAGTTTCTACCGCAGACCAGTTATTCTTTCTTTCTCCATAAATTATTCCAAACCTTAAAATTGAAATATCGATATTAGATTTATCGTAAAAATCCCTTAAAAAATACTCACCTAATAATTTTGATTTAGCATAATTGCTTTTAAGTTTTTTCAAATTTAATATTGAATTTTCATTTGCACCATCTGCTGCTAACAAATTATGATATACCCACTCGGTAGAAGCGAACATTACTTTCTTTACAGACAACTTTTCAGCAGCTTTAATTACATTCAAAGTGCCTATTATATTTGTATTGTAACACTCAGATAGATCCTTTTCACAATCTTTATCTCTCGAAATTGCTGCTAAATGAATTATTACATCCACTTTTGCTTTAATGCTTTTATAAAAATTTTTCTTTCTTATATCTATTTTTAATACTTTATTTTTTTTATCCCCTATTAAGTCACAGCCAATTATTTTAAAAGATTTTTTTTTCTTTAATACTTCTATTAATCTTTTTCCAACAAAACTTTTTGCACCTGTTATTAATATATTCATCTTTATAAAATTGTAACACCTTTCTCTTCTATCTTAAAATTAATGTAATTTTTCTTAACAGGATTGCTCTCTAATTTTTTTTTTAATTTTGAATTAACATTTATTAAAATAAATCCTCCATTACCAGCACCCAATAATTTTCCAATTTGAGCACCATCATTTATTAATTTAGTAAATAATTTTTCAATATGTTTATTTGTTATTAGGGTAGATAATTTTTTTTTGATCTCCCACGTTAAATTAATTATTTTGAATAATTTATTTGAATTAAGTTTTTTTTTTAGGATTTCTTTTTTGAAGTCAGATGTATGTTTATTCATTTTTTTCAAGTAATAAATATTTTTTTTTATATTATTTTTTTGATCATTAAGAACATCTGAGGCAGATCTATTTTTTCCAGTCCAAACCAAAAACATCTTGTCAAAAAAAATTTTGATTTCTTTTGTATTAATATTCAGTGGAGATACTAAAACTTTGTTTTTCTGATATTTTATATAATTTATGCCTCCATAAGTAGCTATGTAGTGATCTTGTTTACCTACTGAATTGTGAGTTACCTTAGTCTCAATTTTAAAAGCCATTTCTGCAATTTTTATTTTAGACAACTTTTGATTATCTAGCTCACTTAGAGCTGCAATTAACCCCACTGTAAAAGCACTTGATGAACCTAGGCCTGAATTTGAAGGAATATCTGCAAATGTATTAATGTAAAGTGGTTTTTTAATCTTCAGCATTCTAATAGCACTTTTAATTCTTAAGTTTTTAATTTTATTTAAACTGCTAGTAATTTCTGTTGTTGAATAGTTTAGCCTATATTTTTCTTGATGATTATCATGATATTTAACTGTTACATAAATATATCTATCAATTGCACAGCTAACTGTCCCTCCACTATACTTATTATAAAAATAAGGCATATCCGTTCCACCACCAACAAAGGAAACTCTTAATGGAGTTTTTGAAATAACTATTTTATCTTTCATAATCTAAATTGGTTTAGAAATTAAAGTATGTCTATATCTAATTTTTAATGAATTATTTATAGATTTTTTTCCGATATACAAACACTTAGTTTTAGCCCTATAAGAAGCTTCTATATCCCTAATATCATCTCCAATGTAATAAGTTTTATCCAAAACGAACTGGTACTTTTGTGCTGCCTGTAAAAATAGCCCATGGTTAGGTTTTCTTAAAAAATGATTAGATTCAAAGTGGTGTTTGCTTATTAAGAAATGTGATATTTTTATTTTATATCTTAAATAACTTTTCATAATTTCTTTATTAATTTTAATTAAATTTTTAACAGAAAGATCACCAGTTGATATTCCCGCTTGATTTGTAATGCAAATTATTAACTTGTCCCTTAAATTTTTTTTATATTTATGCAAAAAATTATAATTTATTATTAGCTCTTTAGAATTTCTCACATAGTAATGTTTATTATTTTTAAGATTTAAAACTCCATCTCTATCAATTAAAATAAGTTTTTTGGAAAAGTATTTATCTGTAATTTTTAATCTTTTAGGATCAGAAATACTCAAGTATCCAGTATCATTTAAATAAAAATGAACTTTCTTATTTTTTGAAAGCTTTTTTATAAAATAACTTAATGAAACATTTGTAAAATTGTAATTTGAAATAATTGTTTTTTTATCAACAATCATGTACCCAATTTCAACAAATTTTGCTTTTTGATTTTTTTTACTAAAATATTTTATTATTTTATTAGTATCATAATCTATTTTAATATTTCCTTTATTTTTTTTACATATTGTTAATATAGTTTTGCTTTTATATTTTCTATAATGTGTAAATAAATCATGCAAATTTAAAGAGCTATAATTATCTCCATATAACAGTAGGAATTTTGATTTTAGTAATTTTCTTGCATTATATAATCTAGAATACGTTTCAACTTCTGTACTATTATAACTGTAGTCTATTTTTACTCCAAATCTATTTCCATTACCAAAGTATTTTTTAATATATTCGTGTTTATATCCACAAAGCAAAACAATATTTTTAATACCATTTGATTTACATTGGTTAATTAGATGAAATAAAAAAGGTTTTTTATTTACGTGTACCATCGGTTTTGGGCTTAATTTTGTTAAAGGTAACAACCTAGTTCCCAGCCCACCACAAAATATTACAGCTTGTTCAATCAATTAATTATTTCTTTTAATGCTTTTTCTATTGAATATTTTTGTATCCACCCTAATTTTTTAAGTTTTGCATTAGAACCATACAGCAATTTTTTAGTATTTTTTTTATTTGAGCTATCGATGTTTATTTTATGCTTGGCAACTTTTTCAAATTTTTTTATAAACTCTATATTGCTAGTGGGCTTTCCAGTACAAATATTTATTACAGAGCTAATATTGGTTTTTTTTATTTTTGATAAAGCCTCAATAACATCTTTTATATAAATAAAATCATTACGAACGTGAGGGTGTTTTAATTTTAGGTGTTCTTTTTTATTTTTTGCTTCTTCTAAAAATTGCATCAATGAACCTTTTCTTTGTTGAGGTCCGTAAACATAGAAAATTCTTAGCCATATTAATGCTGTCTTTTTATCTAGATTATTAGTTAGATAATCTTTTATCATTTTTTTTTGCTTACCTAGGGGGGAGTTAAAATTTGTTTTTGAATTTTCATGAAGTATTTTATTACTAAAACCATATTCAGCACATGTTCCTGAAACAATAATTGTTTTACATTTTGATAGGTTCATTGCTTCTATTAAATTTTTTGTAATTTTTAAATTTATTTTAAAATTTTTTTTATTAAATTTAGGTATGCCATGCCACGCTAAGTGGTAGATTACGTTTGGATTAATTTTTTTAACTTCAGAAATAAGTTTTTTTTTGTTTGTTAAATTACAAACAATATTATGGTGTCCAGGAAGTGTTTTCCTCTTTTTTTTTGTAATAAAGTAAACTTTTTTGTATTTAAATTTTCTTATCAACTCTTTACCAATAAATCCAGACCCACCTGTAATTAAAATTTTATTCATTTGGGTTAAAGTCTGGTATTGAAAGGTCTTTTATTGATATGATCCTGGGTTTATTTGGCCATTTTATGGAAAAAAATTTATCATTGTATCTTATATGTTTTTCTTTAGCTGGCTTATAGTAAGAAGACATATAGTAAAATATTTTAGTATTATTTTTTAAAGTCATATAAGCGTTTGCAAAGCCTTTGGGCAAACAAATAGATAAATTATTTTTTTCACTTATTTTTTTTTTAAAAATCTTCAAATATGTTTTAGATTTTCTTCTTAGATCTATTGAGATATTTAAAATTTCACCCGAAATACATGTAATTATTTTTCTTTCTTCAAACGGTGGTAGTTGACGGTGAAACCCTCTTAATGTGAATTTTTTTTTATTGAAAGATATATTTGTTTGTTTAACTTTAAAATTTATTTTTGATAGCTCTTTATCACAATAATCTCTATGAAAATGACCTCTTAAATCCTTGAAAATATTTTTTTCTATAATCAATAAATCTTTAAAATCTGTTTTTTTAATTAACATTAATTTTTTTATATTAAATATTTTTTTAACGCTATTAAACGATTAGTTTTGTAACCTCTAAAATCTTCATGAGTAAATTGAATGTTTGTGAAAAATTCGATTAATTCCCTTGCACCCATTTCAAGAGTCCACCTGGGCTTATAATATTTCCCTAATATTTTATAAATTTTATCAAAACTTACTTTATAAGTTCTAGGATCGTCTTTATTCTCCTTTGTGAAAATTAAGGAGGAACCAGGTACTGCTTTTTGTGCTGCTAGAGCTAACTGTTTTACAGTATAATTTCCATTCATTAACCCAACATTAAAGGCTTGTCCTGTGATGATATTTATCGGAGCTTTTAAACATGCTATAATAGCTGAACATACATCTTTAATGTGGATTACTGGTCTCCATGGGCTACCATCACTTTTAATCTCAATTTTTTTTGAAGTGTAGGCACATGCTACTAAATTATTAAAAACAATATCACATCTTAGCCTTGGACTAGCACCAAAAACTGTAGAAGGTCTTAACATTACGACTGTAAAATTATCAGAATTCAGTTTAGTAAGCTCTTGTTCGGCCAGCCATTTTGTTTTAGCATATTCTGTTACAGGGTTTATTTCACTTTTATCTTCATTAAGTTCTTTTGTTGTGTCCGAAATACCATACATAGCTGTAGAAGAAACGTAGACAAATCTTTTTATTTTTTTACCTTTTGCAAAATTTGCTAGCTTCATTGTTGCTAAATAATTAGTTTGATGTGTATTTTGTTTATCAAATTCTCCTAATGGATCATTTGAGAGAGCTGCAAGATGCACTATTGCATCTATGTTTTCTAAATCTGCTTCATTTATATCGTAAATGTCTTTATTAATTTGCTTAAAAGTATTGTTTTGTTTTTGTAAAATACAATCTTTAAAATAACCAATATCATAACCAGTTATTTCATATTGGTCTTTCATTTCATTAGAAAGAACAGATCCAATATATCCTAAATTTCCAGTGATTAATACTCTCATAGAATTATTGCGTTTAAAAAATATCTTAATATGATAATAATTATTTTAAACTATATGAATTTATCAAATGCACAATAGTAATTTTCTAGAACAAATTCATTTTTGTATAAGTAATATAGAAATAAAAAAGATTGAAGAGGCTTCTAAGTTTATTTTTAAAAGAAAAAAATCAAAAATTTTTATTGCTGGTAATGGGGCTAGTGCATCAATTGCAAATCATGTGGCAACAGATTTAACAAAGTCTGCAGGTTATAACGCAAGAACCCTAAATGAAAGCAATTTAATTACATGTCTATCAAATGATTATGGCTATGAAAATTGGATCGCAAAAGGTTTGGAGTTTTATAGCTCTTCTTCAGACATTGTAATTCTTGTAAGTTCGAGTGGAAAATCAAAAAATATTATTAACGCTGCAAAATTTTGTAAAAAAAAGAAAATGACACTCATAACTTTGTCTGGTTTTTTACCAACTAATCCTTTGAAAAAACTAGGTAAATATAATTTTTATGTTAAATCAAATAATTACAATGTTATTGAAGCTACACATTTAGTTATTCTACTTAATATTGTTGAAAACTTGATTGTGTGATTTAACTTCAGTTATCTCAAAAACCAAAAAAATTTAGAAGAAAATAGATTATATTAAACTAAATATTTACTTTTAACTTCAAATTTAATAAAAGCCAATGATAACTAAAATTTATTAAAAATGTTTTTATCTACAAGAAATTACGATTTTCTCTACAATTTTATCGTTAAATCTTCAAAAGCAAATTGTGAACAAAAAGTAAAAAAAAAACTAGATTTATTAATTTTTGAACTAAGAAATTTTCCCTCCCTTAAATATATAATTTTTTTTTTTTATATAATTATTTCAGGTAAAATTTTTTCAAAGAATAGAGCAAAAATAACATATGCTAATATTGAAATTGGACGATTTGTATTAGCTGAAACTTTTTGTAATTATGAATGCTATTTAAATAAATTTAAGTTTTATAGGACCTTATTCAAAAACTTTTTAAAAGCTGGAGCTTTAATAAATACGTGTAATTTCCTTAATAAGAAATTTAGAATTAAAGGTGTTTATGTTGATCATTGTGGTTATTTGAATGGCATAATCTTTTCTTTTTTTGCTTTAGAAAAAAAAATTGTTTACTCAAACAATTATCCGCATGGAATATTTTGTGTAGATTACAAAAAAAATAATAAAAAGAACCTAACAAAATACGAAAATGCACTAAGAATAAATATAAAAAAAAACATTAACTCTGCACAAAAAAGAAAATCAGAAATAAAAATCTCAAAATTAGTAAAACAAGCAACTTTTATTCCTTATATGATAAAAGTTAATTATAAAAAATTAGAAAACATAGATTATAAGTCATTTGACTATGTTATTTATTGTCACTCTTTTACTGATGGACAGTTATGGCATGGTTACTCAGGCTTTGAAAATATGCTGGATTGGTTAGAATTTACTTTAGATAGCTTAATTAAAACTAATAAAAAAATATTAATAAAACCACATCCAAATTTTTATAATCATTCTTTGAATGCAGAAGCAATATGGGACGAAAAAATTTATAATATGGTTTTAAATAGATATAAAAAATATAAAAATTTAATTTTTATAAAAACACCTATTCACAATTATCTCTTACTAAAAAAACTTAACAAAAATTGTGTTTTATTGTCTGGATTTGGAACAGCTATACTTGAAAGTGCTTATATGAACTTTAAGTCAATTTGTACTAGTCATAATTTTTTTAATAAAAAATTTAAGATATCAAATATGTGGAATAACAAAGAACATTATTCAAAATTATTAACTTTAAATTATTTAGAACTAGAAAAACCAAAAAAAGTTGATTTGCTCAAACTTGCCTATTGTATGTTTTTTCACTATTCCTCAACATATAATAAAAATCATTACCAAACTATAATCGAAAGAAATTTTAAATTAGGTTTTGGGGGTTTTCAAAAAGAATTTCCACAGAGTGGAAGGGCTTTAATACGTAATTCTCAAGTAAAAAAATTGAAAAAAGCTTCTATAGATATAGACGGAAAAATTATTAATGAAATTAGTGAAACAATTTTTAATGTAAAAGAATAGATATTTAAACTGTATACTTACAACTAATATATGAAAAATAAAAAAACCCCATTGGTAAGTATTGGTTTTCCTGTACACAACGGAAATTCAATAAAAAAAAATAAGTTTTGTATTAATATATCTGAGTCTTTAAAATCAATACTAAACCAATCATATTCAAATATTGAAATTATAATTTCAGATAATGCCTCTACTGATGGAACTTCAGAAATTATAAAAAATTTATGTAAGAACGATAGTAGGGTAAAGTATTTTAAACAACCAAAAATACTGCCTTCTGTTGAGAATTTTAATTTTGTCTTTAATAAATCTAGTGGAGAATATTTTAAATGGAGTTGTCATGATGACTGTATATCAGAAAATTTTATTGAAGAAAATTTACAATTTTTAGAAAATAATAGTGAGTTTTCATTTAGCTCATCTCCCTGTTTTTTTGATTATAATTTTACAAATAAAAAAAATAAATTAAAATTTAATTTTGATTTAAGTACATTCGAGAGAATTAAAAATTTTCATAAAATAAGTTCGTTTTGCCATAGCTTGTTTTATGGGTTAATTAGAAAAAAAAATTTAGATAAAACTACAGATTTTTCAAAAAATTATTGGGCTATGGATTGGATTATAGTTTTAGAATTATTATTAGAGGGTAAATTTAAAACAATTGATAATGGACATATCATTATTGGGTCTGGTGGGGCATCTTCAAATGTAATGTACACTTCAAGTGTAGCTTATAATAACAAAAAAATTTATTATTTTATACCTTTCTATGAATTAAACTTAATCATTATAGGTAAAATTTTTAAATCAAAAACAATTAGATATCTAGAAAAATTTCTTCTCTCATATCTTTCAATAAAACTTAATGCTTCTTACTTTCGAAAAAAACTAAAAAAAACGTTAGAAAAATATAATTCATAAGAAAATAACTAATTTATTTTATCTAAAATTTATAACTTCACTTAATTTTTTTAATAATAACCCTCTTTGGGAATGGGGTTAAAACTATTCCACTAAACCCACTATTTTTGAGGTCTTCAATTATTTCTTTTTTAAAATTCCAAGCTAAGAGTAAAAGTGTGTTGAATTTATTTATTTTTTTTCTAAATTGCAAAAAACTTATTATCTTCATATTGGTTCCTGGTGTGTATTTATTTAACTTTAATGGATTTTTATCAACTATATATTTAATTTTTTCATTATTAATGTTGCAATAATTTAGGAAAGTTGAACTTCTGGCAGAGGCGCCATATGCAATTATTTTATGTTTATTGTCTAAAAATTTTTTAATTATGTTAATAAATAATATTTTGTGCAAACGTGTTTTTTTGGCAAAATTTTTCCATTCACTAATCGAATTTATTTTTTGTATTTTTTCTTCGTGCAGTATTTTTTTTGCAGAGGAACTTAAATTAATACCCTCTTTGGAGAATAATGCGACCATAGCGCCTCCACTTATTGGGCTTTTAAAAGCATGACATAAATATAAGTTTTTTTTAAAAAAGAATTCTTTAATAGTCTGTAAATTAAAATAAAAAAGATGTTCATGATAAATTGAGTCGTATTGTAAGCCATCTAAGATTTCTTTTGCATAATGAAATTCTACCGCAAAAATTCCTTTATCAGATAAAATATCGTGAACACTTTCGGCTATTTCGTGAATATTTTTTACATGTGCAATTACATTTCTAGCAAAAATTAAGTCTGCTTTTTTTTTTCTTATTTTTATAATTTTTTTAACTATTTTTTTATTAAAAAACCCAGCTATTACTGGTATTTTTTTTTTTAATGAAATGGAAGCTAAATTTCTTGCCGGATCCACTCCAAGGACTTCGAGGCCTTTTTCTTTGAATGGCACTAAAAATGTGCCATCGTTGCTTGCTATTTCAAGAACAAAAGGATTTTTGCACTTTAAATAAGAAAGAATTTTTTTACTAAAAATTTTACTAAACTTTCTTGCGGCAACAGAAGTTGAGGTCTGCCAAAAATACTTTTCAAATAAAATTTTAGGATTTACAGTTTCTTTTATTTGTACTGTTTTACAATCTTTACAAATACAAAGATTCAAGGGAATTTTTAAATCTTTTTTAGTTATTTTATTATTTAAACGATTTGCAAGTGGTTGGTTCCCTAGATTTATTAAATTGAATAATCTTTTTTTTGAGCAAATTCTGCATTTTTTTTCTATTTTGTATTTTGCTGATTTCATCTAATTAAAAACTATTAATTAATTTTCAATTTTTCTCGCCAGAAGTTTAGGGTATCTAATAGTATTTGATCAAACGATATTTTTGGTTTCCACCCAGTCATTTTCTCAAATTCTGTTTTTTTTGTAATTAGGAATGGCACATTTGTTGGTCTTACAAAAGGTTTGTGTTCTTTATGTTTTAAATTTTTTACTTTTGAGAAACTTTTTAATCTCGATAGTGCTTGTTCAAAAGTAAATGTAGATTTTTTATTATGATTTCCAATTAAATATAACTTTCCTACCATGCAACGCTCTGTAGCTAACCAATAGGCGTGGATTACATCAAGTACATGAGTGAAATTTCTTTTATCTTTTAAGTGTCCCACTAAAATGTTTTTTTTTCTATCATTGTTTTTTTCAATTTTTGCAATTTGGTAAGCATAAGATGAAATACCAAAAACATTTTCTCTTCTTGGACCTTCATGATTAAATGTTCTAACCCTTATCACTCTAATTCCAAAAGACTTATAATAGACATAGCTTATATAATCTTGTGCAACTTTTGACACCGCATAGGGGTTTACTGGATTAATTAGTGTTTTTTCTGTAATGGGCATATCTTTTTTTTCTAAAAGACCATATTCTTCACCAGATCCGGGTATTAAAATTTTTGCCTTACTTTTGATTTTTTTCATTGCCTCCAAAATATTCAATGTTCCATTATAATTTACACTCATGTATCTATGTGGATGATCCCATGAAGGACTAACAAAACTTTCTGCAGCAAAGTGAAATATTTTTTCAGGTTTTACAATCCTAATCATCTTTTCTGTCGCAATAGGATCTGTTATATCACAGTCTATCCATTTTATTTTTTCGTATACATGCTGAATCTTGTCTAGTCTTGATAAATGATATCTTTTTGTAGCGAATAATTGACAGTTTGAGTGATTTTTAAGAATATAATCAGCCATATGGCTGCCTACGAATCCTGTTGCACCTGTGATTAAGATTTTTTTCTTCATATGAACTATTTAATAACACAATAATTGGTTTATGATAAACTAAATAAAACTTAATTAATAGCAAGTAATCAGTCAAAATAAATAAACACTGAAATCTTATTAAAATGATATCAATCTAACAACAAAAGAATTAAAAAATTTATTAACAAAAGTTATGATTAAAATTTTAAATAAAATTTACAATCTTTCAATTAAAAGTAGATTATTTCAAATTAAAATTAATAACTTTGTAAAAGAAAAAAAACTACTTGTTCCAATACATTTTGCTTTTGGTCATGAAATCATTGCTGCATTAATAAAATCTTTAATTAAAAAAAATGATAAAATAGTTTTACCTCATAGAAATATTCATTTTGTAAGTTTGTTTTCTAAAAATCCTTTAAAATTTTATACGAATTTATTTGAAGATAGATATTACAAATTAAAAAGTGTTGGCTCAATGAATTACCACGAGAATAAAAACCAAATTATATATACATCAAGTATTTTGGGAAATAATTTTTCTGTTTCATGTGGTATATCTTTTTTTCAAAAAAAAAAATCAATTTTGTTTTGTATTGCAGGAGATGGCGCTATTGAAGAAGGTAGTTTTTATGAGTCTTTATGCTTAGCTAAATACTTAAAACTACCGCTAGTATTTTTAATTGAGAATAATCAATGGTCTATGTATACCAAAATCAAAGACAGAAGATGTGCAATAGATTTAAAAAAGTTATGTAAATCTATAAATATAAATTATCAACATATTTCAGGTCAAAACTTTAGTAGTTCAATAAAAAAATTTCAAAATAATATTTTGAATTGTAGAGATTTTAAAGAACCGATTGTAGTAGAGTTTAATATTAAGACTCTTGGATACAGTATTAAAGATAACAATTATATTAATTATCATCACGGTATGGCAAATATAAATTTAGATGATAAAATTTTTTTTAATAAAGATGAAATATTATATAAATTAAAAAAAAGTTTGCATAAATGAAAATGAAAAAAATTAAATCTCCTATATCTTTGACTAATTTTTATATAAAAAAATTTCTAAAAAAAAATACTTTAATATTTGGTCAAAATATTAATGCTGGTTCTCGATTAGGTGGGCTAACTAGGGGAATGGACCAATTTACACAAAATTCCTTTAATACACAAAACTCAGAGTTAAGCTTAGTTGGTCTAGGAATGGGTGCTTTAATATCAAATAATAAAGCCATATATTTTGCTAAACAGCTAGACTTTCTTTTGTTATCTATGGATCATTTGATTAATACATATAATTCTTCTTTATGCCAAAACAGCAAAGGAGCTTTTGTTATTGTTACTTATATTGTGGATACTGGCTATGAAGGCCCACAATCAAGGTTAAATTGTTTGGGCGATTTTGCTTCGATGTCCAAAATAAATTGCAGATATTTAATTTCTGAAAAAGATATAAAATTTAATATAAAAAAAGCTCTCTCTAATAAAGGTCTTCACATACTTTGCATTAGTCAAAAATTTGGAAATTCTACGAATCAATTAATAGATGATAATAATCTTGCTTCTAATGATGATACTGGATCCTATTTTAGATATAAAACAGGAGATACACTTACTATAGTTGCGTATGGATTTTCTATATACGAGACTATGCAAATGATTAAAACAAAAAAATATCAAAAATTTGATTTATTTGTAATCACTAACCCTGCTAATACAAATATAAAAAAAATCATTACAAGTGCAAGTAAATCTAAAAAAGTAATTTTAATGGATGATTCAGGTTCAAAAAATAAAAATTTATTTTGGCTGGAGAGTAAACTGTTACATTTAAAAATTAAAATAAAGAGAAATCTTAACGATGATATTGTTGACAATTTATTTTTATCAAAATATAAATTTAAAATTAAGAATACTTTTTAATGAACTATCTTATTTCAGGTGCAAGTGGAGGTATTGGAAAAGCAATTTTAAAAGAGCTGTACAATACTAATGATAATTTTATTGTATTATACAATTCAAAAAAAAATTTCATTAAAAAAAAAAACATCACTAGTTATAAATCTAATTTCAAAAAGTTAAAAGAAGTTAAAAGTTTAATAACTGCTATATTAAATAAGTTTTCTAAAATTGATGTATTCATAAATTGTGCTGGAAATGCAAACCCATACAAAGAAGCTTTTAGTATTTCAGACGATGAATTTGAAAATTCTCTAAGAATAAATTTTAAGTCTCCTTTAATAATCATGACAACAATTATAAAAAATCAAATAAAAAAGAAATTAAAATTAAATATTATAAATATTAGTAGCAATACGATTAAGTATGGTGGCTCAAAATATAATCTTCATTATTTATGTTCTAAAGTAGCTTTAGAAAATGCTTGTAAAAATTTATCTAAGAACTTTATAGATAGAAATATTAAAATAAATATTATTAGGCCTGGAGTAATTCATACAAATATGCATAAAAAAATAAAAGGCTACACAGCAAAAGATTTTAAAAAAAGAATATCAAAAATACCTTTAAAAAAATCTGGCACGTCTAAAGATATTTCAAAGACTGTAAAATTTATTATATCGAAAGATAGCAATTATATTCATGGACAAATATTTACTGTTGCAGGCGGAGAATAATTTAATTATGAACATTACTTAATATAAATTTTATGAAAATAGACTTTAATAAATTAGACTACGAATTTGATTTAAATGGATATTTAGTTCTTAAAAATGTTATTCCAAAAAATATAATAAAAGAAGCAAACAGTATTTTACAAAAACTTGAATCATCGAAACCCTCACAACTTCCTAATAATGTTTCATTTGGAAAATATTATAATAAAAAAGATATATACATATCAAATATCTTAGAGGCCAATAAAGTTTTTGAAAAATTTGCATACCCTAAAATCATTACGAAGCTTTTAAAGAGATATACTGCAAACTTTTTTAGACTAAACCATACGGTTGCAATGATCAAAAAGTCCAAAGGTACTTACACTTATTTACATATGGGAAATATACCAATACACCCTAAAGTTTTTTACATTGTAAGAAATAAAAAAATTTTTTCTAATGTTACTAAGGTTATCTTTCCATTATGTAATAATTCACAGTTAGATGGAGGCTTTGGAGCTATTCCAGGTTCTCATAAATCTAATTTTGAAAGACCTTATGATAACAGCCCCAAAAACAATGGTTTATTAAAACATGTTGAGGCTGGTCCAGGAGATGCTATTTTCTTCACAGAAAGTTTAGCGCATGGTAGTTTTATAAATAAGACTAACAAAATAAGAAGAATACTTTCTTATTGTTATTCTGTTGCCTATATGCCAGATTGGACTAAATTTAATCTAAATTACTCCAAAGACTATATAAATCAGGCTGATAAAAAAATTAAAAAATTAATAAAACTTACTAAAGATTAATGATAAGAAAAATTAAAAATCTTGTACTCTCAGATAAAAGAGGATCCTTACTTAAAAATTATTCAGCACTTAAAAAAAAATTTACAATAAAAGAGTCAATTTTCTCATATAATAAACCTGATGTTATAAGGGGGATGTATATGCAGACAGGAAAATTTTGCGAGTCAAAATTGATTACGATGATATATGGATCTTTAACCTGGGTAGCTGTTGATCTAAGAAAAAAAAGTAAAACTTTTATGAAGATTTACAAAATAAAATTAACAAAAAATGATTCTATATTTATTCCAAAAGGATATGCTCACGGATCAATATCCCATAAAGAAACTTTACTACATATTATGACAGATAATGTTTACAACGATAAGAAAGCAATTAAAATTAAATACAATGATAAGAGTCTAAAAATTAAGTGGCCGGTCAAAAAAAAAATGATTATCAGTAATGATCACTTAAGTTACAAAGATTTGAATTCCTACAAAATTTTACATTAAACAGAATATAAAATTATTACTTTTACAAATGTTAGGGTATGCTTTTGACATTTTATTTGTATTTTAAAAGCCAGTAAGATTTTTTCATATTTTGTCTTTTAATATAAAAAAACAACTTTTCCTACATTGTCTGAAATACATTGACTATACCGTGGTCAAGGGTTTGAAACCTTGCCTTAAGGTAGAACCAACTCCCATGGTGTGACGGGCGGTGTGTACAAGACCCGGGAACGCATTCACCGTGGCACGCTGATCCACGATTAC
>Ga0115004_10001490_pt1 | contig 19220 bp, 17 predicted proteins | sample ArcticOcean_MG_C_10_FD_88737 | JGI IMG/M metagenome (GOLD analysis project Ga0115004, IMG submission 88737) | Marine microbial communities from western Arctic Ocean - ArcticOcean_MG_CB11_90 | ecosystem: Environmental > Aquatic > Marine > Oceanic | place: Arctic Ocean: Canada Basin | collected... | reverse complement strand
GCGAGGTGCTGTTGATACAGGACTGAAGGCAGGTAACATTGAAGTAGCAACACTGGCGCTCATGCGTGGGCGTAGCTTTGATGATGCATTCATTATCGTAGATGAAGCGCAGAACATTGAGATCAGTGAGATCAAGATGCTGTTGACTAGGGTAGGCGAAGGCAGTACTATTGTACTCAATGGTGATATCCAACAGTCAGATCTTAAGGGTACGTCTGGTCTAGCTAAGGTCATACATCTCTCTAAGAAGTACATGCTAGATGCACCAGTAGTTGAGTTTGGTATTGATGACATTGTGCGTAGTGGTATCTGTGCAGAGTGGGTCAAGGTGTTTATGAAGGAGGGGTTGTGATGGCTTGGACTAAGGAAAAGCAAAAAGCCTATAGTAAATCTTGGCGAGAAGCTAATAAGGAAAAAAAGGCTGCAACTGATAGAGCTTACAGAGATGCTAACAAAGAGAAGCTACGTGCCAAGAAAAAAGCTTACTACGAAACTAATAAAGATACGCTTCTTGCCAAGCAAAAAGCATACGCAGAGGCTAACAAGGATCAGAAGGCTGCAACAGACAAAGCTTACTATGAAGCTAACAAAGAGAAAATAACCGCTTATAAAAAATCTTACTACCAAGCTAATAGTGTCGCGCATTATGCCAAGCAAAAAGCATACGTAGAGGCTAATAGGGAAAAGGTAGCCGCTTACCATAAGGCTTATATGGTAACCTACTGCGAAGCTAATAGGGCGCAGCTATCAACTAAAGCTGCCAAAAACAGAGCCATAAAACTAAAACAGATACCTATACACCTACGTGACTGCCCTCAAGAGAAGCAGCGCTTAGTAAAGACATACAAGCTGCGTAACATACTAAGTAAAGCCACAGGATTGCAACATCACGTAGATCATATGTGGCCTCTCAGTGATGGTGGGCCACACTGGAGTGGTAACTTACAGGTTATACCTGCAGAGGAGAACTTGCGTAAGAGTTCTTCTGTCTGTGAAGAAACAAAGGCTACTATCATAAAGAGTCTATACATATTTGAGTCAGAGAGAAGTATCTAATGAAGTTAGAACAGGAAGCTAAGGCGCACGTAGAAGGCACACGCATTAAGTTCTACGAAGAGTTGTCTAGGAATACAGAAGAGATTGAACGCTTTATTAACAAGCAACTCTGGCCTAGCGAAGAAAAAGAAAAGGCATTAGAGCACTTAACTGCCTTCTTTCTTTGGTCTAAACATTGTGCCAAGAAACATGGTATACGATAACAAAAAGGGGCCGCTTAGTGTGGCCCCTCTTGCTTTACTTGATCTTTGTTTTAACTTTCTTCTGGCCTTTAAAGTAGTCTATAACGTCTAAGTACGTTTGTAACTCTTCCCAGTTCATATCTCTTGGGCCTTCACCAGAGTAACCAAGATCTTCTCGCATGTATTTCATGGCTAGGTTCTTCTCTTCCTTACTGCCATGACCAACAGCCTTACGCTGTACAGCAAGCAGACCATACTCTGTACTGTTTTGTAGGTATGCTCTAAGTTCACCTGATAGGTGGGTTTTCCACCCCTTAAGTGCTTGGCGTCTATCTGCTATACTTCCCTTTTTAAATGAAGGCTGTTCTATAAGCTTAGCATACCTATCCTCAAACATTGGCTGGATTAAAGAGTTAAACACTTTATCGTACTCAGCAATCTGGCTGCGCTCACCCGCAGTCCAAGGATGCATCTCTGCCATGCTGAACGCCTTCTCTGTGGCTGTACGGGAGGGTAGTACGGTGACACCTAGCGCCTGTAGTATAGGGTTAGGGTTCTTAACTGAGCCATTACGAGTTGCTACTCTTAGCTCTTCTCCTGTAATGCCATCAAGCTTATCTGTGAAGATCTCAACAATGTTATCTATGTACTTTGAAGCACCCAGCAAAGCAATGTCAGTACCTTCTACCAGACGTGAATCACGTGCAGCATCTGTGTTGTTGATGAAGCCAACCATCTTATTAACTGCATCAAGTGGACGTGTGACACCCGCAAGGATGTTACCACCCTGTTTGTACAGAGCATCAAAGGTCATCTGCCTTGAGCCATCACCCTCTTCTCCATTAAAGATGGTATCAAATACATTATACATATCATTACCAAATTGAATGTCTTTAGCGAATTGCCCTACAGCAAGTTGATTACCAATATCAACCATTAGTTCATTAGGAACCATCTCACCTTTGCGTGACAGGTTAGCAGCACGGCCTACTGCCAACCAGAGTGAAGCAGGAAATAAGTTCTGCGCTTTCCATGTCTGACCACCACCAATGTCGATCATGTCATGGGCTAGGCCCTTCTCCAAACGATCATTGTCATACTCCATAGCCAAACGCAGGGCAGTCATACCTACAACGCTACGAGCAAAAGCCTCTGTAGTATTTGCAGGTATAGGCACACCCTTGATAGACTTCTTGTACATAGCACTAGCCATTTGTACACCACCACCAACGCTCCACTGGTATGCAGTAGCTAGGGTGTTGTTGAAGAAGCGTCCAAACGGAAGTATAGTACCAATAAGAGGCATATTAGATATACCTTCAATGCCCTTAGCTACACTTGCTAGTAGTTGATCATCTGTTGTGTAGTCCTTAGCGAACACAGACTTAAGAGTTGTGTCCAGAGAGTAACCAATAACGTCATTATCAATAGCGTCTAGCTTACCGGACTTAAGAATACTCTCTAGTGTCTCACCTGGATTTTTAAGGCGGATGTGTTTATCCATCTCACCAATAAACATCTGTGACTTAGTGAACGTGTCTTGGATCTTAACACCTGTCAGACGGTTCATGGCATCAACAGTAGTCTCAGTGCGCTGGAACCATTTAGCATTAGGGTTAATGCCGTGGCGTTCACCGCTACGAGCAACACCACCAGTAAAGCTCTCAAACATAATTTTTCTTACGTCTTTGTTCTGTGCTAGGAATGCCATGTACGCATCATGCGTAGTGTAGGGGTCCATAAGGTTACGGATCTTTTGTGTCTGCATCTGACGGTATACTTTACCAATACGCAGAGACTCACGACCACCCTTGGTCATAGTTCCGCCCTGAGCTAACCCCCAGAGAGTATTAGTTGTACCGGAAAATATATCTGCAAGAGACTGTCCTACAGCAAACTGACCAAAGCCCATGACGTTTACAGCAGTAGTGGCTGGTGATGACACTAGCAACCTGCGCCATACGTTCTGACCATACTGACCATACTTGGCGCGTTTAGCTGCAGCAGCTTCTACTTCCAAGTTTTTAATTGCTTTCATCTGACCATCAATGATCTCGTGACCATAGAGTATACCACCATCAAGCACTTTACTTACCTGAGACATTACATTCAATACCTTACCACCCTTACTTACTTCTACAGCAAGTAGGCTTTGTAGGTTCTGTGCCATCTCAGTTGTTTGGCCTAGTGTGATACCAGATACCTTAAGGTTAGCGTTGATAGCTTCAAGTGTTTCCTGTGGCAACTTAGATACAACATCAGTCATAACAGCAGATACAGGTACATCCTTTGGTAGGGGTACTCCTTGGTCTTTAAACAGTTTAGCTAAGCCGCCCTTGCCATCATCACCAAGCATAACACCCCTAAGGAATGACACAGATGTGGGTACATCATCAAACTGGCTTATGCCTTGCTCTACCCTGTTACGCCATAGGCTTGAGTATTTAAGGATCTCATCAGCAGCTTCTTTAGCTACCTTCTCATCCATCTCTATGTTGATAGGCTTACTCTTAGCGCCCATAGTCTTAGCTTGTATGTCAAGCTTCTTAGCTTCCTCTGTGCGCTTGCCGCCTATCTTAAGATCAATAACTGCATCAGAGAGGCCTGAACCACCAGCAAGCTTACCAAAGCCCAGCTGAGTAAGGCCTGCTACACTACCAAAGAGTGAGCTAAAGCCTGTCTGCAGAACGCTGTACTCTTCTTGTGCACCAGCTTCCATTAGTGTGCTTTGTAGTTGGTAGTCATGCACAACAGCAAACATAGCGTCAGCTGCAGTAGTAGCTGCTAGGATCTTCTTACCATCCTTAACTGATGCAAGCTTTACAGAGTCACGCCGTGCTTTACGCTTAGCATTCTCCATGAAGATGTCATACTCTTTCTTAGCTGCAGCACGGCGTAGAGCTTTAGACTCTGCTCTAGTTACACCCTCTGTAGCCATGCGCTTAGACGCACTCTTATACATATCAGTGGCTGCTTTCTTAGCACCCGCTTTAGTCACGCCTGTTGCAGTTGCCTTCTTACCAGCCTCTACAGCAGCACGTTTAACTGCCATACGACCCGCCTGCGTAAGGCCAACTCCAGATGCTTTAGCTACACCACCTGTAAGTAAACCCAAGTAGTTAGTAGGGTCAGCTGCAGAAGCGAAGAGGTAGTCCTTAATACCATCAACAGCACCAGCTACGCCATCATTAACAAACACGTTACCAAGCTGATCGTACAACTCATATGCTTTACCTGCACGTGCTTTAGTCTCTTCATCAGCATCTGTAATAAAGCGTACTGCACCCGCTACAGACACAGTATTACTATTCATCCAGCGCATTGAGTCAACAAATTCTTCTACTACTTCACTGTCAGACTTACCTTCGCCCTCATTGTAGTCCACACCAAAGCGGTCCTTCATATGGTTACGGATATCTTTAGCTGCCCTACCCTTTTTAAGGTCATCCTTCTTTAGTGTATCAGACTTATCAAATGGGTAGTAGTCCTCTTCATCTTCCTCAACTGTTCTACCCTTACGCCCCAGACGCTTCTTGTACTCTTCAAGTCCTATAGTGCGATTTGCCACAGGTGCTTTTGCAGTATCAGCAACAGTTGGTGTATCTAGGATAGGTGACTCAGGCTTTGCAACCGTAAGATTAAAGCGTTTCTGGTACTCTTCCAGTGTTATTTTCTTAGCCATAGCTTTAATTCCAATACTCTATGCTGGTGGGTTTTCTGAGATGAATTGCTTAACACCAAAGACTACAGCACCCATATCTTCAGGCAATAGACCAAGGTTCATTAAGTCTGGGTTAGCTGAGTTTTCATCAAACCAAGCAGCCACCGAAGCCTTAAACTCTTCTGTAGACTCTGTTCCATCAAACCCTTCATCATACAAGAACTCAATTATGGTCCTACCATGATCTTTGAGTAGTTTCTCTGCTCCCTGCGTGGCTTGTATTGCCTCTATTACAGGGTTATCTTCTGTAGGAGCAATCTCTGGTGAAGGTGGCTGTGACATTAGACCTTCAGGCCGTTCCTGTGGTCTCATAGGGCCTTCCTCTTGTGTTATAGTCAGGCCGGGTTCAGCATTGTAGTTAGGATACGCCTTCTTAATATCGCGAACTGTCCAAGTGGCTTTAGGTAAATCCTCATCAAAGTCTAAACGAGCAAGAGGCGTGTTGTAGTTCATGTTAAGTAGTGCACCATCAGGTACATGAATTAAGTCAGCACCCTTTACCTTACGCTCCCTGCGGCCTGGAAGTTTGCCGGGAAGAGTTACTTTATACCACTGTTCAGGGTTATTAGCAGCCTCTTCTTTAATGGTTAGCTGTTCAATACGCTGATCCACAGTATCTTGGTCTGGTAGGTTTTCAAAGAGCTTACCCAATGCTGAGTATTTCAGGCCAAGCTTACTAAGATCATAGCGGCTAAGGCCAGCTGTCATGTCTCTGGTTATAAGGTTGGGGTCAATTGTTTGATCCGCTGCAAGCTCACTAAGGTTTTCTATGCCTGAGTTATCCAGTAAGACCCTTGGTCCGGCTGATACAGGCTTAATAGTATTCAAGTAGTTAAATGCGTGTTCAATAGTATCAGCATCCATTTCAATTGTTTCACCTGTTAAACTATCTACAAATGACCCTGCTACCACTTCACCTTTATCATTAAATACAAAAGTGTGTACATCAGTAAAGTCTTGCCCTGATATCGTAAATTTACCACTAGATATATCAGACAATTCAAATCCATTATCGATAAGTGTATCCCAAGGCTTGCCATTAAAGCCCTCAGAGAATTTTACAGGTTTCCTCTCATCAGCACTAACTTCAGCAGCATCTTCAGTATTAACTTCAGTATCACCTGGGACTGTAACTAGGTTGCCGTTAACGTCAAGCATAGGCGATAGAGTTTCGTCTGGGTCCATATTTAGGAGTTTTGCGAAGGAACCTGTTCCACCCAAATAGCCATCAACGATACCCTGCATCTGCTCAAAGTAACCCCCACCTGTGAAAGCACCGTGGCGTCTTAGGGCCTCTTGAGCAACTTTTGATGCAGTATAAGCACGCTGTTTCTTTCTTAACTCAGAAATTTTAGCCTGTTGTGCAATGTATGCAGGATCTGCATCCGAGGCATAGTCTTTTGACGAAAGTGTGGTAATCTCAGTTTCCATAGCAACATATACTTGGTCCTCTTGTGCATTTGTAACTATCCTATCCAACACCGCTGACTCAGATGAGTAGTCATCTACAGAGAATACTTTAGGCATTGTGAAGTTAACGAATGCACCCTTAGTCAGGCTCTGGTAGTCCTGCTGTGCTGCTGCTTCATTAATATCCATAACAGAGTAGCCATCCATGAAACTCTCTGCGTCTAGGTTAGCACGTACACGATCCTTAGCACCACGACCCATGCCCCTGTCAAACCAAGAAGCTTCCGGTGCTACAGTAGAACCAAGGCTAGGTGCAGGTAAGCCATAGGCTAGAGCAACACGTGTAGCCAAGTCACCCTCTGGAACCACATACCCCTCAGGTAATTCATATGCAGTCTTTGCAGCCTCAGGTGACCAGCCAGATCCTAGCTCTACCTTTAAGTCCTGAAGGTTTTTGCTTAGGTCCATAAGCCCCGTATGACCGGAGTCAAGCGCAGCAGAAATCATTTCATCTGTAGCACCATTTGACTTAGCCTGATTAGCCAAAGTAACTTGGCTCTCAACAATACTCTTACGGCGATTGATAAGGGCCTTATTGGTTTCAGCCCGTTCCTTTAGTTCATCCTCATAGTCAGAAGCTTTTTCTTTACGCTTCATAATATCTTCTGCTGTGCGGTTTAGAAAGGCCTCACCAAAAGCCATGAAATCAATAGCCATTATACTGCACCCTTCGACATAAGACCCGTAGGCATTTCTTCTTGTGTTTCTTCCATTACAGGCTCTTCAGCTACCATGTCTGGTTCTTCCTCTTGCATCTCTTCTGTATCACCATCCATGCTCTGCTGCATCTCTTCTAGGATACCAGAGGATGTACCTCCATCCTTAGCGTCCTTCTCAAGAGCATCATTAATAAGCATGCGGAGACGCTTGTTCTCACGTGTAGTTGCTTCAGCTTCTGGATCACGGCTAGTCTCTTTAACGTCTACGCCTAACTCAGACATAGCCATCTTGATGTACGAACCTACAACGTCAGCAACAACCATACCGCCCTCAATAGTGTGAAGGCCCTGTGCTACACTGATGTTCATCATGGCCTCAGTCATGGACTTCAAGTCGCCACCAAGTTCAAACACAATAGACAAGTCCTGCATTAGATCGTTATCACTAAGCTTCCTGATGTAGTACTCCGCAATAGCATTAGGCTCAACCATCTCTGGAGGCCTCTCCCATGCTGCATTACGGGGTGTGTCAGTTAATGACTGTCCTGGGACTGGCATTTTATATGGGTCTATCATTGTATTACCTTACTTAGTAAATCCAGCACCAAAGTATAGTCCTACGATGGCTGAAACGATGTGTGTGTCTAGGGGTGTAATTACGAAGCCTCGTGCTGCCTGCCACTGTACTGTGCCATCACCACCGAAGAGCCAGTTAAATAAACCACCCTTCACTTCAGTGTAGCCTACAATAACGCTAACGTCAGGATACCATACTGCTACAAGCTTTGGCAAGACTATAATAGCAAAGACTGCAGATAAGGCAATGATCCTACGTGTCCAAGCAAAGTGTGAGTCAGTCTTGCCGTGCTCTCTGGCTTCCTGTTGACCAGCTATGAGTAGCTTCTGTTGTTCTGCTTTATTCTTATTGTTCTGGCCCCAGATAGACATGACCCCACCTAGTATGGTAGAGAAGAGCATTGTTATTAGTTCTAAGGGTAGGCCAAACATTAGCTAGTCGTAGCTGTAGGTAGTAAGGACTCGTTAGCAATCTCTTCTAACAAAGATTTACGCTTAGCATCACCTGTAGAACCCACGCTTGGAGGTGTTTTTCCTGCTGCTCGTATGACCTCATTGACAGTTCTTCTTGTCGCTGGACCGACCAAGGAGTCAACGGTTAGAGGTGTAGTCTGTAAATCCATATCCTCTATTATAATGTTAGTAAGCATTTGAACACCTTGATTACTCAATGCCTTATCGTCAGAAAAAGTATTGCTACCCAGCCAACTACGAACATTAGACTTCCTCTTAGCTAAATGCCCTGTGCTAGGCATAGCATCTAGTACACGAAGTGCATCTTCGCCGTTCCTAGCCCTGTCTATTGACGTTTGGTTTATCTTACCTCTTACATAAGCTTCCTGTGTGAGTACAGCTTTAACATCATCATCTAGCTGTTCAAAGCCTGCTCCATAGGCCGTTTTAGCTACTTGCGTACCTAATGTATCATATGAACCCTTAGATACCTCCTCAAGTTCTTTATAGGTAAGTTCTGGTAGCGTACCATTCGCCTTTGCGCTTTCAAACTTCTCAGCCATCAATTCGTGACCTCTAACTCTAGTAGCAGCAGGTGCATTTGTAATAGGGTCTATGATAGTGTCAGGATTAACACCTATCCATTCTGAAAACTTATTTATTGTAGTAGTAGATAGGCCCATATCTTCAAGAACCTTTTTAGTATGCTGACCTGCATCAAAACCATTAGCAATAGTTAAACCAGACTTATGTTCTGTCGGGGACAAGTTAGTATTACTATTTAACTCATAAGGCTTTTCTCTAAACTGCTCCAGTGCTACAATGAAAGACATCTCAGGGTCTGAAAACACTACATTACTAGAAAGTGCAGGTATTAAACCTCTATCTGGTGCTGTGGTATTAGACACCCCAAAACTACCATAACCTTCAGAACCGCCTAACTTACGTGGGTCAGACATAAGTCCCTCACCTGCATCAGCTACTGGTACATCATCAATTATACTGGGTATGTCTGGCATATTGCTAGCATCCAGCATGTAAGGTCTTTTTGGTCTTTCCATCTGTGGCTTAGCTGGTGTATCTCGTGGTGGCGAAGGCGCTACAGTTGTATCAGCACCCCAGCGGTCTAATAGATTTGTACGTATCCGATCAAACGTAGTAGGAGACTTGTCCCACTGCTTAGAATACAATTTATTAATTTCTTCTTCACCCTGTGTTTCAATAGCAATCCTTGCAAAGTCAGACTTAAGTGTATCTAACTTAGTCATAGCAGTTGGCTGTACACCATCAGCTTTAGGTTTAGCAGCAACCTGTGGATCAGCAGGAGTAGGGCGCTTCTTAGGGCGCAAAGAAGTCATAAGGCCATTAGATTTGTCCTCTTCAGGCGCACCTAATACCTTAGTCATATCCATTGTAAATTTGTAAGCATCAGCCATTATATAATTCCTATTATTCCTTTATCCATGCAGCAGCAAAAGTGCCAACAGCACCCCAGAAACCTGATGACTTAGTTGCCCCTGCTTCAACTTCAGAAGCAGCCCTAGCCTCTGCAGCCTGTAGTGTAGCCACAGCCATAGTCCCTGCCCTGTCAGCATTGTTATTCTCAGTCTGCCATGCATAACTCATCATGTCACGAACCTCTTGGATCATAGCACTAAAGCCTAAAGATGTTAACTCAGAGGCGTCCTTAGCTACTTGTATGTTAGCCAAGTTCTGTGCAGCTGTGTCGGAAGTAGCGACAGACTGATACCAAGCAGCATTAGCCTGCTCAATTATAAGAGAGTTAGAAGCATTGAACTGCTCCCGCTGGTTAATCAAACTCTTGTTGAATTGCTCTACAGCGTTAGACTCACCTGCGTTAAACAACTCAATGGAGTTAGCCTGCTCCTCATTAAACATAGCAACAGTGTTAGACATGTTGTCGTAGAACTGTGTCATCTGCATCTCTGAAGAAGCATTAAACTGTGCAGCAGCATTAACTGCAGCCTGATCATTAAATATAGAACTGATCAATGACTGAGACTTAAACATGTTTGTCTGCTGTTCATTGGTAAGGTTAGTCATGTCAATCTCTAGGAAAGACTTAGCATTCTGTACCCTTGCCTGCTGACGGTTATTGAGGTTAGATAAGTCTGTCTGTGTCATAGCTGCAGCATCAGCCATAACCTTAGCATTTGTAGCATTCAGGTTAGTGATGTCTACAGTCTGTGCCATACGAGCATTCTCTAGTGCAATCTGTTGCTCAGCAGTAAAGTTAATGTTGGCAATGTCAGAGATCTTAGCTGCGTTAGTAACACGAGATTGGAAGTCTTGGGTGAACTCTAGGCCTAAGAACTCAGCACGTTTCTCTGCAGCAAACATTGCAGCCTGCTGTTTGTTAGACAGGTTCTGCATCTCAAATTTAGCAACCGTCTGTGAGTCCATCTGTGCGATAGGTAGTGCACTCTCCATTGCAGCCTGAATAGCAGCCTGACCAGCCATAGATGAAGCAGATAAACCACGTGTTGCCATCATAGCTGCTGCTTGGCGCATAGCACCAGCTGCCCACGCAGGAGGTTCATTACCCTCAAACTGTTCCATCAAGCCAGTAAGCTGACCCTGTACAGTGGCATCAGTGGATGGCGCACCAGTCACAGCTTCAAAGTTAGTCTCTTTCTTGACACGGCCCATGTCAACAGTAGAGCCTTCTATAAGCTCACCTGTTTCAACCTTACGTGGAGCAGGGGCAACTACCTTCTGTGCTTCAGCAATCTGTGCTACGGTGAGGCCCAGCTGAGCCAATTCGTCAGGGGACATCTGAGCAGCATCTACAAGAGCATCAGCGCTGGGCTTGCCTGTAGCTGCAGTAATTTTACTTATGGTATCCTGAACTGCAGCAGCAGTTGTCTCAGCAGTAACGCTAACGGCGTCCTTAGTTGTAGGCGCTTCTACAGCAGTAGCTGCAGCTGCCTCAGTTACAGTGGCTGTGTCAGCTGTAGTAGCAACCTGACCCGTTTTAGGGTCTATAACCTGCGTGTCATCTGTTTTAATCTTTTGTACGTCAGCTTTAGTTACAAGTGACTCTGGATCATCAAACGCAGTGTTCATGATCTCTTTAGTACCCTTAGTGTTTAGGATGTTGTAAGTCTTCTCTGCTGCTCCATACTCTTGTTGCTTGCTTGTGTAGGCAGTCTGTGCAGCAGTTACAGCATCAGCTAATTCCTTATTGCCAGGATCAGCCTGTTGCGCCTTGATAGCTGCCTGTAGTGCAGTGCTAGATGCAGCTAAATTGGTACGTGCTACATCCATAGGCTTTGGGGCTGCGGTCTCTTCTTCATAAGGCAACATATCAGGCGTGCGTACCTCTTCTATCAAATCAGGCGTGAAACTTCTATCAAAGTTTTCTTGTCTGATATCTGATTTAATCCGCCCATCTGCCTCATTAAAGACAACTGGAGCATCCTGTAGCACTGTGTTATAGCTATCATTCTGTAGCATAGGACCAAAGGCACCATAATTCTTTGGGTCAGACTCATCATACATTTCACCACTAATATTAGTCGTAAGAGTGTTCTGTATAGGTTCTAAAGGTAATTGTCCATAACTGTCATTAAAAGAACCAACTTCTGGGATTTGAGCATCATAGCCCCCTACAGGGATGTTGTTATCTTTTCTGAACCTTTCTGCTTCTTCAGCCATTTTTGCTACCATTGCCCCAGTGCCGCCAAGGTCTGCCATACCACCAATAGCATAGCCCTTCTTGACCATACCGCCATAAGCCATGCCAATTCTCTTCTGTGCTACTTCAGCCATCTTGCCTACACGTGCAGCTGCTCCCGGTTGGGATGCTAAGAACCTAGCCTGTTCATCAGCCTGCATTCCCTGCATCTCAGGTATAATTTTACCCATCTGTTCAGGTGTAAAGCCACCAAATTTCTTAGCCATTATAATAGTCCTTATTAGTTACCCAGTTTCATCCAGATTGCCATCCCGATGAAGGTAAATACAGCAATGGTTGTTATCTTTATGAATGTATTCCATATACTCTGACGTGTTTGACGCCATGTATCAAGCAAGCTACGTATCTCACGTATGTCTACAGAAGCTGACTCATCATGCAGGCCTAGCTCACGCAGCACTAACTTAGCACCGCGCTTAGCTGCTCTGTCTAGCATAGCTTCTAGCTCATCTGGTGTCAAGGTTACGTGAGGCATTAGGAAGATCCATATATTGTGATATTAGACTGTACCATAAGCTGTTACGTTACCTGTTACTGTTAAGTTACCAGAGGCATCTAGCTTCATTCTGTTTGAACCATTGTTGAAGTACAGAACACCTCCAGACTCAGTAATGGTCCATGCTCCTAGATCAACAGTACTAGCATTTAGAGTGGATGCAGAGAAGACCTGTGAACCCGACCCAGCAAGCTCAGCCTTAGTGTCAATCTCTGTCTGCAGCCCATCAATGTTGCCTATTACGTGGTTGTGACTATCATCAGCTATTGTAGCAGTTATAGTTGCATTGGCTGATCCGTTAAAGGATGCAGTACCCGTTACGTCACCAGTAAGAATAATGTTACGTGCTGTTTGTAGGGTAGTAGCTGTAGAGGAGTTGCCCGTTACATTACCTGTCACGTTACCATTCACGTTACCAGTTACAGCACCAGTAATAGCACCCTGAAAGGCACCAGCTACAAATGTCTCACTTCCTACAGTCCACTTATCTACTGACTCATCCCATACGAGTGTCTTGTTAGTAGATGTACCACGTTCAATCTCAATACCACCATTCTGTGATGGCGTACCAGTCTCATTTGAGTTAAGGACTATTTGGTTATCCGCAATGTTTAGTGTCTCAGTATTGACTGTAGTTGTAGTGCCTGACACTGTGAGGTCACCAGATACTACAACATCATTAAAGGTGACATCAGATGTGGTAGCAACGGCCTGACCAATAGCTACAGTAGGTGTGGCACTCTCACCAGTATTGTTGGTTATGGTGACGCCTGTACCCGCCACAAGGCTCTCTACGTAAGAACCTGTAGTATGTGTACCCAAGTCCACTGAGTTATTAGCCTGTGCTGTAGTAAGTGTAATGTCAGAAGACCCGTTAAATGAAACAGCAGTAGCCGTAACATCTCCTGCAACAGTAATGGTACGTGCTGTAGCCAATACTGTTGCTGTGTCTGCATTACCTGTTAAGTCACCTGTCACGTTGCCTGTAATAGATCCTGTCACGTTACCTGTAACATTACCCGTTAGGTTTCCTGTAGTATTACCTGTCACGTTACCTGTAACATTACCAGTTAAATCACCAGTAACATCGCCTGTTACATCTCCTGTCAAGTTGCCCGTAACGTTACCTGTTACATTGCCTGTGATGTTACCTACTACACCAGCACTAGCCGTTACAACGCCCGTAGAACCAAGAGTACCGCCCACTGTAGCATTGGCTGACACAGTAAGTGCATCTGTGTCTACAGTGCCATCAAAGAAAGCATCCTTAAACTGTGTCGAACTAGACCCTAGATCCAGTGTATTAGTTGTCTTAGGGAGTACATTTATAGCTGAAACAATAACGTTTTGGGTAGGCCCTACCTTAGTAATAGGCGCACCCTCACCAGATGTACCGTCATGCTTATGCCCTGTAGAAGCATTGAATGCAGCTTCAACCGCATTGTACTCTGCATCAAAGTCATCAGCATCAATAACGCTACCGTTGGAAATGTTGTTCGCTGTATCTTGACGTGTGTAGCCTGCCATGATCTGTCCTTACTGTCTATCGTCTTGTTTAAACTCTAACAAAGCAGTGTCTAGAGTAAATGAGGGGTTTGTTGAGTTATCTTCAATACGAATTGCTATGGTTTTACCTGAACCGATGATGTTGGCGTTATACACCTTATCTAACTGACCGCCAAATGTAGCGGTGTTAAATAGGGCATCTGTAGCACCAAATATAAACACAGATGAGCCTGTGCCAATAATGCTCTGTGTAGGTGGTTGTATTATTGAAGGGTCATTAGATAAACCAAAGTCATACTTTATGTTTAAATTTATATCCATAGTACCTGCAGGCTCAGCATACAGGGTTAGCTTATAGAAGGTTTTACGTACTTGGGGGTCTGACACAGGCATGAAGGGAGACTCATATATAGCCTCAATAGCTGATCCATCAAAGGATGCGCCTGTGTCTAGCTTATATACATAACCGTCTGTATTAGCAAATACGATAACTTCAGCAGTACCAGAGTAGCGGCTATCTGCTACATACGCTTTGATACCCTTACTAGTAGACCAATTAATACCGGAAGCGCCCTGAGATACAAACTTTGTAGCAATAAGGCCCTTAGCAGCTTCATGCTGTTCTGACTCTACATAAGCAAAGATACGATACTGTGCTTTCTCACGTATTAGTAATGAGGTGAAGTTAGGCGTACTAGCTAAGAACTTTGCAGCATCCTTGGATATAGGGTCAGAGGCAATGTCCAGCCCAAAGTCACCAATACGATCAGTAGCACTCAAAAGACGAATACCATCAGGGGCAAGATACATAATGTCACCACCAACTTCTTGGATGGTATCACCATTAATGCACCCAATACGATCTGTAATAGGTGCTACTTGAAAGTCTGAAGATGTGTTACCTGTTACACGCTTGACGCTATCACCAGTAAAGATGATTAGCTGATCACGAAATACAGCCAAACCTGTAACTTTAGAAGCAACGTTAATAGAACCTGCACCATTGGCCGGGCTAAAGTCGTCTACAGTAAAGGGAGCAGTAAAGTATACGTTATTACCCTTAGCGTAAAAGGCTGTGTTCTTGAAGATACTGATATGCTCAGCACCTAGAACGTCAGTCGAACCAGATACTGCAGTGAAAGTGTTCCCAGTTGTATTGTAGATTCCTGGATAGTTACTTCCGTCAACAAACACCACTTTGTCATCGCCGTTAAGGTTATACAAAGCATGTCTGGCCTTCCCGCCTAATAAAGGCCTAGCACCCATAGAAGTCCATGTAGTACCTGTACCATAGTAGTATTCTGTAACGTTAGATGCATTCTTCCGTGCTACAATAATGCGACCAGCGCTAATGACCTTAAGTGCAAGAATTGCACCAGTTCCAGGTACGGCTGTGGTGCTATACTTCTCAAAGCCTTTAACTTTTGCGTAGCCACCCTCCCTAGACGGTTCAAAGTTCTGCAGTATGGTAGCAGAACCCACGGCATTAGTACCCTGCTGAAGGGCGCTAAGGTTGGAGATGAGGCCACCTTTGAACTCAATAGGGAATGTCTGCCACTGTGTAGCCATTAGAAATGTACTCTTGTGTCGCGCAGGTATTCAGTGCGGTTAATATGAAGACTACGTAATTGTTTAATGCCCTGCTCAAACTTTTGAAAGGCTAACTGTGCTGCCTGAAGGTCGCCACGGAACTGATATACATAGTACATGGAGCCATCAATAATAACACCACGGTACTGCTCTGGTAAGGTAGGAACATCCGTATACAGTTCTAAGTCGTAGCCACTACGATAGTACTCATATACTACTTCATACTCTTTATTTGGTGCAGGGTGAAATATAAGCTCACGACTTGGTGTACGAACAACAAAACGTGGTACACTATGGGTATCTGTAGAGGAGTTATACTGGGAATCACCATATTTGTCAAGGTATTCTTCATAAGATAGTAGTTTTAATTTTACAGTCTCTACGTTAAGGTCAGCATTACGCTTAATACGGAAGCTGTTCATATTAACAGACTTACTGTCGTAAGGCACGCTGTAACGTACTTCACCTACAGATAGTACTTCTATTTCCTCAACATGGTTCCAAGGCCACTCAAACTCTTCTTGGTTAATATGGCGGATAGAAGCATTAACAGAGTCCTTAGCAAAACTATAAAAACCTGTTGCAGAAGCGAATGTAGTATTAGAAAGCTCTACTTCATTAAGTCTACGGTTAATATCATTGACAAGGTTTAGATAATTATATGACATTATTACTTCTCCTTAACACGTAGGACGATACTGCGCTCATACTGTAGTGCTCCTAGTGTCGTTATCTTACAGGTAATTTTATACTTCTTATTGTTAGTGCCTAAGCTAAGTCGTATTGTTGATACAGTAGTAGTGTTGGTGCCCTGTACAAACTGTAGCCCATCAACAACTTGTGCGTTACTGACTTCTGTTTTTACTCCTGAGGCATTATCTATAAACCACGTAACTGCAGAAATATCATCTCCACTTAAAAAGCGAGACCAATCAATGCTGTAGTCCAACAACTCATCTTTATCTTTATCGGGCCACTTATATGACATAGGTTATCCTTTAGGCTGCAATCTGAATGGTGTTACTTGTTGTGTCTTTGTCTGTAATGACTACAACTCTATTATCTGCACTTATATGTACTACGATATCTTTAGGTTGTGGTACAGTATATACTATTCTATGGGTACTGTATGCGTCTTTATCAAAGGGGAAGTTTATTGCTACTACGGTAACATCTGACACATTAGCATTAGCGCCTACCGTTACCGTGTTTAGAGGCTCTGTTATATTAACTACTACTGGGTTAACTGTAGCAGTAGCTACTACAGAAGACAATAGCTCTGACAAATCAATTTCAAAGATATCAGCAGTAATGGACTGTACAGTAGTTGTAGCTAAGGTACTTGCTAAGACTTTAGACAGGTTAACTTTAACGGCATTAACAGAGACAGTAGAGCTAACCGACGCTAGTACTTCCCGTATATTGACTGTTACGCTTCCAACGTATGCTACTGCCTGTACAGATAGTAGGCTCTCACTTACATCAACCTCAAACCCGTCAACACTTAAAGGCTCTACTGTTGTAGTAGCCAGTACAGATGCTAGTGTGAGACTAGACGAAGCTGAGACATCTACTGTAGAGACGAAACCTGTAGCGGATACGCCTGCTAAGTCTTCAGACAGGTTAACCTTAACGGCATCAGAGACAGTAGTACCCAGTACAGAGGCTAGTGTGAGATTAGCCGAAGCGGAGAGGCCTACTGTAGAGACGAAACCTGTAGCTGATATACCTGATAATACTTTAGACAGGTTAATATCAACGGCATTAACAGAGACAGTAGCGCTAACTGAGTTAACAACTATGTCCCTAGACACGTAAACTACTAGTGTACCTACTTGACTTGTAGCAAATACAGAGCCTATAACTACCGTAGCAGATACTGGAGGTGCTGGGGCATCTCCTAGGGGACCAGACGCAATGGGTGAAAAACCAAACATATTGTATTACTCTCTAGCTATTCCAGTTTAGTAGGCCATATTTCACTATACCGCAGCCCAGCTTGTTGTAGCTTCGTTCCAAGCGTAATTACCACCATCATCAGGGTAGGTTATAGGAGCAGCCCAAGTACAAGTGTCTTCATTTAAGACCCAGCTTTCGTAAGCTTTTTGGGGGATAAATGCGTCCCTTGTAGTGTCATAAGTACCGCCGATCTGAGCGTAGTTTTTGCGTAGGGGCGTACCACCAAGTAGGTGTTCACCACAATGTGTGTTGTAGCTGGTTTGAACCCAAGATCCGTCCAGTGTATCAATGAAGTCTTGTTCAGCAACAATTACGTTGATAACAATTTCACCTTCTATTTTTGCGTAATGTGTCATCTTACCTCGCCTACTGGTACAAGTATCTAATTATAACTACGCCAGAACCGCCGGACTCTAGGGCTGCGTTACCCCCTGCGCTACCTTCTGGGTCGCCGTTACCACCGCCGCCGAAGTTAGCTGCGTTTCCGTAGTTTCCACCGTGAGCGCCGTAGCCATTGTTGTTGTGACCACCAGCGCCACCGCCAGCATACTCTAAGGACGAACCAGATATACTGGTTGTGTAACCATTACCACCATTTGTCGTTGTACCAGCGGAACCTTTACCGCCACCACCACCACCGTGATCTCCAATACTGGACCCACCACTATTACCCTGACCAGAAGTACCTGCACCGCCCGGTTTGGTTCGTCCACCACCACCGCCGCCTGATCCACCCGATGCACCGCCTAGGTTATTTGGGCCACCACCACCACCACCTGCAGTACTGATTCCTAAAGCGCTTGAAACGCCTCCTGCGCCGCCGTAAGTCCCTGAGTTGTTCCCACTATGCCTGCCGCCGCCGCCACCTATAACAATTGGATAGGAAGTATTAGCTGAAACAGAGTAATTTGTTGCTGCCAGTAAGCCGCCAGCGCCGCCACCGCCACCAGCACCCTGTCCATTGTCACCTGATCCACCACCAGCGCCACCAGCGCATATCATGTACTCTACTGTGCCAGCGCTACCCAAGTCGGTGATCTGGAAAGTACCGCTGCTAGTAAACTTATGTATCTTGTAATTTCCACTGGTAGTTATAGCACCCCCAGTTGCTACTGTTACATTGGCCTGACCATAACCGTCAGACATGCTGATTGCACCAGAAGCCACGCCAAACAAATCACGAACAGCAGCAGAGTTCATATTAATAGATGCTGTGCCACTGTTACCTAGCTCCACGTTAACTTGGTTTAGACTTATTGTACCTGATGCTGGTAAGGTCATATTAGTTATCCTCTAGAATTATTAGCGTAGATATCACCAAGGAAGACCAGCGGTGTTGATCTGATCCGCAATACCTGCTTCAACGTCAGTACGAACAACTGAATTCCACACCCAACTCAGAACCACGTCTTGAGTTAAGCTATCAAATGCAATGAAGTCAGATGCAGATGCGTCAGGTGTACACTCAGTTGTGCCGTATATGCCAGCCTGAGCCTCTCCATCCACGCCATCGCAGCGCCAGTGTACTACTGTCACACCCCCGTCTTCTGTTGTGCGTTCAAGATTAGATATAGACCATGTAAATGTTACAGCCATAATTATTTTCCTTTCATTATTCTGGCTTAGTGGGCCATGTTATGTCCGTTGGGAAACCCGCCTGCTGTGGTACACCCAGTAAGTCAGCCCTGTACTGCGACCACTCAGCCTGCTTGTCAGACGTTAGGTCAGCCCAGCGCAGTGGGTTAGACACCAGTGGATCAACGACTGTGGCTAGGATGTTGTCACGCTCACTGCGTACCTGTGCTGCTGTAGCTGCGTCTAGCTCTGCCTGAGT
>Ga0115004_10001487_pt1 | contig 19255 bp, 20 predicted proteins | sample ArcticOcean_MG_C_10_FD_88737 | JGI IMG/M metagenome (GOLD analysis project Ga0115004, IMG submission 88737) | Marine microbial communities from western Arctic Ocean - ArcticOcean_MG_CB11_90 | ecosystem: Environmental > Aquatic > Marine > Oceanic | place: Arctic Ocean: Canada Basin | collected... | reverse complement strand
CATGGCGTTTTTGAATGAATTGGGAAACCCCTATACCTTGGCCGGTTCTGATCCAGAAGCTAGAATGGCGTTGGATTGGGGCGTTTATGGCCTGCCTGAGACTTTTATTTTGGGACCGGACGGCACTGTTTTGCTGCGTGTGACGGGGCCTTTGACCCAACGAAATTTAAAAACTCGGGTTTTGCCTGCTATAAAAGAGGCAGGGCTGAGTTTTCCGTAATTTGATATCTACTGAGATAGAAACGTGAGAAAGGCCCCGGTTCCCCGAGGCCTTTTTATATGTTCACGATTTAGATTCGGTCGCGAGGTTGCGCAGTACGTAATGCAGCACGCCGCCGTTTTCGATATAATCGATCTCAACTTCGGTATCTATCCGACATTTCAGGGTGATATTGTACACAGATCCATCCGCCATTGTGATCTCCGCTGGCACCTCTTGCAACGGTTTAACGCCTTCAAGACCCATTATTGAGATGGTTTCATCACCCTTCAGGCCAAGTGTTTTACGGCTATCGCCGTCGGTGAACTCAAATGGGATGACGCCCATGCCGACAAGGTTTGAGCGGTGGATCCGCTCAAAGCTCTCAGCGATGACAGCTTTCACACCCAAAAGCGCTGTGCCTTTGGCCGCCCAATCACGGCTGGAGCCTGCTCCATATTGTTCACCCCCAAAGATCACCATGGGGGTGCCTTCGGCTTGATAGGCCATAGCGGCATCATAAATTGCCATTTGACTGCCATTCGGCCCCAATGTGTAGCCGCCTTCAACCCCGTCGAGCATCTCGTTCTTGATGCGGATGTTGGCGAATGTGCCCCGCATCATCACTTCGTGGTTTCCACGACGTGAGCCGTAGGAGTTAAAGTCCCGCGGGCTTACTTGGTGGTTAATCAAATATTGTCCAGCAGGAGTGGTTTCTTTAAACGAGCCTGCCGGAGAAATATGGTCGGTGGTGATCATATCGCCTAAGATGGCCATAACTTTGGCATTCTTAAGATTTGCGATCTTATGAGTTTCCATGGTAATATCTTGAAAATAAGGAGGATTTTGTACATAGGTAGAGGAAGTAGGCCAATCGTAGGTTTTTTGATTGGTGACTTCAACGGCCTGCCATTTCTCGTCGCCTTTGAACACATCGGCATATTTTGACAAGAAGGCTTCACGGGTCACGGTGGCTTTAACTATTTCAGCGACTTCCTGCGTGGTAGGCCAGATATCTTTCAAATAGACGTCATTTCCATCACGGTCTTGGCCGATCACATCGCTGGCCAAATTAATATCCAAAGTCCCAGCCAGAGCATAGGCAACAACCAGAGGAGGAGAGGCCAGATAGTTGGCGCGTACATCGGGAGAGATGCGGCCCTCGAAGTTGCGGTTGCCGGACAATACCGCCGTTGCCACGAGATCGCCTTCAGAGATTGCGGCTGAAATTTCAGACTGAAGCGGGCCGGAGTTACCTATGCAGGTAGCGCAGCCGTAACCGACAAGATTGAACCCAACCGCGTCTAGATCTTTTTGCAGATCAGCCGCCTCGAGATATGCTGATACCACTTGTGAGCCCGGGGCCAGCGATGTCTTTACCCAAGGCTTCCGGTTCATGCCCAAAGCTGCGGCTTTGCGAGCTACAAGGCCCGCACCGATCATTACATAGGGATTGGATGTATTGGTGCAGGATGTGATGGAGGCAATCACAACTTTGCCTGATTCCATCGTGTAGTCTTCGCCTGCGACCGCCACTTCTTTGCCCATTGGACGTTTGAAGGTTTCTTCCATCTCACGACGGAAAGCATTTTGGCCTTCGGTTAAAGCTACGAAATCTTGCGGCCGTTTCGGGCCTGAGATTGCTGGCACGATTGTGCCCATGTCGAGGTGCAAGGTGTCTGTATAGATAGGAGCGTAGTCATCGCCGCGCCAGAATCCGTTTTCCTTAGCGTAGGCTTCCACCAAGGCTATGCGCGCTTCGTCACGACCCGTAGCATGTAGGTAGCGAATGGTTTCATCGTCAATCGGAAAAAAGCCGCAAGTTGCACCATACTCTGGAGCCATATTGGCAATTGTTGCGCGGTCCGCGAGGGGTAAGTAATCGAGGCCTGCACCATAGAATTCAACGAATTTTCCAACAACGCCACGGGTTCGCAGCAATTCAACAACTTTGAGAACCAAATCGGTACCGGTTGTGCCTTCCAGCATGGCGCCAGTCAATTCAAAGCCCACGACTTCTGGGATCAGCATTGAAATAGGTTGGCCCAACATGGCCGCTTCAGCTTCAATCCCGCCAACGCCCCAACCTAAAACAGCTGCACCATTTACCATTGTGGTATGGCTGTCTGTACCGACCAAAGTATCAGGGTAGGCCACTTGCTCGCCATGCTGGTCAATGTCGGTCCAAACGGTTTGCGACAAATACTCAAGGTTCACCTGATGACAAATACCAGTTCCTGGAGGCACAACCCTGAAGTTGTTAAAGGCGGATTGGCCCCACTTCAGGAAGGTATACCGTTCCATGTTACGCTCATATTCGCGGTCGACATTCATCTGAAATGCGCGCGGCGTGCCGAATTCATCAATCATGACAGAGTGGTCGATGACCAGATCGACAGGGTTAAGTGGATTAATTTTTTCAGGATCACCACCCAAAGCCACAATACCATCTCGCATAGCAGCCAAATCAACTACAGCGGGCACTCCTGTGAAATCCTGCATCAGTACACGTGCAGGACGGTAAGCAATCTCACGCGGATTTTTTCCACCCTGTATTCCCCATTCGGCGAAGGCTTTTATGTCGTCGACTGAAACAGTTTTACCATCTTCGAACCGAAGCATATTTTCCAGCACCACTTTTAGGGCTGCAGGCAGGCGTGAGAAATCACCTAAGCCCGCAGTTTGTGCTGCTGCTATAGAATAATAAGAGATTTTTGCATCACCTACTGTTAGGGTGCGGCGCGTTTTAGCGCTATCGTGCCCAACTACTACTGTCATGATATATCTCCATATTTAAAACGATATTTAGTGGCTTCTAACAGTAGGCATACCTAGGGTTCAAGGGGATGAATGGCTTTAAGCATACAATCGTATACTGAAATATTAATAATTGTAACACTTATGCAAAATTGATAGATTAGTCAGTCTGAATGTAATTTTTTATTGTGAATAAAACAACCAGAGAAAGACATTCATGCTTGTAGCTATAGTCACGATTTTTGCTTGGTTTTCATATTATGTGTAGTTTTTTCTTATGCCCAAGATCGGCCTGTTGTAGTTGAGCTATCCCCCCAGCTTATGGTTCATGGTGCTGAATATGCGATGGGAAACCGCCGCATTGATGTGTCTGCCTTGATCCGAACGCCTTCAGTAAAATATGTCGTGATGAGGTTGTCGACCAAGAGGTCCGGTACAACATTAATTGTCACATTAAACGATTCTAAAATTTATAGCGGGTATGACACCCACTTAGTATCCGTTTCACCACACGACAATGTTGAAATTCTAAGTGGTGAAAATGAAGTTAAAACGTTGAGTTACGCCAATGTGGTAACTCATCGGTGCGGCATAGGTATTTCGGGTGGGCAGGGGACAGCGAGGTTGCAAGTGTATCGTCGCAGCTTTGGGAACCAGGCTATATTGGTTTAGCTTAAGGGACACGATAAAATTATAGCTGCGACTTGGATACAATAACTGCAATAAAATTGTTCACGCCTGCATTAGGATTGAGGTGAATGTTTCCAGCGTCGGTGTATCCAGAACCAATTGCCTGGATCCTTTGTAATACGGTCTTCTAGAGATTTAGTCGCTTCTTGGGTCATCGTGAGTGGATCGCTATGATCTATTGGCACCCCAATTTCTACGCGAAAGCTCTCACTGTCTGGATTACGCATTGAAAAATATGGCAAAAACAGTGCATTAGATTTGAGCGCAAAGTTGGCCGCAGTGAGGGAAGTGCAGGCAGGTTTTCCCATGAAGTTGATGAATTTACCATTGCTGACCGCTAGATCAATCAAAAGCACTAAGGCGGATCCTGTTTTTAAGGCCTTAAAAAATCCTAGAGTTCCTTTGGGGTGTGCCTCAAATACCGGTCCCGATCTTCCATCTATGTCCAACATATTTTTATAGTTTATGTCAAAATAAGGGTTTGCCATTCGCCTGACCATGCCTCCAACCTTAATTCCGCGCTGGAATAGAGCTGCACGAAATGCTTCATGATTGCCAAAATGACCTGAATAAAACATGATTGGGCGCCCGATGGCGTGTGCCTTGAGAACTTCTTCTAAGCCTTCGCCCCAAAGTTCAACCTCTTGATTATTGACTATAAAGGCGGCAGGGTAGACGTTTTCTATAAATGTGCGGCCTGCATTGTCGAGCACTTGATCCGCTATCTCTGTTTTGCGCTCCTGCACCATATTAGGATAGATTAGGTTGAGGTTGTTCATTATCCGTTTGCGATAGCCGATAATATTGCCCATAAATCCGCGGAGGCTGGCGCCCATTAGCCGGTTGCGGCTTTGGTATGGCAGAAGCTTCATAAGAGCAAATACCCCCATGATAGTTTTATTCTCCAGCCATTGCCTCTTTGTGCCTCTGCGTTGCATAGAATTAGCCATGGAATTTCTGTGCCTGAGTTAGTCTTTCACTATACCAAACATATAAGCCCGCCCCCACAATTACAATTGCGCCCAAAAGGGTAATCAGGTCTGGGATTTCATCAAACAGCGTAAACCTAAAGATGATTGCAAACAATAGCCCGGCGTAGCCATAGGGGGCGATGTCGCTGGCGGAAGCGGCGCAGATCATCAACAGATGGCCCAATATTCCAAAGGCCACCAGCGCTGCAATCACTGGCACCTCGTTTAAGGCGATGGGTTGCCAGAAGAATGGCACCACCATCGATGAAAAGCACATACCAAAAAAAACCTTGCAAAAACAGCGATACCCACCGCCCATCACTGCGCACAAAGCGGGTGGCGAGGGCGTAGATGGTAAAGCCCATAGCGCCCAAGAACGGAAACAGCGAGGTTGTAATCATCACAGATGTTCCGGGTTTGATAATCAGCATGGCCCCGATAAAGGCCGCTGCAATCCCCATGATGCGGCGGCGCCCGATCTTTTCTCCCAATACCAAAACCGCGCCCAATGTGGCCATCACAGGCCCCAGTTGGATCAGTGCCGTGGCGTCGGCCAGAGGCATGTAGATGATCGCTAAGAAAAACAGATAGCTGCTGGTTGTCGTGGTAAAGCCGCGCAACACATGTAACTCGATGTAACTGCTCACAAACAATGTATGCCTAGTTAAAATCAGCCCGGCGCCTACCAGAATGGCCTGTGAGACGAACCTGAGCCAAATGATTTTCGCCACAGGGATTCATAGTTCAACGGTTTTTGCCATGACATCCATTGAGGCCATGCAAAGCACCCCCGCAACCATAAGCGCGGCGCCTTTTTGATCTGCGGTTAATCTCAAATGGGTGCTTGGGGTATGCCCACACCGATCATGCTGTCGCGCGTCACCCATTGTGCCAGTTCATTTTCCAATAAGCCCCTGGCTAGCGCGGGCTGCGCTGGCAAAACAATATAGCGCATATCTGCGGTGCTGTCATGCACGCGTACTTGCACATCTTGTGCAATATCAACACCAAACTCTGACAAGACCTTGCGCGGTTCAATCACTGTGCGTGATCTGTAGGCGCGGGATTTATACCAATCGGGCGGCAGTCCTAAAAGATTGCGCGGGTAGCAAGAACATAGGGTACAAACAACCACATTATGCACTGAGGCGGTATTTTCGACGGCAATCAGATGCATCGGCCCTATGTCAAACCCCATATCCCGCGAGGCTTGGGCTGCATCGGCCAAGAGTGCTGATTTGAACTCTGGATTGCACCAAGCACGAGCTACAACTTTCGCTCCATTGGCTGGGCTGCGCGCGTCCATTGTGTTTATCTGATCGTGAACTTGTACCGCGGTGATATGGCCTTTCTCGATCAAGAGTTCGCGCACAGCAATTTCCAACACCTGCCAATAGCTCAACGCAGTATCATCATCTTTGCGGTAGGGATGACCTGAGGGCGACAGCGTGTCGTGGTCGTGATGGTCATGTGGCATTATGCAGGCTCCAACCAGTGGGCGTAAATTTCAGCTTCGATGACATCATCGGGCGTCTCGGCCGCATCACCCCAGACTTCCGACATAGTAAAGCGTACCCTCACCAAGTTGCGCTCCTGCGGTGGCAGGCGGTAGGCGTTTTGCTCTGGGTTGTTGAACAGGCCAATGTCACGCTCCACTTCCCCAACCTTGCCACGCAGATAGGCTGGGGTTCGGATATGGCCCGGAGGCCAATTATTATGTACCCGCACTTTCACGTAGCATCCCCATAAGTCGCACCACGTGCCTTCACCTGCGCCATTTTATCGGCCAGCTCGGCTGTGGAAAACGCACCGGCTTCAACCATATTTTGGCTCACAGATGCGATCCAGCGTTCATAATAAGTCATGGTTTCATAGGATTCTTTGCCCATATCTTCTAAAACGCGGCGCAGGCTGTCGGTGTTCATCAAACCCACCGAAGACGCCAGTACCATAAGCGCATCCACACGTTTTTCCCATAGGGCGAAGTCATGTTGGTCATGGTTGATATGACCGGCCGGGTCGCCACCCATATCGTGCCATCTTTTTCCAAAAAATTCTGCCATAGGCTGAAATTAAACCTGAGTTCTGAGTTTGTCCAGCGCCAGTTACAGGTGTTAATTTAATAAAATTGGGTCAAATAAATTCATTCAAACCCCTCTCCTACCGTGTGCTTGAGAGGTGCCATGTTTTGTTATGCGTCGAAAACGCGCTTGAAAATCGTGCCTACATGTTTGGTGTGATAGGTCAGATCAAATTTATCTTCGATCTCGCCGACAGACATAACCGCCATGACTTCAGGATCCGCTTTGAGCTCCGTCAAGAAATCAGCACCTTGCTCCCAAACCCTCATCGCGTTGCGTTGAACTAAACGATAGCTGTCCTCGCGGCTGACGCCTTTTTGAGTGAGGGCCAGCAAAACTCGCTGCGAATGCACAAGGCCTCGAAACTTGTTCATATTTGCAATCATATTATCAGGATAAATTACCAGCTTGTCGATTACACCGGTCAGGCGCGCCAAGGCAAAATCGAGTGTGATGGTCGCATCTGGGCCGATGGCGCGCTCAACGGAGCTGTGGGAGATGTCCCGCTCATGCCAAAGCGCCACATTTTCCATGGCAGGCACGACGCACATGCGTACAATACGCGCCAAGCCAGTGAGGTTTTCTGTCAAAATGGGGTTGCGTTTGTGCGGCATGGCGGAGCTGCCTTTTTGACCTTTTGAGAAGAACTCTTCTGCCTCTAAAACCTCAGTACGCTGCATATGACGAATCTCGATTGAGACATTCTCAATTGAGCTGGCCACAACGCCCAAAGTCGCAAAAAATGCGGCGTGGCGATCACGTGGGATCACTTGCGTACTGATAGGCTCGGGGCTGAGGCCCAATTGCTCGCAGACATGCTCCTCAACAGAGGGATCAATATTTGCAAATGTGCCCACAGCGCCGGAAATGGCGCCGGTGGCAATCTCAGCTCGCGCTGTGCGCATTCGGGTCAAATTGCGGTCCATTTCGGCATAGAAGCGTGCGAAGGTCAGGCCCATGGTCACGGGTTCTGCGTGGATGCCATGGCTGCGGCCGATGCGGATGGTGTCCTTATGCTCAAGTGCGCGACGCTTCAGGGAAGTCAACAAAGCTTTAAGATCGGCAATCAGGATATCCGCGGCGCGGGTCAGTTGTACGTTGAGGGTGGTGTCCAAAACGTCGGAGCTAGTCATGCCCTGATGCACAAAACGCGCATCGTCGCTACCGATGATGTCGGCCAAATGAGTTAGAAACGCGATAACGTCATGTTTTGTAACCGCTTCGATTGCATCAATCTTCGCCACGTCAAACTCCACATCTTTGGCCTTCCAAACCGCATCCGCGTTGGCCTGTGGAACCACCCCAAGTTTGGCCTGCGCGTCACAGGCATGGGCTTCAATCTCATACCAAATGCGAAATTTGGTTTTAGCGGACCAGATGTCAACCATTTCAGGGCGAGAATAACGTTCGATCATGGGATCAAGGCCTTTTGGATTGGGGAGCGATTGCTCGCCTCATAGACTGCTGGGCCTTGAGGTTCAAGCGCATGGGGGTAGCTGGAGGTGATCAATCTGTATTCGAAAACCCGGAATGATTGAGACCCGTTTGATTTGTGCTATAACAGCATTTAGAAGGCGCGGCCGTGGGTTTTAAGGATTTTGAGAGAGGGTGTAGACAAGTGAGTTCTCAGGGCAATCATCAGAGGCCTGCGTCTCTGAAGCTAGAAGACTTCACGGGCTGTCTTTGGGCCATTTCTCGCCAAATTATAGACTATACCGAAGACGCCAAGCTTACATTTACGGGGCGCTGCGAAATTTTGGATGGCTGGTATCATGAGACTGGGCAGATGGTGCTGGCGGATGGGAAAATCCTTTCCAGTGCCCGCCGTTATCGCTGGAAGGCCTGCGCCGGCGGGGTGGATGTGCATTTTGACGATGGGCGGTTTTTTCACCTGATTGATCTGTCCACTGTAGCACCAAAGGCCACCCATTTTTGCGATCCTGACGATTATGCTGTGTCCTATAATTTTACCCAGTGGCCGGTCTGGACAACCCTGTGGCGGGTAAACGGTATTCGAAAAAACTACGAAATGCACAGCAGTTACCGCAAACTTGCGCTTTGAGTGCTTGCAACAACCTATCCACAAAGGCTAAACATAGCAGATAAAGTTAACTAAGGGGCTTCAAACATGACCACCACCACACATAATAGCGTTCTCGCGGAAGCCATTTTGCCTCTGAACGGTCAGGCGATGCGGGTCAAACAGATCATTTTGGTTATTGCTGGCATTGCCGCCTTGGCCTTGGCCGCCAAGATAAAAATTCCAATGATCCCGGTTCCGATGACCATGGGCACCTTCGCCGTGCTGAGCATTGGGGCGGCTTATGGCATGCGTTTGGGTTTGGCTACTATCATCGGCTATATGCTGATTGGGGCTTTGGGCTTTGACGTTTTTGCAGGCTCCAGCGCTGAGGTCTTCGGCATGACCTATATGATGGGCGGCACAGGCGGATATTTGGTGGGTTACGTTCTTGCCGTTTTGGCGTTGGGCTATGCAGCCCGCCAGGGCTGGGACCGCTCCATTGGCAAAATGGCTCTGGCGATGGTTTTGGGCAACATCCTGATCTACGTGCCGGGTTTGATATGGTTGGCTGTGCTGTATGGCATGGACGCGCCAATCTTTGCTTGGGGCCTGCACCCATTTCTTTTGGGCGATCTGGTCAAACTGGCCTTGGCCGCTTTGGTTTTGCCTGCTGTTTGGAGACTAGTAGGCGCCGTGCGCAAATAACTCTAAGAGCACTTCCTAGTTCAAAAAGGCGCAACTTCGGTTGGGCCTTTTTTTATTTGTTTGCTTTTTATAAATATGAGATCACCACCCCATCAAGGTCGCATCAAACTCGTAGGTGGTGAGGTTTTCAAAGCCGTCTTCGGTGATCAATACTTGGTCTTCCAATTTAATTGAAAAATCTCCACCCTCTGAAGACACCAGCGCCTCGACGCAGAGGACCATGCCGGCCTCAAGCTCATATTCAAAGGCGCCATCGACCAATTGGTCGTGGTAGGCTATCAGTGGCCATTCATCGCACAGGCCCACCCCATGCATCATGCAGCCATATTTTTGCACCTGATAATGATCGTGCAAGAGATGACCGTTTTCCGACAGGCTGCGCATCGACACGCCGGGGGCCAGCATTTGCATATTGGTGTGGATATGCTCATGCGCGTGTTGCATGGCCGATATCATATCTGGGGGCGGGGCCTGATCGCCGATCCACCAGCTGCGCGAGATGTCCACGCAGATGCCATAGCTGCCGATCAAATCTGTGTCAAAGCTGACGATTTCATTGTTTTGCACGAACCTTGGACCACATTCCTGAAACCAAGGGTTGGTGCGCGGCCCTGAGGCCAGAAGCCGGGTCTCAATCCATTCGCCGCCGCGCCGGATATTTTCCGCATGCAGCACCGCCCAGATATCATTCTCGCTCATCTGACCTGTGGGCACGCCTGTGCGGGCGGCCACCTCCATGGCGCGCACCGCGGTTTCGCAGGCATGGCTTGCGCAGCGCATGGCCTTGATTTCGTCTGGTCCTTTGACGACACGGGCTTTCTCGGTCAGCTCTTCGCCTTCCATTACCTTAAAACCAAACTTTTCAAGTGCGCGCAGGCCGACTATCATGATCTTATCCACTGCTAGTCGCATATTCCCACTGCCATGTTCGCGCACCAAATCAAGCACCTCTTGGCTGAATTTCTTTGCCGCCAGATGGGCCATGTCGCCACGGTCAAAGTAGAAAAAATCTGCGCCTGAGCGATGTTCGCGTACTAGTGGATTGAATTGTGACAAGAAGGGCGAGTTTTTATAGTCCCACATCACCATATAGCCATCAGCGCAGACGATCAGAGCGCGGAATGGGTTATGGGTGTTCCAGAGCTGCATGTTGGTGCTGTCGGTGGCGTATCGGATGTTGAGCGGATCAAACACCACTAGCGCGCCGTAGTCGCGGGCATTTATGCCCTGCACCAGTCTTTGGTGGCGAAACCGCCGCATTTTTTGTAAATCGGGTAGCTCCAGCCCAGCGTTGGCCCACTCATCGAAGGCCAGCCTTGTGGGACCGACTTCCACCCGGTCCATATCATTTGGGGTGTTGTCTCCGATCATGGCACCTTTGGTGGGATCAATTTTTCTGTTCTCGTGGAAATGTTGGTTCATGGTTAGCCTCACTGTACTTCTGAAGATTGCGTTTGCGGATGCGCTGTGTCAGGCTAGTTTGCGACATTTATTTTCAAATATTCACTCCTGTGAGCTGCGTAATATGCCGGAAATTTTGCAAACGCGTATTCCCTATGACGTGAGCACCAAGAAGAATTTACCAGGAATCGCCCCCTTGGCGGCGGATGGTTGGTTGGTTGAGGATGAGGCTTTTGCCGGTCAAATGGGTGAACGGGATCGCCTGATATCAGTTATGCCTGAGAGGGTGTTTGCAGATGCAGGGGCCGCACCCGAAGCCAAGCAGGAGGTTTTAGACGAGGTTCTCGGACTATTGCGCAGTCGTCCATCCTATAAGGTTAATCCAAGGGAGGTCATCCGGCCTGATGGTGTGTTGGTGCCTTTGGATGGTGATCCTTTGCTGAACGCGGCGCAATTGGTGCAGGAGGATCTCTGTTTGCATGAAAAGCGTGGGGGCGAGCATGTGCTGACTGCTGCGGTCTTATGCTTTCCCGCCAGCTGGAGGTTAGACGAGAAGGTGGGCCGCCCGTTGGGCGCGGTGCATGCGACGGTAGATGAATACACCGCAGATATCGGCAAGCGGGTTCAAAGGCTGTTTGACGGAATCCAACCTGGCCGCCCGGTGTGGCGTTTTAATCTACTACAATACGTGCGCCCAGACCTGTTCCAACCTCGCAGCGAGAAGGAAGCACGGAGCGCCGATGAAGACTATGGCAGTGGCGCCTATACCCGCACCGAACACCAATCCTTGGTACGTATGCCCAAATCAGGTGCGGTTTTGTTCGCAATTCATACATATGTGGTCAAACAGGATGATAAGTTGGGTCAAGGTGGCGGTGCCTAAAGTCTCAGGATTAAGCCATAAAAAAGACGCCCATTTTGGACGCCTTTTAATTCAAACTACCAGAAATTAGCAGCTGTAATACATGCCAAATTCCACTGGGTGAGGCGTATGCTCGTAGTGTAGAACTTCTTCCATTTTCAGGTCAATATAGCCTGCAATTTGATCCTCAGTGAATACACCACCCTCAGTCAAAAAGCCCATGTCTGCTTTCAGCTCGTCCAGCGCTTCGCGCAAGGAGCCACAAACTGTTGGGATATCAGCTAATTCTTCTGGTGGCAGATCGTAGAGATCTTTGTCAGAGGCTTCGCCTGGATGGATTTTATTTTTGATTCCGTCAAGGCCAGCCATCAAAAGAGCTGCAAAACACAGGTATGGGTTTGCCGCTGGATCAGGAAAACGTGCCTCCACGCGTTTCGCACTTGCTGATTCTGCCCATGGGATCCGAACACATCCCGAACGGTTACGTGCAGAATAGGCACGCAGCACAGGGGCTTCAAAACCGGGTATTAAACGTTTGTAGCTGTTTGTTGCGGGGTTGGTGAAAGCATTAAGAGCTTTTGCATGCTGCAAAATTCCACCTATAAAATAGAGGGCTTCGTCTGAAAGATCTGCATATTTGTCGCCAGCAAAAAGTGGCTTTCCATCTTTCCAGATTGACATGTTCACATGCATGCCTGTTCCGTTGTCGCCCGCGATTGGCTTTGGCATGAATGTGGCCGATTTTCCGTAAGCATGCGCCACATTGTGGATAACATATTTATATTTCTGTAATTCATCAGCTTGATGAGTCAGTGGACCAAAAATCAGGCCAAGTTCATGCTGGCAGCTCGCCACTTCGTGGTGATGCTTGTCTACTTTCATGCCCATACGCTTCATGGTGGACAACATTTCACTGCGGATATCTTGCGCATCATCAATTGGGTTTACAGGGAAGTATCCGCCCTTAACCCCAGGACGATGGCCCATATTGCCGACTTCATAGGCACTATCTGTGTTCCACGATGCATCTATGGCATCAACTTCATAAGATACTTTGTTGATTTTGTTTTCAAAACGTACGTCATCAAATAAGAAAAACTCAGCCTCTGGGCCCATGTAAGCTACATCGCCAATACCTGAAGAGATTAGATATGATTCTGCACGCTGCGCACAACCGCGTGGGTCGCGTGCGTAGCTTTCACCTGTATCCGGTTCAACTACAGTGCAGTGAATGCAAACTGTTTTTTCAGCATAGAATGGGTCTAGATAAGCTGATGATGCATCAGGCATCAATTTCATGTCGGATTCTTCAATTGATTTCCAGCCAGCGATCGAGGAGCCGTCAAACATAAAGCCATCTGCAATAAAGTCTTCGTCGACCTGGTCTGCACAAATAGTTACGTGCTGCAACTTACCACGCGGGTCAGTGAAACGGATATCTACGTATTCTACGCCCTCATCGGCGATCATGGATAAAAGCGTTTTGCTCATTGGATTGTCTTTCTTTTATGATATTATTAAATTGCGTCATCGCCGGTTTCACCGGTTCGGATGCGAATAGCTTGTTCAATAGACGATACAAAAATCTTACCATCGCCTATTTTGTCAGTCTTAGCAGCCATGGTTATGGCTTCAATTGCTCCATCCACCATGTCATCTGTCAAGACAACTTCGATTTTCACTTTTGGCAAAAAATCGACTACATACTCTGCGCCGCGATACAGCTCTGTATGTCCCTTTTGGCGGCCGAAGCCTTTTACTTCTATAACGGATAGTCCCTGCACGCCTAAATCTTGCAGCGCTTCTTTCACTTCGTCTAGCTTGAACGGTTTTATTATGGCTTCTATCTTTTTCATTTGGATGCCCGCTGATTTATTTTCTCATATTAAAATCTCACTTTTTGAAAGGTCGGGCAATTCCTCAGGCTGTGTGTAGTAATTAAATTTTAGATAATCTGACGAATACGTCTAAAAATTAAGCTTAACGTATAATTTTTAATCACATAAGAATCGAATCTAGAAAATATGTTACGCCCAAGCCTGGAATTGTGCGGGATAGAGCACGAAATGAAATAATTTCACTCCAAGCATGAAATTAGCTCCAAAACTAGCATTTTCCCTCTCGCATCCTTGTTCTAGCTTTGCTAGAGAACCTCGGAATGTGGCAGCTATTGGGAGCTGCAAAATAGTTTTGCGGGTATGGCGAAATTGGTAGACGCACTAGATTTAGGTTCTAGCGCCGCAAGGCGTGGGGGTTCAAGTCCCTCTACCCGCACCATGGTTTGAAAAGGGAATAATTATGCAGGTCACTGAGACGCTGAACGAAGGCTTGAAGCGCGGTTATGACATAGTTGTAACAGCAGCAGAGTTGGCTACAAAAGTTGACGAAAAGCTGGTTGAAGCCCGGCCTGATATTGAGATGAAAGGCTTTCGTAAGGGAAAAGTCCCAATGGCTCTGCTTAAAAAACAGTATGGTCAGCGTTTAATGGGCGAAGCAATGCAAGAGAGCATTGATGGCGCAATGGCAACGCACTTTGAAAATAGTGGAGATCGACCCGCAATGCAGCCTGCTGTTAAGATGACAAATGACGATTGGAAAGAGGGCGAGGATATCAACGTAGAGATGTCTTACGAAGCTCTTCCAACCATCCCTGAAGTTGATTTGAAAAAGATTAAACTCCAAAAGTTAATTACAAAAGCGGATAAAGCTTCTGTTGACGAGGCATTGGCTAATCTAGCAGAAACTGCTCAAGATTTTTCAGATCGAAAAAAAGGCTCAAAAGCTAAAGATGGTGATCAGGTTACTATTGATTTCCTAGGAAAAGTTGACGGTGATCCGTTTGAGGGTGGTGCGGCGGAAGATTACCCACTAGTTTTAGGCTCTAATTCGTTTATCCCTGGATTTGAGGCGCAACTGGTTGGGGTAAAGGTTGGCGACGATATTGAAGTAAAAGTCACTTTTCCGGTGGAATATGGTTCCGAGAACTTGGCTGGTAAAGACGCAGTGTTTGATTGCAAAATCAAAGCTGTTAAAGCGCCAAAAGCTGCTGAGATCAATGATGAATTGGCAAAGAAGTTTGGCGCCGAAGACATGGCGGGGCTAAAAATTCAAATTTCTGAACGTTTGGAAACAGAATATGCTGGTGCTGCGCGTGATGTGCAAAAGCGTGGGTTGTTGGATGCCTTAGATAAAATGGTTAAATTCGAACTCCCACCTTCTTTGGTTGAAGCAGAAGCGGGTCAAATTGCCCATCAGTTGTGGCACGATGATAACCCTGAGGTAGAGGGCCATGATCACCCTGAAATAACTACAACAGATGAGCACAAAAAACTTGGAGAGCGCCGCGTGCGCCTAGGCTTATTGTTGGCTGAGTTGGGCCAAAAAGCAGAGATTCAAGTGACAGACGCCGAAATGACGCAGGCGATGATGAACCAAGCCCGTCAGTACCCTGGCCAAGAGCGTGACTTCTTTGAATTTGTGCAGAAAAATGAACAAATGCAACAACAAATGCGCGCACCTTTGTTTGAAGATAAGGTAGTTGATTATGTATTTGAACTGGCTACGGTGACAGACAAAAAAATAAATAAAGAAGAGTTACAAAAAGCTGTTAAAGCCCTCGACGAAGGATAATTTTTAATAATTACTTTAGATTTTCTAGCGCCTAGTATTTTAAATACTAGGCGCTGGTTTACATCGTTAATGCGATTGATGTTATTTCAATTATAAAATCTAGTGTTTAGCTCATCAGTAGTTGCCTAAGCCCTATTTTATTAAAATATTATGAGTTTGGTTGAAGTTACTCCCCCGATAAGTATCAATATTTATTAGTCAATAATTTTTAGGTTCATATTGAATGCTCTTAATCAAATTTTTGCGTATGTTTGATTCAATCTTAATGATAAGCTATGTGACAAAAAAATGTGCCGCCAAAATATAAGGCGACACATTCAAGTAATATTAAAAGAAAAAAAGTTTTAAGATTCCTCTGCAGGCGCGTCTGAAGTAGTTTCGCGTGGCTCGGCATCGCCAAAATCATCCATGCCAGCAGCGCCAATATCATCGAACAGCTCCTGTATCTCAAATTCTGCAGCTGCTTCTTCTTCAGCTGCCAAGTCTTGAATTGACTTACCTGCGGCCTGAAGCTCAGCCTCTTCAACTGAACGTGCAACGTTCAGTTGAATTTTAGCTTCCACCTCTGGATGTAGGCGCACGGAAAGATCATGGATACCCAAGTCTTTGATTGGAGACAATAAAACAACTTGTTTCTTGTCCAGACTGAAGCCAGATTCAGACGCCGCTTCGGCAGCATCACGAGTTGTGACGGAACCATAAAGTGAACCCGCATCAGAAGCCGACCGTATCACAACAAATTGTTGCCCGTTCAGTTTAGCCGCCAAGGTTTCCGCCTCAGATTTTGTTTCAAGATTACGCGCTTCCATCTGCGATTTTTGCATTTCAAAGCCAGCAATATTTGCTTCGGATGCTCTCAGCGCTTTGCCAGTTGGTATCAGGAAGTTACGAGCGTAACCCTGTTTCACGTTAACTACATCGCCCATTTGGCCTAATTTAGCCACGCGTTCCATAAGGATAATTTGCATGTGCTTGACTCCCTATTTCACAGCGTAAGGCAGCAACGCCAAGAAGCGAGCGCGTTTGATGGCGCGAGCCAACTCGCGTTGTTTCTTTGCCGAGACTGCGGTGATACGAGACGGCACTATTTTGCCACGCTCAGAGATATAGCGCTGAAGCAAACGTGTGTCTTTGTAATCAATTTTTGGTGCATTATCACCAGAGAAAGGACAAACCTTCCGGCGACGAAAAAATGGTTTTGTTCCCATAGCTTAGCGCTCCTTATGTCCGACGTTCGCGGCGTTCGCCACGATCACCGCGATCGCCACGGTCGTCACGTTTTTGCATTTGAACGGATGGGCCTTCTTCATGGCCGTCCACGCGAATGGTTAATAAGCGCATGACATCTTCATGCAGCCCCATAAGGCGTTCCATTTCTTTAACAGCATCCGAGGGCGCGTCTGTTTTCAGAAATGCATAGTGGCCCTTACGGTTTTTGTTAACTTTATACGCCATGGTTTTGACGCCCCAATATTCATGCATAACGACTGCTCCGCCGTTTTCGCTCAGAACATTGGAAAATTCTTCAATCAATGCTTCAGCCTGTGTGTTTGACAGGTCTTGACGCATGATAAAGACATGCTCATAAAATGACATGTGCTTTCCTGCTTTTTAGGTGCGCTTCAAAGATCAGATTTTAGTCCGCAGTCTGATCACGAGAGGCCGCACGGGAAAATGTAATCTGCGGATAGCTGCGTTTGCCACAGGTGGCGTCGGTGTGCAAGGAAATTGGCACCAAATAAGTAAGTTTTGCTTGTTCAATGTTTAAGCAGTCTTACTTACGATATTTTAAAAGCATGGATTTTTCTCAAATGTGTAGGTAACCAGATTTTGCTAAGCCGTTGCACCATGACAGGACAGCAGATATGCCAGTCAAAAGCCGAATTTACTAAAGAGGATCCAAGATGCGGGCATTTGTTTTTCCGGGCCAAGGCGCCCAGGCGATAGGTATGGGGAAGGCTTTGGCTTCCCACTACGGAGCTGCTAAAGCTGTATTTGAAGAAGTCGATGATGCTTTGGGGGAGAACCTTTCAGACTTAATTTGGGAAGGGGATATTGAAACACTTACACTAACCGAAAATGCACAGCCTGCGCTGATGGCCACATCTCTTGCGGCGCTACGCGCATTGGAAGTGGAGGGCATTGCATTTGATACAGCCTCGTTCGTTGCTGGGCATTCCTTGGGGGAGTATTCAGCTCTGGCAGCCGCCGGCGCTTTTTCAATTTCTGATACTGCACGTCTGCTACGTCTCCGTGGAACTGCGATGCAGGAGGCTGTGCCAGTTGGTGTTGGAGCCATGGCTGCGATTTTAGGGTTGGATTTTGCAACTGTGAGATCTGTGGCAGAATCCGCGTCGCAGGGCCAGGTTTGCGAAGCGGCAAATGATAATGATCCGGGGCAAGTTGTAGTTTCTGGTCATAAGGCTGCGGTGGAGCGAGCACTAGATTTGGCGAAAGAGGCTGGTGCAAAACGTGCCATACTGTTGCCGGTAAGCGCTCCGTTTCATTGTTCATTGATGGAACCGGCAGCTGAACAGATGGCGATTGCGTTAGCAGAAGTTAATATCAAGACGCCGTCTTTGCCATTGGTGGCTAACGTTCGCGCATGCGCAATTAGTGATCCATCAATAATTAGGTCTTTGCTGGTGGAGCAGGTCACAGGATCTGTGCGTTGGCGGGAATCTGTTATGTTTTTGGCAGCTGAAGGGGTGACCGAGTTTTGGGAAATAGGTGCGGGTAAAGCTCTTTCTGGTATGATCCGGCGGGTCGACCGCACTTTGGGCTGCCAAATTGTTGGCACCCCCGAAGATATTGCCAAGATTTTAGAAATTTAAACCCCTGTAAACTGTGTAGTTGATACTGGCGGGAAACCTAAAAAAAAGTTACGCTTTTAGTCTGCTACCAAAGTCGAATTTAGGAGAGCGATATGTTTCGTTTAGATGAAAAAACAGCATTGATTACAGGGGCCTCAGGCGGCATCGGTGGGGAAATTGCAAAAAGCCTACATGCTGCAGGGGCCACTGTTGCTATATCGGGCACTAGACTGGAGCCTCTTCAAGCTCTGGCAACTGAGCTGGGCGACCGTGCGCATATTTTGATATGCAACCTTTCTGATCATGCGGCGGTGGCAGCTCTACCCAAACAGGCCGCTGAGGCCATGGGCAAAGTTGACATATTGGTAAATAATGCTGGCGTAACGCGAGATAATCTTTTCATGCGAATGTCAGATGATGAGTGGAGTTCTGTGTTAAATATCAACCTCACCAGCACCATGCGTTTATGCAAAGGTGTACTGCGTGGTATGATGAAAGCGCGTTGGGGGCGGATAATTAATGTGTCTTCGATAGTGGGTGCAACTGGCAATCCTGGTCAAGCCAATTACGCAGCTTCGAAAGCTGGGGTAGTAGCTATGTCTAAATCGCTTGCATATGAGGTAGCCACCCGTGGAATTACAGTTAACTGTGTAGCCCCAGGTTTCATAACTACTGCGATGACTGAAAAGCTAACTGATGATCAAAAGTCTGGAATTTTGACACAAGTGCCTGCTGGGCGTATGGGTACAGCAGGCGAGATTGCGGCGGCGGCTTTGTATCTTGCAAGTGAAGAAGCAGGCTACATCACAGGCGCAACCCTGCATGTAAATGGTGGTATGGCCATGCTTTAGTATATTTCTGCCTATTTAGATTTGCTGCTGACAAAACATTTGCCCCTAGGTAAACCTGTGTTATAGGCAGCACAACGAAGTGAACTGCACTTGAAAGTGCGCACATCGGCCCCCTAAATAAATGGGGCTCCACCGCTTCGATATTGAAGCAACTCAAGATCGCAGCTCAGCTGCGGAGAACCACGGGCCAAGGCCTAGGAACTAATAAGGACCTGAGATATGAGCGATGTCGCTGACCGCGTTAAGAAGATCGTTGTAGAGCACCTGGGTGT
>Ga0115004_10001486_pt1 | contig 19259 bp, 31 predicted proteins | sample ArcticOcean_MG_C_10_FD_88737 | JGI IMG/M metagenome (GOLD analysis project Ga0115004, IMG submission 88737) | Marine microbial communities from western Arctic Ocean - ArcticOcean_MG_CB11_90 | ecosystem: Environmental > Aquatic > Marine > Oceanic | place: Arctic Ocean: Canada Basin | collected... | reverse complement strand
AGTGATTTTGGAAATAGAAACATTAGGATAAATAAAGGCGCTAAAAGTTTATTTAATGCTGAAGGAAATCCTAAAGAATTTAATAAAATAATTAACGCAATGCCTAAAGATATAGAAGCAGAAATATCTTTTCGTTTAGCTTTAATGCACACTATTCTTAAGGATGCTAAGACAGCTCGTAAAAAAATAGGCAAAAATGAGTCAACCCCAGAAGGTATGAGGGCTATAGAGATGGCAGAAGCTTCTGGCCTAGGCCCATTAAGGAATGTATCTAACGCAGCAGCGTTTGCAGCTTATAATCGTATCAACGCTAATGACCCTATGAAAATTATTAGGTATTTTGGTGCACAAGGTGCGGAAATACGTGAGGCGTTAGATAATACAAGTAAAAAATTATTTGAATTAGAAGTCATTGAATTTGACCCTTTAGGCAATGCAGCTGACAGGAAGCAACAAGCATTAGAATCGTGGGGTGATATAACAACTAACAATATAAAGCCTTTAGCTAAGTACGCCAATCATCGTGGAGAAGTACGTCAACAAATGTCCATACGCGATAACGCACTCAAGTATATGTTAGCTTATGATAAAAGTAAGACAGATGGGAGCGGTGTCACATTTGAAATGGACTTTGAAATTGAAATGGATGCTACACAGTCTGGTCCTTTCCTACAAAATTTAATAGCACCTAGTTCAGGTTCTAGAGAAACTTTAGGGGTGTTAGGTTATTATAACAACACAACTAAGGGTGACCTACGTGATGCAGGTAAGAAACTATTAATGAATGGCACTGTAGTTAACGCTTTAGGTTTGCCTTCAGACGTTGCAGAAGCATGGGGTGACATCCTTAATAAATCATTGAGTGGTCAAAAAGCTAATATAGGTAGAGAGTTACTTTTAAAACAAACTATCATGCAATATTATTATGGCAAGCCTGCAAGTATGTTTGGAGATATTGCAGAGGAATGGTTAGGTTATTTTGATGAAGAAATAACTCAAAATGGAGTATTAAAGGGATTATCAACGGATGACAGAATAAACTCTGTTAAGGCAATAATAGGTGAGATGTTAAGTAACAAACAGTTTGATGTTACTTACATTAATACTATGAAAAGATTAGGTATGACCCTAGCCCTTACAGGTTCTGACCTAAAAATTGATGGGCCTATGGGGCCTATTAATCTTACTATGGAAAGTCTTGTTCAAGCGTTTGAGGAACAAGAGGGTATGTCTAATAGCTTAACACCTGAGTCAATGAAATTGGCCCTACTAGAGCTCTTTGACCCCGGTTTAGATTCTTCAGGTAATGTTAAAGGTAAGTTTACTATACCTGTTACTCAAAAAAGGACTGATACTTTTGCAGTTAAGCCAACTAGGTTTGATCAAAGCAAAAGGTCATCAGGTGCTAACTACCCTTCTAGGCCCGGTAAACGACTAGCAGATTCTCTTGGTGTGTTAATTATACATCAATTAGATAACGCTATTATGAATCAGGCCGTTAACTCTGTTCAAGCTAATAACTTTGCAAAGGGTAAAAATCGTGGAAGGAATAGCCCTTTACCTGCAAAAATTATTTATGACGCTATCATTACTAATGCCGCAGGATTTTTACGCTACCAACATGCTTACAATAATGAAGCTATACCAATGTTAGCTAAGTGGGATCTTGGCGCTGCTTTAAAGAAGCTAGAGAGTAAGGCTGCTTCTGAGTTTAAAAAAGAAAACAAAGGTAAAGAATCATTTAATATTAGTGTTATTCAAGGTGAAGATGGCAACTTACATGGTGTTGAACGTTACTCAGTGTTAACTACCTTTTTAGATGACTATTGGATGAATATGCCTAGGCGTGAGCAGTATGCAGATAATCAAGTAGGTGCATTTAATGCTGCAGTAGCCGAGTATACAGGTAGAGGTATGAAAAACATTGCACTTGAAGCTAAGCAAGCAGGTTATAAAGCACCTATTATCAATGAGGTATGGTATGAAACTGGTGTCTTAGAACGTGGCGAACCATTGATATTGAATGCTGCTGAACGTGCTAATATGATATTAGACAAGCAAGGATTTGATGAGTTAGTAGATTCATTTCTACAAAGAAATTTAAAAGGACTTAATACGTTTATAGATAATATTAATCGTGAGAAGAAGAAGGCTGATGATAGACCTAAGACTAATAATGGACATTTAAGAGTAGGCTAGTTAATAAAAAAACCCCTTACAAGGATACTATATGTATCTTTGTAGGGGGTTTTTTATTTAAAGGCCTTGTTCTTTTCTTAATTTTAAATCTCTTGATACTCTTTGGTGAGCAGCAGATCGTTCAGCGTTGGCAAACTTCATAGCATTTTTTGGAGTTTCACCTCCTTTTATATATTCATTGTAATTAAGCCTGTGCTGGGCATTAACTATTGCTGAATTAATCTTAGGGGTGTACGCTACTTTAGGATCTAATCCAAATTGTTTAACTAAGGTTGTATCATCTATATGCTTATTAAATATATTATGACTTTTACCTTTTTCTACTATTCCTTCATCATACATTTGTACTCTCCATCCTCCAACTATTAAGTAAACCTTGGTCTGCTAGCAATAGTTGGATATGCTTCAGGGCTTTAGTAGGGTTTTCATGTGTAGAAATATACACATCATTAATTTCTTTGTTGTACATTAAGTCAAAGGGTAGTCCTTCCTTAACGCAGTAAGACTCATCATCTATGTTCGTGAATCCACGAAGGTACAGATGATTATAATTTTGCTTGATCATAACACCTCCTTTAACAGAAGAAGTAATCAGAATCTAATACTTCTGACACATCTAGTGTACCTTCTGTTGGTACTTTAATATTACCCATATCTGATTTAGATAGGACATTGTCTCTGATATGTTCGAACTGACCTTTAGTTCCATACATATCTACGAATACTTTCTTTATTAAACCGGATAGCTCTTCTACATCACAAGCATGGGTAGCGAAAGAATCATGTACCGGGGCTATTTGCCCTTCAAACTTATCCATCACTAGAGCCATGTGAGCAGCATCTTGTGAGTGTATATAGTTAGGAGCTATACCAGATGCATAACCTTGCTTATCAGGTATGGTGGTTTCCACAGCTAACACATGTTTAAGTCTATTACGGATACTAATACCCTTCAGTACAGAGTCTATCTTCCATTCCTTCATGAGATAAGCTCTATACTTCACAGGGAAGCCAGAAGGGGAGAGCCAGTTTAACTCCTTAGCACCATTACCTTTAGCAATGTAGCTAGAGATCATATTAAACTCTTGGCTTAGTCTGTCTAACTCGAATATATCCTCATTAGATTTTATCTTTTTACGCTGAATAACTTTCTTAGCAGCTATAAGCTTACCCCGGTCATGCTTAGTTATAGCCTCACCAGTTAACTTGTGTAGATAACCTGTTTCACCTAACTCATAAGCTGCTAATTGTTGTAAGTAAGACTTAACTGTATCTGCACTGGGGCATACTGAGTTAATAGCTTGTATAACAGATCGACTAAGTAAGGTACAATCAAACATGTCTATGTTGTACCTATGAGTGAAGCCCTCTGTGTAACAATCTTCATACATATTATCTGCTATACGAGATGTGCCAGCAGCATACTGTCGTACCATAGTGGCACGCTTAGTAATACCTTTCCTTATGTGCTTCATAGGTATGCTACGATCATTAAACCAATCAGGTAGATTGTCTACTAATTCTTTAGCTACTTTTATGTATAAGTCACAGGGTACATCTGTCTTAGTTAATCCTACCATAGACCCTGTTACAAGGTCTTTGCTCATGGCAGCACTATGTTGAATACCATTACACATACCATCAATAGGTATGGGTAAGTGTGATATAACTGTCTCACCTTCCTCGCAGGAGTCCCAGGCTAACCATTCGCAGGCACATGCAAAGAATACTATGGGCTTCTCACATTTAATGAATTGACCTTCGATAGCAGTAGTTAACACCATCTCATAGTTCTGTTCTAACCACTTGACCCTATCATTAAGAGTCATCTTGTCTACAGAGATAGATTCTAGCCCTTCCTTTTCTAGCAATGCTTTGTAGTTATACTCACACCAAGAAGGGATAGATTCTATTGCATACGATTCATTAAAGCTATTAGCCGTGTGTATGGCTAACCATGTAACACCTGAAGGGGTAAGGGGCTTTCCTTCTCCGAATTGTAGCAGACCTCGTGCTAGATCACCTCCTTGATAATTAAGGAACTGTTCTCGGATATAATATCTACCTCTATAGTCAGTGTCTACTAACTGATAGAAGGGTTTACCATATCCTTTAAGGGTGCTAGCCTTCTCTTTAATTATTTGGAACTCATAGTTCTTGCTTCGGGCTTTAAGTACTTTCTTTTTCTTGTTCCACAAATCAATTTCTACAGCATACTCTTTCTTCGTTTCCTTCGTTTCCTTTTTCTTAAGAGCATTATAGGCTTTACGTACGGCTAGCATAGAGCCAGCCTCCGGTAGTGCTGTCTCTTTATGTAAGAAGTAACCAGTGTTGGACATCATAGCGTCATACACGCTCTCATTAATAGACCACTTCATCTTATTAAGGGAGTTTAAAGATCTGACCCAAGGGGCATCGAGGTACTGCGGGAACTCTTTCTCATCTTGAATACCCCAGCGTTTAATAGCAGAGTAACCTAGGGTGTTTAGCTCTGTGATGCTTTCAGGTTTATGCAGTACAGTATTAGGTAAGAGTGCATCTTTAACAGAGACAGGTACATCACTTATAAAGCCCCACAATGCCCCCGGGGTAACGACGTAGGGCGCTGTGATAGCTCTATCAGAGAAACCTTCCTCTCTAAAGGTGTTTATGCAGTCTTTAGCTTTGAATGCTTCTAGGAATAGATCACCTAGACGTATAGCTTTGTCTTTAGGTAGAGGGGTGCCCCCCATATAAGCACTTAATGCTTCACCTATTGCTACGGATACAGAAGTTAACTTAGCCATACCAGCTATGTCACCATTGGCATCACGAGAGAACTTTAGTTGTATCTTCTCAGATGCTAGGTACACCATTGTTGGTAATTTATCTTTATACTCAGGATAGAAAGCTAATACAATACAACCAGTATTACCTCTCGGGCTATTAGTATTGGCTTTCTCTACACGTTCAATCAGGTACTCAGCTATTTGTTCGATTAAATTCATCGCTATGCTGCTCCTTTAAAATGGTTTTAAGTATTCAAACACTTCCGTGCCTTCCCCATACGTTTCCATCAGCTTAGGCTGTAATAGAATTGCTGCTAATATATCCTCTTTAGGTATTTTACTGTCCTTAATTATACCTATTATCTCGTCATCTTTCAGATCAATTTCTTGTTTTTGAGAAAAAGCTGTTTGTTTATATTTAAGCTCATACAATAAGCTGTCTAAAGGTGCTAGCAGTAGGCCTGCATCTTCCACTACGCAACTCTCGTAACGTAATGGTTCTGTGTTGTTACCTGTATCTAATACCATTAGAAGTCCTCCTTTATTGGGTTAACACTATATAAACGTCCTGTATCTATGTCATAAGATGCAGCACCCGCACTACCTGTTACGCCTGAGAATCGATTCTTTAATACAGAGAAGTTTACTGTATTACGTTTAATCGGATCATCAGATGTTAAGTCTCTAGAGAAACCTATGATATCAAAGGATACTTGCTTAACACTACCTGAACCTTTAATGTCATCTAACGAGGGCATCTTACCTTCTTCGAAGGACTTACCTTGTAGACCTGTCTTACGTAGGTGACTGATAAGGCCTATCCAGACATGATGCTTGTTACAGATGCGTAACAGTTCATTCATCATTCTATCAGTGGCTTCGTTACCTGTTAACTTCTCTACACCTTCACTTACAGCGATAGTTAAGTGGTCGAGTATAAGATACTTACAGCCCATCAGTGCTAAGTATTCTATCTTGTCTACTAAGCTACCATCAGATACAGCGCCTTGGTGATCTAAGAGTATTAATCGATTATCACCGAACACATGATCAAATGCTGCTCGTTCTTCTTCTTCGGTTGTTGTAGCTACTGACATATCTTTCTGTAAGTGCATACCAATAAACTTACCAGCAGTGTAACCGACTGATTCTTCTAATGATATCATACCTACTTTCTCTTCAGTGGTATCTAGGATATGTAGTACAGTTTCTTTAATGATGCTACTCTTACCAATAGAAGTACCGGAGGTAAATAGAGTGATCTCACCTTGTCTAATACCTTTTAACTTGTCTTGTACAATAGCCAAGCATGGAGGATAGGGTATGGTGGGGATTTCCTTCTTGTCACGATAGGCTTCCCATATAGATTCACCTGACATTATGCCAGCAGGATTGTAAGGCTGAGCGTTCCATATTGCTCTGTTTACTTCCATGAATCCATGCTTGACTAACTCGTCTGAAGCATCTTTCTCTCTACCTTTAATGATCTTTACTTTATCGTAACCGCAGATCTTAGATAGTTTTAGTATAGCTTCTTCACCTGCTTTATCAGAGTCCATCCATAAACATATCTCACCGAATGAACGTAACCATTCTCGTTGAGCTAGAGGGGCTTTCATATTACTTGCAGATGCTAGTGATACTACAGGGTATATAGTGCCCTTCTCTTCGTAGGCTTGTGCGATAGCTAACGTATCTTCTTCACCTTCGGTTATGACTAGACGTTTACCGCCAGCTGAGAAGTTTTGTTGACCGAATAGTTGATCGCCCATGTCACCTTGGAATCTGAAAGTCTTAGGCATTGTTCTTACTTTACTACCTAGTTCTTCTTGATCTTTGTGGTATGGGTAATAGACTGTATCTACATGGCCATTAGAATCGAAGGAACATCTAACACCATACATTTCAGCTACTTTCTTGCTGACCTTTCGCTTGGCTGCAGTACCATACGGCAATCCGCTCACTGGTATCACATCTTCTGGTTCTACTTTCATATAAGCCTCTTTAGGTTTTTCCCCTTCTTCATAGTTATAATAGTTAGTGGAACAGCTAAAGCAATAACCTGAAAGACGTTCATCATCTTCTAAGTACACTGCTACTGCATCCGAGCTATCACATTTAGCACAACTACTGTGCTTTTGAAATACACCGCTTCCCATGGTCTTCTCCTTGTTTTACTACAATTCTGTTAGTGTGAAATCAATATACTCTTTACGCTTACCTACGACTGTCTTGGTAGCTGATATGCTCATAATCTGCTTATCATCGAATCCAAACCATCGTTGTAAGACATCAAGTAGTGTTTTGATAGGGTTATCTACATCACTTAAGGACGTAGCAAAACCCCAATGTATTTCTAGTTTGAACTTCATAGATTTGACATCACGATTATTAGGTATTTCATAACCTTCTAATTCTAATGCCATCATCTCTTCAAACTTTCTATACTTCATACTCTTTTTCCGTTTTAAAGTATAAGCCGCGTTAATAGATAAGGGCTTAACAGGGCAGTGCATGTACACTTCCCATAGCTCCCTGCTATACTTGCTCATCCATTATCTCCCGTTCACCTGTGCGTATATTATAACGCTCATTAGGACGTTGACGTATGTAAATTAAGTCAGTCATAAGCTGACAATAACTCATCCAGTCATATTCCTTAGATAGTGTTCGATAGGCTTCTTTTACTGTTAATAACCTTTTGTTTGCTGGAACCATTAACAGTATCTTTTCGGCTTTCTTAATGCCAATACCTTTGATACCTGGAATTCCATCTGTGCTATCACCTGTAAGTATTTGCAGATGTAACATTAGATCAGCACCATCGACATCTAGGGGGTAGTGCTCGTCTTTTTGAGGGTTATAAATAGGAACCGGGACTGTTCTTAAGTCTTTATCTGGACTGATTACAGTACCATTATTGGCTAACGCAAGATAAGCTACTACATCATCGGCCTCTTCACCATCTGCCTTAATAGCTTTATACTTGGTAAGCAATCTATCATATACAGCATCCATGATAGCTTTCTTTTCAGGGTCTTCTTCAGACTTGCGGTGAGACTTATACTCAGGGTATATTACATGTCTAAAGTTATTCTTTCCTTTAACGACAAACGTTACATCATCTTCATGCGCCCATAGGGTTGCTAGAACTGATTGTATTGAGTTGTCTAGTTTCTCTAAAGCTTCTTCGAGTGTTTTATCACCCCAAGAAGCTACATATACTAATGCATCAGCATCATAGTAATATTTCATCAGTGAACCTCCAGATAATCTTTTCCACATTTAACATCACCAGCACACATCAGGGTGATACCGAACTTCTTAGGTGTTTCTTCAAAGCAACGTCTTATAATACCTTCTGCTTGACCAGCATCGACAGGATCTATTTCCCAGCTACACTCATCGTGGTATGCAAGTAATTGTAAGAACTTTATATTAGCAGCTTCGAATTCTTCATTGATATCTACTATGGTATGCTTGAAGATGATAGCTTCTGTACCTTGAATAAGATAACAGAATGCTTTATAGCTTTCTTCTACGATAATCTTTCGACCATCAACACCATATAAGTATCCTCGTTGAGCAGCAACTTGTGATCTTTTTGTTAGGTCACGAAGAGTAGGCCATCGGTTAAGGAACTTATTCTTGGCTTTATTACCAGCAGATTCAGGGATACCTAGTATACTAGCTAGCTTACGACCACCAGCACCGAAGGCCCATGCAAAGAAGAATGGTTTAGCCTCTGCTCTAGAACAACCTATTGCATCAGCGTTCTTCTGGTGGATATCACCTATGGTAATTTCCTTGATGAACTCTTTATCTTTAGTGAAGTGGGCCATGATACGGGCTTGATAAGATGCACCATCAGCGGAGATGATAGTCTTACCTTCAGGTACTTTGAACAGCTTACGTATTTCAGAACCATAAGCAGCTTTAGGTGAGGGTATATTTGCTATACCGATATGGGTTTGTCTACCTGTGGCAGCACCTATATCTATGACATCACCATGAAGTCTATCATTCCAGTACATCTTTTCCCAGCCTGTAAGTACTGACAGCCTAGCACGAAGGGTAAAGAACCTATCGATCATTACACCTGTAGGCCCCATACGAGTTAACGCAGTAGTGGTTAACTTAGCTGAAGTCTTTATGAAGGAACCATCTACTTTCTTAAAGTTCCAGTCATCCCACACAATACCTTCACGTTCTAAGTATTCTTTAAGATGATCTTGATTACCTATACGAGCAGGGGTTAGAACACTACGTTGGAATTCAGTTCCAGCTAGAATGGGTGGTGGTACTCTGAGAGCATCAGAAGGGTCTATGTAATTCCCTAGATACTCACTTAGAACTCTAGCAGATACGGCAGTGTATTCTCCGTTCTTCTTATACTTAGGTGTTTTAGGTTCTTTATCGATCATTACAGTTATTGAACCCAACAGTGGTTCTACAGTAGATTCGATAGTAGTTAATTCATCTTGAATAAGTTTCATTAATTCTATCTTACCTTCTTGATCGAATTCCCAGCCGTTATCACATTGTTTAGCAGTATAGTAGGACATTTTATGCTCTACATCTATAGCTTTCTGGTATCTACCTGAAGTAGCTTCCATTATGATATTGGCTTCTCTAACAATTTTATGATATATAGCTTCGTTGACATTAACGTCTTGTATACAATATGTCATCATTTCAGGAGTGTACTTAGACCAGTCACTATAGTCACCTTTAGGAAAGCCTAAGTTTTCACCCCATGATTTCATACTGTGCTTACCGATTCTATTGAACTGGTTTAAGCGAGACATGATTAACGTATCATATATCTTTTCGTTAGGTATTTTATAGCCCATTACTTTTTCTATAGCAGGGGCATCATATCTAATGAAGTTGTGACCTATGATACGTTCAGCAGCTTCCATGTATGGTATGGCAGCAGCATTATCAGGTAGATTGTCATCATAATCTGAGAATGACAAGGTACTACCATTTACTTCTTTTATTGCTATACACCAAACTGAGGTTAAATCTGTTAATAACCCATCAGCTTCGATATCTACAATTATATTTTTCATATTACTCCTCAATATCTTTACCTTCTATTACTCCAGATATAGTCATATCCGAAGGACTACCTATACCTAGATTTGCTGCAGTGACATATCCATCATCGATAAGTGTATCTGCTAACATATCCATTACATCTTCAGCTACATAGTGGCCTTTGAAGTACAGTTTAACTAGATCAACAACTTTATCTTGCAGTACAGTTACATTACCCATTCTGCTAGACCCCATAAAATTAATACGGCTGTCATACCTACTGCTAGGCCTGTTAATCGATCATAACCAGACTTTTTGATTAGATATACAGGGCATCGTTTGCCATGATCTCTGCGATAGTTGGCACGATTCTTACCAGTTTTACCACAGTATTCACATTCCCAAGGCTTTTGAGTACCTTTTACTTTATTAGTCATATTATTCTCCTGATAGAAATAAGGGGCCATTTCTGACCCCGTGGTTTTAGAAGTCTGCTGCTTCTACTGCATCACCTTCAACACCGAAATCATCACTATCAGACTTTGGCTCGTACTTTACGAGGTCAGTGATTTGAATGGCTAACAACTGTACACCTGTACCTGCTTTACCATTAAAGTTATACTCGTAAGAGAACAACTTAACGTGACCTTTAGAACCATGACCGATAGTTCTAGGATCGATAGCAGTTTTAGATTTAGCAGAATCTAATACTTCAGGGGCTTCATTAACATCACCAGCTTTGTTAGTGGTAGGACGTTTAACATTACCGAAGAAGTAATTATCTTCATGCTTCTTAATACCTACACCTAGATCAGTTAATTTCTTAGCTGTATCTTGATCACTGGTACGAAGCTGCACATCCCAGATATCATTACCGAAAGGTGCGTGTGAAGTAGCTAAGTGAGGATAGTGGAATTCTACATCACGAACTACTGCTACTTGGGTGCTGCTCTTTGACTTAGTCATAATTTTACTCTCTATATTAATTGATTTTACTACAGTACATTCTTTCAAGAAGGATTTCTTAGGTAGAATCACCTATTTACTGCCCCACGTATTGCTTATTATAACAATATACGCGAATACTGCCCATATTAAAATTGATGTTACTAGCATTATCGTTTCCCATTTTCTTTTATGTTTTTACTAAGGCGCTCAAGATACCACATTGCCTTACCTAAGTCTTGCAGTGTACTATCTTTCTTACCTAATCTGAACAGATACTTATAAGCATTAGCTAGACTAGCTGCTTGAGAGCCACTCCATCCCTTGAGAACATGGTCCATGATATCAAAGTATTCAAATCCTGGCACAATTTCCTTGTAGTGGCCTGGATTTATAGCTGCTTCTCTTAAACTGAGCTCATGATCACTCGGAAAAGTGTCATTTATCTCAGCTAATGTCGGACCACCACGATGTACGCCTCCTAGTTCATCGATCAAGTCATTTTCTTTCTTTACTTTCTTCATACTACTTACTCCAGTTGATCCCTTCTCTTTAAGGGTGCTATGGTTATACGCTAAGTTTCTTTAGCATAAGGGTTTTCATTCTACGCTTCAAGGTCGAAGCAGCCCAGTTGACGGTCGTACCTGTACATGATGACCAACCATTAGTGGTCATAGTTCGGACGACATAACGGGTTTCATAAGTTATGAACGCAGGGTGTATAAAGTTACGTGAATACTTTTTCACGAGACTACCTTTATTTGCTTCTAGATTATTAATTTCCCATCTTCGAGCAACCTCTATTTGTTTATTAGTGGACAAAGGTCTACGTATGGTCACTACTTTAGTGGCGTAGGCTTCATAACCTTCAGGTGTGTCTGGTAATGGGTCAGCATCTAACACCATAGCTTCTCGACCTGCTATATCTTGTACAGACAGGTTTAGTTTAGCTACTTTACGAATCCATGAGGGATTTATTCTAATACTATAATGAGGGTAAGATTTTACATTACCATCATCATTATATTGGAGGTTATAAGGGTCTCCTCTTAGGTGTACAGTGGGGTTATCGTGTTGTGTTAACAAGCTAACTACATTTAACGACATGCTCTTTAGTTTATCTAAGCCACCCTCTTTCTCAGTACCATTTCTCATATAGCCTAGGTCTCGTCTTACACCTTGTAATTGATTAAACCCGTTTATAAGAACTTGGTATGCAGAGCGTAGCAATTCTTCAGATATACCAGAATCGCTAGATGATATTTCACCTTTATATTGACGCCAGCCTATATCTTCTGTTCGTACAGTTGAGAATTGATAAGGATTAATGCTATATAAACGCATTATGGTTTGCATTTCATCTTTATGTTTTATGATTCGCAAGTTTATATCTTTTAACTGTTTTTGATCATTTAACCTTGTAGGGTCTAACATATTAAATACCTCGTAAGTCAATTAATTTACCGAAAGGAGCTTCTTGAGCACCTGTAGAACACCACAATACAGGATAGTATGGGGCTTCTGCGGGAAAGTTATAATCGGATACTATCATATCAGAGAAATAAATCATTTGGTCTATTTCAAGACCTTTCTCTTCTACGTACTTAAATACAGGCTTGAAGCAAGTACCGCCTCTTCCTGTTACATGAAGTTCAGTGATATCATCTCCGGGAGTGAAGGTAGTTGCATTACTAACACCTGAGTCATTATACAGGATTGTAATAGACTCATACGCAGAAGATTGACTGATACTGTTTAGTTCAGCTAGAAAGGATTCTAGTTGTCTATTAGACACTGAACCTGAAGTATCAAGACCTACTACTATATTACCCATACCATGATACTCAGGTGAGGGCATATAGATGTCGTAAGTACCTAGCATCTTACGATTAGGCCGTTTCCATGTTTGATCATCAGGGTTATTTCCGCGCAAGGTGTTCTCCAATACCTCCTTCCAATCTACCTTGGGCGCTCTGATTTTATCGATTAGGTCTTTTAGCTGACCGGGAATATTACCTTGCTTCTTGGCAGCATTCTCAGCAGCTTGAGTAGCCATTTGCTCAATATCTGCTTTTAACTCTGCTTTATCAGCATCAGATAAATCAGCATTACTATCGATATGATCAAACAGATCACCGATACTAGGATTAGAAGCCATCTTTTGATACTTCTCTTCCTGCTCGATTATAGAATATACTTGTTGCCAAGTCATATCTTTAAATCTTGCTTCAGGTACTATGCCTTCTTTCGGTAGTTGGTAGTTGCACTCATTCTGTACTACCTCATTGATAATGAAATCCATAGCAATATTAGCTATTACTGGATTCTTACCTTCAAGAGGTACGCAGTGCATAAATAGCACATGGAGTATCTCGTGACATATGAGGCCTACTGTCTCTTGTTCAGAGCAACTATCGATAAAGGCTGTGTTCCAGAGGATAGCTTTACCATTGGTACAAGCGGTAGTTATACTATCATCTGATCGTACATCTAATCTAAGAGCGCATGAACCGAAGAACGGGTCTTCACATGCTAACCTAGTTAGTGCTCTACTTACTTTCAGTTTTGCTTCCATCATTATTTACCTCTTTTATTAATAACCAACCTTCTTCATTACACCACCTATAAGGTGTACCCCAGGTATCAAGTAAAGTACCTTCTACAGTAAAGGCTACTCGTTCTAGATACCATAGTAATGTTGAAGCATCACCGGGAGTTTCAAATTGAATTCGTACTTCGCTCTCAGAACCATTGATAATGGCTTTGTGATCGTTACGAGCATTCCATTTGCTTACATAGTGATGTTCGAAGTTACTATCTTTAGGGCAAGGTCTAAGTACAGACATCCACCAGAGGCTATATGAACCATCTTCATATTGCTTGGTTAGGCCCATTTTAGATTGTACAGCTTTAAGAAGAAGCCTTCTAGCTTTCTTTTTAGCTATATCACCTCTAGGTGTTAGAGTGACATCAATCTTTGCTTTCATAGGGAATTCCTATCATTGCTACTTGTATACCTTTCCAGCTTACTCCCATTTTATACAGGACTTCAAGCTTTTCACGTTGAGCATCACGCTTTTCTTCAGGCAGACTGTTAATGTATTTCATGACATGATGACGTATGGCGTTACTTGTCATAAAGTCAGTATAACTATCATAATCAATTTGTTTTATGATTGGTCCTTTTTCATTCATTTTATACTCCTAGTTATATTCAGTTGATTTAATATATCGGCTATAGGTAATCCGAGGCGATAGAGTACTGATATCTCATCAAATTTCTCTACAATTAATGACACATTTAATTTATCCGATGCTGGTAGCATATGGTTATGTGTTATTGCATGATGCCGAATCATTCTTTCGGAGGGCTTTACGCTTTTGCTAGCCTCCATTAGCATTTCTATTTCATGCATAGGCCCTCTCCATAATAGTTATTATTGATTGTTTAGAGAAGTAGCTCTTTACCTGTTGATAAGAGCCATTCACTTAGTGCTTTAGACTTTACTAGCTCAGGCTTACGCTTGATAGCAGTACGTACAGCCATTGCAGAGAACTCTTTCTTATCGATACGATCTATCAGAGTAGTGAAGTTCTTGGCTGATGCTTCAGTGACATATGCAGCTATTGCAGAGCAGAATGCATACAGAACTGCAGGTTTCTCAGGAATCATAGCTTCTAATGGGTGAGCTAAAGACTTGATAGGGTCTGGTAGCTCTCGCATAATCTTAATGAAGCCGATGAAGTCAGCACTTGCAGCATTACCTACTTGACCTGCTAATGTAGTCATTTCTAAGTCTGCTGGCAAACCTAGACCTACAATAGTATTAGCTCTTTCCCAAGAACGTGGTGAAGGAGATACGTTTACATTTGGATCAAACATAGATAGGTATTCAGGTCTATGTAATAGAAATCCTGTAACCTCGGGAGTGAAGTCCTTGTTGAAAGCATAATCTAAGAATGCTTCCGTATCTGGTTCGATATCAAAGTGAGTAAGACGATCTTTAAGGTGACTAGGCATAGCATTGGTACCTGCTCGTGCTGCCATAGGGTTACCTGCACATACTACAGTCCAGCCTTTAGGTAGTTTATGCTCACCTATACGTCCGTCATTAACTAGTTGAGCTGCGATATTCTGGTTGCTTATAGGTGATTGTGGTAACTCATCTAGGAACAGAATACCTTTACTATCTTTCTCAAAGGCCATGAAGAAAGGTTTAGCCCTATTATATTGCTTTCGATCTTCAGATAATACAGGGAAACCACCTAGTTCACCTGAGTCGAACTGTGCGAATATTACAGTGCGGCACTCGATATCTAGGTCTTCAGCTACTTGTTTAACTATAGCAGATTTGCCTAGCCCGGGAGCAGAGTGTAGCATAGGGATTAAGTGTAACTCTTTTGAATTTGCATCCAAGTTAAACTTAACTAATGCTTGTACTGCATTCTTTGCTTGTGAAATCTTCATAATATACTTCCTATTTAGTTGTAGGGTATTTCAGCTAGGCTCCCTACAGGCCTTATTGGTACTACATTAAAGTTATTTCACCATCCTCTGCCATACTTTGAATGACTAGGTTGGTATGCATTAAGATATACTTGTCAAGTGTATCATGCATATTAATTTTAGCTAAATCCACTAGCTGCTCATCACATGAGTTAATATTGAGGTTGATAACATACTCAACTTCAGTTATAAACTCTTGGAATGAATCTTCAGCAGCATCATTATCTATTTCCATTACTCGCTCCTTAATTTTTCAAGCTCATCGGTTAGTTTTATTACCCTCCCTTGGCTGTACTCTTTGAAGTGACCTTTCTTTGAGGAAGCTGTATAGTTTGCTATTTCACCTATGAGGTGATCTAGTCTTTTTTGCTTCGCTATTTTTTCTTTTAAAGTCATATGAACTCCTTAATATCTATAGAATACATGTTGATCGATAGTGACTACTTTAGTCATTTCATACGCCCACTTTGGTGCTTTAATCCACGTTGCATGGTAATGAGTTGCACCATTACTGATATCTGTGACTTTACGATAATAAATATTAGCGGCTAGTATTGTAGCTTCTAACATAGCTTTATCATTGGTAGGTTCGTCACTCATACCATCACAAAACCAAGAGTACTGGCATTTGTGTCTTATAGGGTATTCGCTATACCCGTTATACCTTGCTTGTTTCACAACAGAGCATACATCATTTGGGTAGTGTTGATCATCTACCCTGTTCATCGTGCTAAATCCTACAGCTAACTGACCTGCAAGACTTTCACTACGAGCTTCGAAATAAAGATTTAGGGCTAGGCACATAATGGCTGCATTAATCATTATTATAATCCTTCATTATTGTTATTATTAATCCCTCTTTTTCTTTAGCTATTGCACTATAGAGATTATTAGTATCTACAGCAGCTACTATAGCTCCTTGACTTCGATCTATTAGCTTAGCGCAGTCTTTGTAAGATACACCGATTGCTCTTAGACTTACAACTCGTTTTAATTCTTTTGTACTCCAATGCCATTTTTCCCTCGGCACGTTCTTAGTTACTGGGCCTGCTCTGCTGCTTCCAAATGAGAAGTTAATTTTAGGTTTGAATACTATACTCATTTTTTTACCCCTTGAAGTCTTCTATAATTGTAGACGGCCCTAAACCTAGTTTTACTCTATCTTTCGGGCGTTGATCTTCACCCACAGGCCAAGAAATTTCTGATGTGCTAATTTCTAGGTTTTCTGCAATTTTATCAGAGAACTTCTCGTACACATCTGCAAGCTCGTTTAGGCTTTTTACATGTGATATGTCTACGAGTCGCATCATCTTGTTTGCAACTTGACGCAATGTAGAGTGATAAGTATTTACAGCATATGTCATATTTTCAGTTACTCTGATTTCTGACAGTATCCAGTTATATTTGTTACCTGACAATATAAAGCTTTCAGTTATTTTAATTTCCATTACCATACTCCTCTTTCAGTGCTTCCCATAGATCGTTTTCGAAGGATAGAGAGCCTGTTGCGGAGACAAGCTCATCAAGGTCTAGGCCATCATTATTTTCACCTTCAACTTTGGTGATTTCCCATTCTAGATCACCATCTTGTGCTGGGTAGCAGTCTTCAGGTGCTAAGTGGGTTACTGCAGGTATAGGCATACATGTGATGTTCACATTTACTTCTAGTCTGAAGTCTCCTATTTTAATTGATACACTACTCATGATAATTCCTCCAGAGTTAGGCCATTTTCTTTGGCCATTTTATAGTCTTCAATGTGCCTAGTGATTTTATGTCTTTTAAGAATTGCTTCTTTTACGAGGTCACTATGCCTCTTAGTTCTCTTAAGCTCTTCTTTCATAGCTTTTACGTGCTGCTTATCTACTTTAGTCATTGTTCTTATCCTTTTTTCTATTTATATACTCGGTTATAGAATAATTGCTTACATCTAATTCTACCCAATATTCATTTAGGGATTCAGATATGTACAAGAACTCTAGCTGTTGATGAGATACATCGTCAGAGATATCTAACGAGTCAATCAGATCATCTAAGTCATTCATAAGTAATTCCTTTTCAGTTATTTACTTAAGTATAACATGTATTAAGCTATATATGCTGTTACTAAAACACCTAGGATAAATCCTGTTATTAGTGCTGAATAGCCTATTAGTATGCTATTACTTATAACATTTTTCTTTGTTACTTTTTCCTTTCTTTTTACTACTTTAATTATTTCGTTTGCTTCTTTCCAGTCACGCGGTGATGGTATTACATCTTCTGGCATTCTGGGTCGAGGCTTGAGTGTTTTCTTTAATGTAGTTATTTGGTTATAGATACCTTTCTCGGTACGGCTTAACTGAATAGCTATTGTTTCTGGGTGCATACCATTATGGTATTTATCCCAGATTAGTTTATTTTCCTTGGGTGTGTAAGGTTTATTGTTACGGGTACGGTTTTTAATATTCATTTTCATTTTCCTTATTGAGTTAGGTCTTTGTGTTCTTTCCACGCTTTACAAGCACCGCATTCAGGCTCATAATCAGGGCATTTAGTTCCGAAAAACATTCGGGTGTAAACCCAACTTACTATTACATAAAATATATTCATACATTACTCCGTTTAATTAATCCCAAAGGCCTTGATAGTATGCTCCGAAGAGCTCAAATCCTTCTTGCATTTTATCGTAAGAATTTGGATCTGTATCATCAAATTCTATTAATTTATGCTCAAATGCATATATCATTTTGTTTTGTATTTCCTCCCATTCTTCTTTAGTTAAATTTGCAGGATAACTATGATCTAATGCTTTAAACTGTTTAAGCATTGGTAAGATAATACAAGCAAGGGTGTGATCCATGCTATGTGTATCCCATTTGTCTATTTTAACTTTGATAGACTGTTTAGGTGCGTACTTGAACCAGCGGTAAAGCCAGTGATGGTAGAACCTATAGGTTGGGTAATTTCCTATTTTAACTTTCATAATTCTTTCAACTCCTTTAATTCTGCTTCTAATTCTTTTATACGAGATTGATATTCATTGCAGCATTTAATTGCTTGGTCTCGTGCGTCACTAAACCATTGTGCATTACGCTTATGCATATCTCTCGATGCTTTTACTTTTTTGAACTTTCTTAGTGGTATCATTTCTGGTTTGATATAACCAGATTTGTTTTCATCTTCAAGTTCATTTGTTTTACTTTCGTACATACTCATACTCCTTATTGGTTGGTTAAAATACTTCTACGAAAGCTAATCCTTATTTCTAAGGATCAGCCTTGAGAGAAATATTTCTAACGATTAAAAGTCTTCGTTATGAAATAATGCAGGTGATTGATCAATGATATCACCAACTTCAACTAAGTTAGTTACCATTAATGCATTAAGTTGGTGACCATAACCTGACTCAGAATATGAGGAAGGGTAGATTTCTAACTTAATATCAACAGTACTGCCATTGCCGATTAAGGCCATCATAGGTGCTTTGTTAGCATCTACGACAATTAATGGCTGCTTGGCAACACCACGTTGTGTGTTACTATATCGACGGAAGTTATAACCTTCGATAGCTACAGGGCCTGTTAAGGCAGTTGATGCTTCAATCCCGTACTTAGACAACTTCTTAGCATCTTCTTTACTTACGTTAGAGAAGAATGCACTCACCTCACTACCATAGCCATTGTTAGCAGCTACAGATAGACGAGAGAAGTTAACAGTTGCGTTACGGATAATTAATGTAGACATATATATTCCTATTTAAGACCTTTTGATTGAGTGGTCTACCGATTGTATCGGGTTCTAACTCTGGGTAGAGACT
>Ga0115004_10001478_pt1 | contig 19306 bp, 18 predicted proteins | sample ArcticOcean_MG_C_10_FD_88737 | JGI IMG/M metagenome (GOLD analysis project Ga0115004, IMG submission 88737) | Marine microbial communities from western Arctic Ocean - ArcticOcean_MG_CB11_90 | ecosystem: Environmental > Aquatic > Marine > Oceanic | place: Arctic Ocean: Canada Basin | collected... | reverse complement strand
GGCATTTGAAATTTATAATGCTAATATCATGTCTGAATCTAAAAATATTTGGAAAGAAAAAAGAAATAAAGAAAAAGCAGAACGTAAAATAAAACAGGAGTTGTTACTCTCATATGATGGAAACTATGATGTTTATTTGAGTCTAAAGAGAGATGGCATTAATAAAAAAATTAACCAAGAGCTGGGATCAATAAAATTTGTACTTAATAGTGGGAAGGCAAAGTTTGATAAAAGCAACATATTATATGATGCCCTTGGATTAGAGGGTGTGAGTGTCTCACTAGGCTATGACGGTTCTGTAACAATAAATGGATTTATTTCAGATGAGACTGGCAGGAATAAGCAATGTGTATATCTTCTTGGAAATTTAAATTTTGAAAAGAATTTTAAAACAAAGTCTTATTATAATTGCGTCAAAAAAGGTCAAAGACTTCAGGTCAAGTTTATAAAAATATCAGATGATATTAATTGGAAGTGACTACAAAATTCATTCCTAGCGAACCTAAATCTACTACGCAATAATCACTGCTTGAAGCGTCACAAGTGTCTCCACCACCCCCCATTTTGGTCATGGACGCTGTACTTTCCAATAAGTTGAGGCTTATGCCATTTGAAAAAGTAAATGCAATGTTAAGTCCTGCAGTTGTTGCTCCCATAATTACATCAGTATTTTTATTTTAAATCATTGGTATTTAATATTAAGATATTAAAAAAGTAATTTAGGCTTTTATTTTTCACCAGCTAAAAAACGCTCTGCTTCTAACGCAGCCATGCAACCCATGCCTGCAGAAGTAACTGCTTGGCGGTAAATGTGATCTGTTAAATCACCAGCAGCAAAAACACCCGGGATGCTGGTAGCAGTGCTGTCAGGTTTGGTTATCACGTAGCCACCCATGTGAGTTTCCAATTGATCTATTACGAGTTCATTTGCTGGAGCGTGGCCAATGGCTACGAAGACACCTTTGCAAGGTAGTTCAGTAATCTCACCTGTCTTGGTATGCTTAACTTTTATGCCTTCAACGCCTAAAGGCATCTCTGTGCCAGTCACTTCAACTAGTTCATGAAAATACAAAAGCTCAATTTTTTCGTTTTTCATTAGCCGATCTTCTAATATTTTCTCACAGCGAAATTCGTCACGGCGGTGTATCAAGGTAACTTTTGACGCAAAGTTTGTTAAGAATAATGCTTCCTCAACGGCAGTATTGCCCCCACCGATAACGACAATTTCTTGACCTCGGTAAAAGAAGCCATCACAAGTTGCGCAAGCTGAGACGCCAAAGCCCTTGAACTTTTCTTCTGTCTCTAGTCCTAACCATTTTGCGCGTGCGCCTGTTGCTAAAATAACCGCGTCACAGGTGTATGTCGCTCCGCTGTCACCTTTGGCAATGAAGGGGCGATTGGACAAATCTAGGCTAGTGATTATGTCACCAATAATTTCTGTTCCAACAGCCTTCGCATGGGCCTCCATGCGGACCATCAACTCTGGACCTTGGACTTCAGTGTCACCTGGCCAGTTTTCAACTTCTGTCGTTGTGGTTAATTGTCCACCTGGCTCAATGCCTTGGACTAACAAAGGATTCAGCATGGCGCGTGAAGCGTAGACGCCAGCAGTATATCCAGCAGGGCCTGAACCAATAATCATAAGTTTAGTGTGTTTCGTGTCAGACATTTCTGGGAATCCTTTATTATGTTTGCATAGATATACTGTTGTTTATTACGAAGTTGAACCGCTTATATTACTTAAATTTTGACTTATTTTATTTTAAGGTATTGTAATTTAATTGCGCAAAAATAAAAGCTTTGCTATAGTTTTGCAATGTAAGGACACTTAATATGCACAAACTTGATGCTATAGATCTTCAAATCCTGAAGCTTCTTCAGGAAGACGGTAGAATGACAAATGTTGAGATTTCCTCAAAGGTTGGTATCTCTGCGCCGCCATGTTTACGCCGAATTCGTGCACTGGAAGCTTCGGGCCTCCTACAGGGCTATCACGCGATTGTGGACGGCAAGGCTCTTGGCTTTGATGTGCTCGTATTTGCTATGGTGGGCCTGCATTCCCAAGCTGAAGCTGATTTGCAAGCATTCGAAGCTAAATGTAAGGAGTGGGATTACGTACGTGAATGCCACATGCTTAATGGTGAAATAGATTTTGTTCTAAAATGTGTAGCGCCTGATTTATCAAGTTTCCAAAGCTTTTTAACAGAAAAATTAACCAGCGCAGATAATGTAGCCAGTGTTAAGACATCTCTAGTTATTAGGTGCGCAAAGGATGTCCCGGGTGTACCAATTCTTATGCCTAAGGAGAAATGACTGAAATAAGGCGGCCGTAATCAGGCTCGCCAGTGTGCGTGGCTCTGCGATAAGAATAAAATTCATTACTATCTTCATAAGTGCAGTGCCCAGTCCACTGAGCATTATTAATTCCTGCATCACGCAAAGATTGTAGGCAAAAACTTGGAAGATCGAAGTGATACTTGTCGTCTTTTCCATTACTAAAAAATTTTATAAAGTTGTGATCTTCATTCAAGAAATTTTCTAGAAATTCTTCGCCAACTTCGTAATTCTTTTGACTTATACATGGGCCGACCACTGCTTGGATGTTTCCTAAGTCTGCACCTAACTCAACCATTTTTGCCACTGTGCTGCGTGCAATGCCTTTGATTGCACCCTGCCAACCAGAGTGAGCAGCGCCAACTATACCTGAATTGGGATCGGAAAATAGTATTGGGGCGCAGTCAGCGGTTAGTATTCCAATTGCCAGTCCTTTTGTGTTGCTGACTAACGCATCAGCTTTTGGTTTTGAGCCTGCAAAGGGCTCAGTCACTGTAATGACACTAGCAGAATGGATTTGATGGATAGTTATAAGATTTTGTTCTGCAATATTCATTGCCTCAGCTACTAGATTACGATTGGTCATAACGGCTTGGGATTGATCACTTGATCCTTCCCCACAATTTAACCCCTTAAATATTCCAGAGGAAATCCCACCATGTCGCGTAAAAAAACCATGTATATTTGGGGTTAAGCAATCAGATGTTATAATTTGTAGTGTCATTTAATTAAATCCTGCAGGTAATTCTAAACCTCTTGGTACGATCGCAATAGCTTTAAATAGCTTTCCCATTTCATTGGGGTGGGTCAAGCGTTTGTGAGCTGCAATATGTTTCTCTAGGGTGCTACCTGCCATTTTTTTTGATAATTTTTGGGCGCGTTGTGTAATTCCAAGGCGCTCCAGGAAAACTCCTTGAGAAATTGTTTCACTTACATGAGCCACTGCATTTGCACTATTGGTTAGATCTTTAAAACTCACATGTGCAGTTAAATCTGCCTCCCCACAATTGCTCAGGGGATCAACTTTTGTATGGTTTTTTAAAGCTTGCAGGCTATCCCCGTTACTGTCCCACTCTCCATAATCTATAATTATGGCGCATCCACCATTTGTATTAATATGTTGGCCGATTGCCAAGGAAAAGGCGGCACTTGAACTTGATATTTCTACCATATCGCCTTTAGGCGCATCAATAGTGCTAGCAAATGCCTCTGCGGAAGTTGCAGTGCCTAACATGAAATGTAATTTACTATTCTCCACACCAATCATCTGCTCTTGCCAGCCTTTAGAAGTACGGCGGTATTGTTTGATGGGCAAACAATCAAAAAATTCATTAGCCACTAAAAATAATGGCAATTGAGGTAAATCAGTAAAGTAGTTTTGCCAAGTAACCTCATAGCCTTTAAGTGCGGCTTCCTGGCGTTGCTTCATTTGGGAACTTGCCTCTATTAAATGCAGCTGCATCGCAACATGAAAATTTGGCACGCTTTTTGTTGCACGCAAAATATCTGCCATAAGTGTGCCATTTCCAGGCCCTAATTCAGCTAACACAAAGGGGGTTGGCATGCCTTGATCGAGCCAGGTTTGCGCAACAGATAGGCCAATCATTTCTCCAAACATTTGGCTGATTTCGGGTGCAGTAGTGAAATCACCCGATGCGCCTAAAGCATCACGGTTGGTGTAATATCCATGCTCTGGGTGCAGTAAACACAATGTCATGAATTCGGAGACAGGCATTGGACCAAATCGTTCAATTTGTTTTATTATAATATTACTTAAAGCGGTCATGCTGCACGACTTCTTGCAATATATATTATGGTAAACCCAATAAATATCATGGGAATGGATAGGGTTTGCCCCATTGTGAGCCCAAAGTTATCCAGATGTATTATGTATCCCATTGGGTTTTCTAAGCTGATAAATTGTGCATCTGCTTGCCTGAATCCTTCCACTATAACGCGTGCCAAACCATAGCCTATAAAAAATACGCCTATTATTTGACCGGGAACTTTAAACCAATGTTTCTTAAAAATTAAAAATGCCATAACTGCAAATAGAATGAGACCTTCTAATGTTGCTTCATACAATTGTGATGGGTGCCGGCCACAGAGCTCACCCAATACTTGGCCACAATTTTGTGCTGCCTGTGTTGGAAACGCAATTGCCCACGGCGCATCAGTTGGGCGGCCCCATAGTTCTGCATTAGCAAAGTTAGCAATGCGGCCAAAAAACAATCCAAAGCAACTGCTAGATGCAATTAAATCACCAACGGACCAAGGGTTTAAATTATTTTTTCGGCAATAAAAAATGGCGGATAACATCACCCCAATAAACCCACCATGAAATGACATGCCCCCTTCCCAAACGCGTAAAATACCAAGTGGGTCTATAAGAAAAGTATCAAATTGATAAAATAATACGTATCCTAGGCGTCCACCTAAGATTGTGCCAATGATCATCCATGTAAGTGCATCTTCAATATGTTGTTTGGTTAATGGGGGCGTCTGATCAACCCATAATGATAAACGGTTAATTTCAAACCGCATCCAAGCCCAAGCAGATAAAAACCCTATTATATATGAAATTGCATACCAATGGACTGCAAAACTAAGGTCCATTATTTGGAAGGATACAAGAATTGGGTCAATATTAGGAAAAGGTAATATTGCTAACATTTAAATTATCCGTTTTTATTGCTTTCTGCGGTTTGGTGTCCCAGTGTGTCAAGCAACTATTGGCAAAGCTTACAAAAACACCATATACTGAACATAGCACAACGCGTGGAGCCTGAATATGCAAACCAACAATAAATTTTTTGATGACATGTCTAAAGTTATGACAAGTGCAATGGGCGTCGCGCAAGGCGCTAAAGAAGAAGCAGAGACGGCTATGAAAAGCTGGGTTGATCGCTGGTTGGCAGACCGTGACTTTGTTACTCGAGAAGAATTTGATGCCGTAAAAGCTATGGCGCAAAAAGCTCGTGAAGAAAACGGACAACTCTTAAAGCGCCTAGATTCTTTAGAAGCCAAAAAAACCCCAAAATCAAAAAATAATTAAATCCTGATGTGTATTTCGGTAAACCACTTTTTATTGGTGGCCTAATTTTTATTATATTTTACTTTGGCGTACCGCTGATTTTGTAGACTTTAGGTTTATTTTGAACGAACTTTATGGAGAATTTATTTGGATTCTCTTTATAGCAGAATTTTGCAGGTATGAATTTGGTATAATTTTTTGAAAACTTAATCATATGAAAACTGCAATTTTATGTGGAACCGCTTTAATCTGTGGATAACCAAAATTTCTTGTGGATAGATCGATGTTTTTCAAAAAAACAACTTTACACAATACATCTCCTGAAACACTATATGTAGTAAGGGGTAATTAATAAACCCCGACTATTTGGGGTGAAGTCTGTATTTAGTGGCAAACTTTCCCCTCTGGCAAAGGGCAGCAAGATGGCAAATACAGAACATTATGCGGGTGGAAGTGAAATACACCCTATTGATATAGTAGAAAGCATTGTAAAGCACCGTTCATGGGATTTTGATCGCGTGGGCGATGATCAAATAGCAATGATGGTGGAGGGAAAGTGGCGGACTTACTCGCTAAATTTAGCATGGTCAGGCTTTGACGAAACATTACGCTTAATTTGTACGTTTGATTTGGAGCCGCCACGTGAAAAACTCTCAGAATTATATGAAGCTTTAAATCTGGCAAATGATGATTGTTGGACAGGTGGGTTTTCATTTTGGCAGGAACATCATTTGATGGTCTTTAGGTATGGGTTGGTATTGTCGGGGGGTGCCATTGTTAGCACTGATCAAATCGATCATTTACTGCACATGGCTGTAACTGCATGTGAACGTTATTATCCAGCATTCCAATTAACGTGTTGGGGTGATCAATCACCGAGCTCGGCAATGGACGTAGCTATTGCAGAAGCCTACGGGCGCGCATAACCTAAATTAAATATTAAAGGTGATACAATGGCTCTAAAAACTGTTTCTGAAAAAGGATTAGTTCTCCTTGGTTGTGGAAAAATGGGATCTGCCATGCTTCAGGGTTGGCTGTCTGATGGTCTACCCCTTACATCTGTTTTCGTACTTGATCCTTTTCCATCTCAATGGCTTCAAGATCTAGAGATTCAAGGATTGCACCTGAATAAATCTTTACCTAAAAGCCCTGCAGTTTGTATTATTGCGGTGAAACCCCAAATGATGGGAGAAGCGTTGCCGTCATTGAAAGAAATTGCACAAAGTGATGCTGTATTTCTCTCAATAGCCGCTGGGACATCAATAAAAAGCTTTCAAACTGTTTTGGGTGATACGTGTAAAATTGTTCGGGCGATGCCAAATACTCCAGCTGCCATTGGTCAAGGCATTACAGCGCTTATTGGTAACGAAAACACAACATTTGTTGATGTAGAGCGTTGTGAGCGATTGCTGCAAGCTGTTGGTGACACTGTCATTCTTCAACGAGAAGAGCAAATGGATGCTGTTACTGCTGTATCTGGTTCTGGGCCTGCTTATGTGTTTCATTTAATTGAAACTTTAGCTGCTGCTGGTGTTGCCCAAGGTCTACCTTCTGATCTTGCTATGACTTTAGCCAAAAAAACAGTTTCGGGTTCGGGTGCTTTGGCTATGCAATCAGACGAAAGTCCTGAACAATTACGCATAAATGTTACATCGCCAGGTGGTACGACACAGGCCGCACTCCAAGTATTGATGGACCCCAAAACCGGTATGCCCAAGATATTACTTGAGGGTGTTGAAGCTGCAGCAAATCGTAGCAAAGAATTAGGCAAATCATGAGTGAAATAACTTTTAATGATTTTATGGCTGTCGATATTCGTGTTGGTGAGATTACACGTGTTGAGCTGTTTCCAGAAGCGCGCAATCCAGCTTACAAACTTTGGGTAAGTCTTGGTGATCATATCGGTGAAAAAAAATCATCAGCGCAAATTACAGTTCATTATCAGCCAGCCGACTTGGTTGGGAAGCGTGTGATGGCTGTAGTTAATTTTCCACCAAGGCAAATAGGCCCGTTTATGTCTGAGATTTTAGTTTTAGGTGTGCCTGACGCCGCTGGGGACATTATTTTGGTATCACCAGACAGTGAAGTTCCACTGGGTGCTAGGCTCCATTAAAAGCGACAGTTTGTCGTAAAAGTATGCTTACTGTCGGCTTTCGTGAGTACAAAAATTTAGTAACTTGTTAGGGTATACATTGGAAGAGCGTTGTCCTAATTTTGGACACGTTTAGGAGACAAAATGAATTATACCCAACCCGTAGTAGACACTTCCCCCAAAGTATCTGATGAGATTAGAAAAACCACCTGTTATATGTGTGCGTGCCGTTGTGGCATTAACGTTCACATGAAGGAGGGTAAGGTTGCTTATATTGAGGGCAATCGCGATCACCCAGTAAACAAAGGTGTCCTTTGTGCCAAAGGCTCGGCGGGTATTATGCAAGTTAACGCCCCATCTAGGTTACGTTCGCCACTAAAGCGAGTAGGTGAGCGTGGCTCAGGTGAATTTGAAGAAATTAGCTGGGACGAAGCATTGGAAATAGCATCATCACGCTTAGCAAAAGTTCGTGCGGATGATCCTTCTAAGTTAGCATTTTTTACGGGCCGAGATCAGTCGCAATCATTTACTAGTTTTTGGGCGCAAGGCTTTGGCACTCCAAACTATGCAGCACACGGTGGATTTTGTTCGGTAAACATGGCTGCCGCTGGTATTTATACAATGGGTGGTGCTTTTTGGGAATTTGGTCAGCCTGATTGGGATCACACCAAGATGTTTATGCTCTTTGGTGTCGCTGAAGACCATGACAGTAATCCTATTAAAATGGGTTTGGGTAAGCTCAAAAAACGTGGTGCTAAAGTTGTTGGCGTAAACCCAATTCGAACTGGCTATAATGCTATTGCGGATGAATGGGTTGGTATTACGCCAGGCACTGACGGCTTATTTATTACAGCACTCATTCACGAGCTTATGAAGGCTGGTAAAATTGATCTGCATTATCTTTCTCAGTATACAAATGCCCCTGTGTTATTAAATAGTAACCCTGATAGTGATAGCTATGGATTGTTTTTGCGAGATCAAGATGGCAAGCCCTTAGTCATTGACCGTAATACAGGACAGCAAGCAGCCTTTGATAAAAAAGGTATTAAGCCAGATTTAAATGGTTCGATACGTATAGCGGGCACTAGTCACACGACTGTTTTCCACAAGATGGCTGAAACATATATGTCACCAGAGCATGATGCAGCAAATGTTGCTGAGCGCTGTGGTATTGCTGAAGAAACAATTCGCCGTTTGGCGGCTGAGTTGGCACACGTTGCATTTGAACAGGAAATTAGTCTTCCTATTGAGTGGACAGATTTTCGTGGCGAAAAGCATTCCAAAATGATTGGTCGCCCAGTTTCATTCCATGCTATGCGTGGTATTTCAGCTCATGCAAATGGGTTCCAAACGTGTCGAGCTTTGCACATCCTTCAAATTATTTTGGGCAGTGTTGAAGTTCCAGGTGGTTTCCGGTTTAAGCCTCCATACCCTAAATCATCTGAAATTCACCCAAAGCCACACTACGGCTATGCTCCAAATAAGCCGTTAGATGGACCTCATTTAGGTTTTACACATGGGCCAGAAGATTTAGCACTAAAGGCAGATGGTACCGCTGCAAGAATTGATAAGGCGTTTACTTGGGAGAATCCAATGTCTTCACATGGCTTAATGCACATGGTGATTTCAAATGCTCACGCTGGTGATCCTTACAAAATAGATACCCTGTTTATGTATATGGCAAACATGTCCTGGAATTCTTCGATGAACACTGGTGGCGTGATGAAGATGCTTACAGATAAAGATGAGAATGGTGATTACGTTATACCTAACATCATCTATTCGGATGCTTATTCCTCAGAGATGGTTGCTTACGCTGACCTAGTCTTGCCAGATGCGACTTACCTAGAGCGCCATGATTGTATTTCAATGCTTGATCGCCCAATTTGTGAGGCTGATGCAGCCGCAGATGCAATTCGTTGGCCTGTAATTGAGCCAGATCGTGATGTGCGAGGCTTCCAATCTGTATTGTGTGACCTTGGGGCTCGATTAGGGTTGCCAAACTTTATAAATGAAGATGGATCGCAAAAGTTTGCAGACTATGCAGATTATATCGTAAATCATCAACGAAAGCCTGGTATTGGCCCATTGGCTGGCTTTCGCGGTGATGGCACAGCTTCGGGGCGCGGTGACGTGAACCCTGATCAGCTTGATAAGTATATTGAAAATGGTGGGTTCTTTGTTGAACATATCAATGAAGATGCATCGTATTATAAGCCGTGGAACATGGCATATCAAGAATGGGCTGTAGGCATGGGTTTGTTTGATGCTCCATCACCCTACTTGTTTCAGCTATACGTTGAGCCGATGCGTAAATTCCAACTTGCTGCAGAAGGTCACGGCGATCGCCAGCCACCTGAGCATTTGCGTGAACGTGTCCGTGATGCAATGCAACCATTGCCAGTGTGGAGTAATTCTACAGATGAAAACTTCCCAATTCATGCGTTAACTCAACGGCCGATGGCAATGTACCACTCTTGGGGAACTCAGAATGCATGGTTACGTCAAATTCATGGTGTAAATCCATTGTACGTGCCGACTAAGATTTGGGAAGCAAATGGATTTAAAGAAGGTGACTGGGCTAAAGTAACATCACCCCATGGTGAAATCACAGTTCCAGTCTCTCATCAAGCAGCGTTAAACGAAAATACGATCTGGACTTGGAATGCTATAGGTAAACGTAAGGGAGCTTGGGCATTAGATGAAAAAGCGCCTGAAGCTACAAAGGGCTTCCTATTAAACCACTTAATACATGAACTTATGCCTGCCAAAGGTGATGGAATGCGCTGGGCTAATTCAGATCCTATTACAGGGCAGGCGGCGTGGTTCGACTTAAAGGTTGCTATTGAAAAAGTAGATGCACCAGTTGAATGTGAGCCTAATATACCTGCACAAAAATCGCCTGTTGGCAAAGGCCCTAAAAACTTAACTTGGAAGGTGGGATCATGACCGCATTACCCCCTAAATCAGACGTTAAACTTGGCCTAGTAATTGATCTTGATACGTGTGTTGGCTGTCATGCCTGCGTTATATCATGCAAAGGTTGGAACACAGAGAATTATGGAGCGCCACTATCTGATCAGGATGCTTATGGAGAAAACCCATCGGGTACTTTTCTTAATCGGGTTCATTCTTATGAGGTTCAACCAGAGCAAGGTACAGCGCAAACAATTCATTTTCCAAAGTCGTGTTTGCACTGTGAAGATGCTCCTTGTGTAACTGTTTGCCCAACAGGTGCTAGTTACAAACGTGCTGAAGATGGTATTGTTCTGGTTAACGAAGATGCATGTATTGGCTGTGGCTTATGTGCATGGGCTTGCCCATATGGTGCGCGCGAATTGGACAAAGCAGCGGGTGTTATGAAAAAATGTACATTATGTGTTGATCGTATCTATAATGAAAACTTACCCGAAGAAGACCGTGAGCCAGCATGTGTAAGAACATGTCCATCAGGCGCACGTCATTTTGGAGATTTGGGTGATGCTAATAGTGACGTTTCCAAACTTGTTCAAGAACGTGGTGGTATTGATTTGATGCCTGAACTTGGTACAAAACCTGTGAATAAATATCTACCACCACGCCCAAAAGATACGGGTAATGAAATTGATATATTAGCACCACTATTGGCACCTATCGCGACTGAAACATCTGGCTTTCTTGGATGGCTCGATCGTACTTTGGAGAGAATATAATGCATCCAGCACCATCCGTAATCTTATTTTCTGTTTTATCTGGTCTGGGCTTTGGAATGTTAGCATGGCTTGGAATTGGTAAGCCTCCTGTGACGGGGATGTCAGCATTTATCTTTTTCTTTGTTGCATATGCTTTGTCAGTTGGTGGGTTGCTGTCTGCAACATTCCACCTTGGGAATCCTAAAAATTCATTAAAAGCATTTAGTCAGTGGCAAACAAGTTGGCTAAGCCGTGAAGGTTGTTGTGCCATAGCTGCCCTGACAGTAATGGGTATTTATGCTGCAGGAGCTATCTTTTTAGAAACTCACTGGGCGTTGTTGGGCGCTATTGGATCTATTCTTTCAATAGGTACTGTATTCACAACTTCCATGATTTACGCACAATTAAAAACTGTACCACGTTGGAACCATTGGACTACGCCACTTTTGTTTGTTGCCCTGTCTACTTTTGGAGGCGCTTTAATGACTGGCCAAGTTACTGTGGCAATGTACGGTTTTGTTGCTGTTGGATTGATACAACTTGTGGCCTGGCTAACAAGTGATAACCGCTTTACGAAGCGTGGCTCCACCTTGGAAACTGCAACAGGTTTAGGTAATATTGGTAAGGTTCGTATGTTTGAGCCCCCCCATACTGGCACTAATTATTTACTAAAAGAAATGGTGTATGTAATTGGACGTAAACATGCTGTGAAACTACGTGTAATTGCAATGCTGTTGATGGTTGTTATTCCAGTTCTAATGATTGCAATGGGAGCAGGGCATGACATTAAAGCTGTGATTGCTGTGTTGTCACATCTTGTTGGCGTATTTGCATCACGTTGGCTTTTCTTTGCAGAAGCCGAACATGTCGTGGGTTTATATTATGGTAAACGTGGATAATTTCATATTTTAAGCGTATAAAAAGGCAATATAAAATATAATCATTTTTTATATGAATAAATAAAACTATTAAATTAGTATGTATTAACTGATGTGTTTTGCTGATAGCTCTACTGCATGCAAAAAAGATTTTGCAGATGAACTTGCAGACATCAATAAGAACGTGTTCACATCTGTACGTATTATGATTGTAGCCATATGTTCCATTGTAGTACGTGCCATTGCATTTAGTTTGAACATATTTGAGTCTAGATCAACCTGACAAATACGTTCTAAGGCTGTGCGCGATGTAGCTCCACTAATTTCCAAAACAACCCAAGCGTCTGTCTGATCTGTCATGTAGGCGGCTTTGCCAATCGTCTTGGATAAATCTTCCTCTGGATTATCTACCCGTGGTATTATGGAAAAGATTTGATCAGGTTGCGTCATTAGTAAGCGTGTTTTTTTATCAGTTTTTGACATGACTGATGTTGGCATAGCTAAGTCAAACTCATCTTTTATAATTTTCGCAAATTTTTTGGTAGTATCTTGTGGGATTGCAAGCGAAACTAAACTGTAATCATCTATTTCGCATAAATTTATTGAGCCAATAGATTTTTGGTAGCCATTCAAAGGGCTTAATGAAGATAATTTAGCCACGTTGTAGCCCTCCTTCTGGATCATACATATGAGCGGACACAATTTCGACTAAGATGTCTGTTCCACGAACTCCATCCCAAGCGCGTATGATTTCACCATGCCGCTCATGGCCACGTTCAAGAAAACCAAGTCCAATATGTTGTTCAAAATGTGGGGAGTAGCAGACTGATGCAATCCAGCCCTGATCATTTTCCGTAGTTGGTTTCTCGCCCTTGGCAACAAAGTGTGCCCCTGAAGCAAGGCTGTCAGAAAGCTCAACAGTTTTGACCCCAACCAAACGGATTTGATCATCTGCAATCATCATTTCGCGACGCGACAGAACAGAACCTATGCTATCTTTTTTGATTGAAATCATATTGATCATGTTCACATTAAATGCTGTAACCTGACCATTTAATTCCGCACCTGTAACGTGACCTTTTTCGATACGCATTACGCCCAAAGCTTCTGTGCCGTATGGAGTAATGTCAAATTCCTTACCAGCTTTAATGATTTCGCGTATTAAGGCGTCACCGTAGCGAACGGGGACTGCTACTTCGTATGCAAGTTCACCAGAGAAGCTGATACGGAACAAACGCCCAGGCGTGCCGTCACAAACAGTAATATTTGAGCAGGCCATAAACGGGAAGCCATCATTTGACATATCCACTTTATCTATAATTTTTGATAATACTGCACGGCTATTTGGCCCTGCTATCGCAAATTGTGCCCACTGATCTGTAGTAGAAATTAAATGAACATCTAAGTCAGGAAATAAGCACTGCCGCGCAAACTCCATATTGCGGTAAACTAAAACTGCATTGGCGGTCGTTGTTGTCATAACAAAATGATCTTCAGCTAAGCGTGCTGTTGTGCCATCATCATAACAAATTCCATCTTCTCGCAACATGAGACCGTAACGGACCCTGCCTACAGGAACTTTGGCAAATGGGTTAGAGTAAATTTTATTGAGAAATTCAGCAGCATCGCGCCCTTTAATATCAATTTTACCTAGTGTTGATACATCGCATACGCCAACCGAAGTTCTTGTTTTCTTAACTTCACGATCCACACTATCACGCCACGTCTTATCATTTGACTTAGGGAACCATTGCGCGCGCATCCAATTGCCAACTTCAACAAATTCAGCATCCTGTTCTTTTGCCCATTTATGGCTGGGCGTTAGGCGAGTGGGGTGGAAGTGCTGCCCACGCTCACGGCCACCAAATGCGCCAATGGCAACTGGTGAGTAAGGTGGGCGGAAAATCGTAGTACCAGTTTCAGGAATAGTTTTTCCAGTAGCTTCTGCCATCACAGCTAGACCAAGTACATTTGAAGTTTTCCCCTGATCCGTGGCCATGCCCAAAGTAGTATAACGCTTTAAGTGTTCAACGGACCGAAAGCCTTCAGCTTGAGATTGCGTAATGTCTTTAGTTGTCACATCGTTTTGTAAATCTATCCATGCGCGTTGTTTATGCCCTGTAACATGCCAGAATTGCTTAATTGCAAAATTTTCATCATCTGCTTTGGCTACTTTGGAGCTATTGGTAGTAAATCCTAAATCTTTAGCAATTAAGGTTGCAGTCTTGTGTCCAGATTTTAGAGCGGCACCTAGCGTCATGTCACCATTTGCAGCTCCCGCAACAAACTGCCCTACAGGCAAATCACCCCCTGGTACAAATCCTGCGATAGTATCATTCCAAACTGGCCGCCCACGTTGATGACATGTTAGGTGTACATTTGGCGACCAGCCACCAGATACAGCTAAACAGTCAACATTTAAAGTCTGACCGTTACTCAATGCAATTCGACTTAGAGCTTTTCGACCCGAAGTGTTGCAAACGCTTGCGCCCATAATCATCGCTACGCCAGAAATATGCGTCCTAGGAGCTGTGTCTCTAGGGTCAATAATAGCAACAACATTGACGCCTTTGGCAACCAACTCTAGTGCAGTTTGCCACCCACTATCATTGTTTGTGAATATGGCTACTTTGTTGCCAGTAGCTACTCCGTAGCGGGTAGCATAAGCGCGAACGGCACCTGCTAGCATGATGCCAGGACGGTCGTTATTTGCAAATGCGATAGAGCGTTCGGTTGCTCCGCCACAAATCATTGCTCGCTTGGAATAGATGCGCCAAAGCACTTGGCGAGGCTTGTCTCCGCTGTCAGCCAAATGATCTGTCTTGCGTTCTAAAGCGCCATAAATGCCATGGTCATATGCTCCATAAATAGTTGTACGTGGTAGAATGCGCACATTAGACATTTCTGTTAATTCGGCGAGTGTTTGTAAAACCCAATCCTGTCCAGAAATGCCATCAATGTTATGATCTTCTTCAAGTAGTCGACCGCCTAGTACGTAATCTTCGTCGGCTATAATGACACGAAGCCCCGCGTGGCCAGCTGCTAATGCTGCTGTGAGGCCAGAGGGTCCACTGCCAGCGATAAGTAGGTCGCAATGTAGGAATCCTTTGTCGTACTTATCTGGATCCTCCAGCATTGATAAACTGCCCAATCCTGCACTTGAGCGGATAATAGGTTCATAAATTTTTTCCCAAAACGCTTTAGGCCACATGAATGTTTTATAGTAAAATCCAGCACTTAAAAATGGTGATAATAAATCAGTTACTGACATAAAATCAAAGCCTAGGGAGCCACGGTGATTCTGACTTGTTGCGGTTAAGCCATCGAATAACTCTGTAACTGTAGCGCGTGTATTTGGCTCTTGGTGTGCGCCAGTACGTAATTGAACTAGGGCATTTGGCTCTTCAGAACCTGCGGAAAAAATACCACGTGGACGGTGATACTTGAAGGAGCGTCCAACTAGGCGTTGCCCATTTGCTAATAAGGCTGAAGCGAGTGTGTCACCCTCATAGCCCACCATCTGTTTGTTATTAAAAGTAAAGTTGATAGGTTTGCTTCTATCTGTCAAACCACCGTTAATTCTGAATAATTGGCTCATTTTGAACGCCCTCGCGCACGCGCTACGTCACGTGCAAGCTCTACATCAAATATTTCGTGGGTTAACGTATCCCGTGTCACAACCAGCCAGGAGCGATCACCTGCGTCGTGGTACCATAATTCACGATATTTTCCTGCAGGATTATCCCGCAAATACATATAATTGTGAAACTTATTCGCAGCGTCATCTGCCATTCCATCTGGACGATCAATTAAGGATTCATCTCCAAGATGTACAAATTCGTTTGCGTCGCGTGGCCCCAAAAGGGGATGGTTAATTATCATTTTAAATTCCCCTAGTGTAAATTTGGTTGGGCGCCGGCGCCCTTTTCATCAATCATATTGCCTCGCATGAAACGATCTAAGCGCATTTGGCTTGCATTCTCGTGTGGAGTATCTGTCGCTAGTAAATGTGCGTAGCAATATCCTGATGCAGGGGTAGCTTTAAAACCGCCGTAACACCAACCTCCATTAAAATATAATCCGCCAATCCCTGTTTTATCAATGAAGGGAGATCCATCCATAGACATATCCATAACACCACCCCACATGCGCAAAAGGCGAGCGCGTCCAATCATTGGCATGATTGACATGCCGCCTGCACATACATCTTCTACAACAGGTAAATTGCCCCTTTGTGCATAAGAGTTATACCCATCGAGATCACCACCAAAGACTAAGCCACCTTTATCGGATTGGCTGATATAAAAATGCCCCGCTCCGTAAGTAATAACGCCAGGTATTGTAGGCTTTAAACCTTCTGAAACAAAAGCCTGTAAAACGTGACTTTCTATTGGCAGACGCATGCCAGCTTTTTCCATTACACGACTTGATGAACCAGCTACACAAACAGCAGTCTTTTTAGCTTTAATCGGGCCACGATTGGTTTGTACACCAATGCATTTCCCATTTTTCATTTGAAAGCCTGTAACTTCACAGTTTTGGATAATGTCGACACCATGCATATCCGCTGAGCGGGCATAGCCCCAGGCAACAGCGTCATGTCGAGCGGTTCCAGCGCGACGCTGTAAAAGTCCCGCCTTAATTGGAAAGCGCTCATTATCAAATTTTAAAAATGGGCACATTTTTTGGATGGCGTCTCTGTCAAGTAACTCTGCGTCAGCGCCTGACATTAACATGGCATTTCCACGACGCGCATAGGCATCTCGCTGTCCATCTGAGTGCGCCAAATTTAATATGCCGCGTTGTGACATCATTGCATTATAATTGAGGTCTTGCTCTAGACCTTCCCATAGCTTTACTGACATTTCGTAAAAGGGTTGGTTTCCATCTAACACGTAATTTGAACGTACTATGGTTGTGTTTCGACCAATATTGCCCGATCCAATCCAACCTTTTTCTAGAACAGCTATATTTTTCCCACCAAATATTTTTGCTAAATAATGAGCTGTCGCCAATCCATGCCCGCCGCCGCCAACTATAATATAATCATAGGACTTCTTTGGCTCAGGTTCTCGCCATACAGGCTTCCAACTTTTATTTCCAGTTAGTCCCTGTTTCAATATACTTAATGCTGAATATCGCATGAAAAGATTCCTTATACTCAAATTAGAATGAGCTAATCGTTATTTTTTAGAATAGAAAAAACCGACATATTTATGGGATTTCTTTGTTAAAAAACGAAATTTTGATCAAAATTAAAAAAAATAACAAATATTAGATAAATTTATTTAAATATTAAATTTTGTTATTGGAATAATTTTAGTTATTCCGAGGCTCCAATAGGTTAACTTTGTATTTATGCACTACATTTATGACTATATAGTAATATTTCAACTTTAAGTGAATCCAATCACCTAAATTACCTATCAAATCTGGATTAAATTAATTTTTATAATTCGTTATAATACATATCAAAAAACTCTTGCATTCATTTTGCTAATAAAGCAAAAGACGCCTCACCAGTGCCCCTATAGCTCAGCTGGTAGAGCAATTGATTTGTAATCAATAGGTCCGCGGTTCGAGTCCGTGTGGGGGCACCACTTTCCAAGAAATAGATATTATATATCAATGCCTTGCATCATTGTGGTGTATTTGTATCCACCTTTTTATCCACCCTTTTGTTTTAATAGTATAATAAATCTGTTACGCGCGCACGCGCCTGCGCGTGGATGTCATTATAAGAGGTTAGGGTTAGTGTTTTTGAAAGTAATCAAAAGTTATAAAATTTATACTGATCTTGTATAATCTTTAGTTGGTTTCTGAAGATGCTTTCTATTTCAGAAATTAAGTTACTATTTTCATTAACAGTTAACTCTAAGCAATGATTGAGAGTAATTATGTTGTGTTTTAGAAGACCTTTAAATATGGATTGTGATATTTCTTTGTTAATATCGTGTTTTTGACACAATTCTTCAAATTTATTTATCGGCATATGCGGGTCTAAAGTATTTGCTAATTCAATATCATAAAATTTTGTTTCTCTATCTTTGATGAAACGTTTCTTAAGTAAAGAGTTAGTCACTGGCGTGTTTAATTTCGTGCGATTTATAGAAATTTTGCCAAATGTTGGGATTGTAAGTGAGACATCACATGATAAGGCAACTTTAGGTTTTATAGCAAAATTATATATTTGAAAAAAATCAAAACCATCTATCATATAATGATAGCGAGCATATGCTTCAGTATCTGAATGCCCTGAACATGTGACACCCGCATCAATTAAAAATGGATGACCATGATCAGAGTGATTTAACAATTCCATAATTGGCATAATCTTTGATTTACCATTATGTAAAATCTTACGATTTAAGAAATATTTCTGCAAACAGAATTGCGGATTCAAATCTTTCTTAAAGTCATTTCTTAAGCCAAATATTAATAAACATTCCACCAATTCATTTGGAAGTTTTTGAAGTGCAGATTGTGTATTTAATGTGTTTTCATAACCACTATTACCCCAACCAAAGTATTGTTGATAATTTTCAAAGAATTTTCTTTTACGAACTGTACATGGATACTTATTATTTATTATGATTTGGTTTCGTTCATTTAATTCTATCATATCAATATCGTAAAGTAAATTTTCTGGTATAAATATTTTGAACTTTTTTGAGGTATCAATAACAACCAATCTTGTCCCAAAGGTTTCAGAAAATTCAAATCGCAAGTTTTTAAAAACACCACCAAAATAACGAAATTCATCAATTATTTCTTCAACGTTCATTTAGTCACTTTCAGAGAATGTACATACAATAATTATAACTATCTTTAACAAATTAATTTTTAGTTTAAAGTCGCAATATGAAACAAAAAAAATGATATCATCAAATTATGATCAAATAGAGTTTACGACATTAACGAACCCAGAACATCTAAAAAGCTCTAATCGATGGATTTTTCATTCTATATATTTTTATTCCACCTTTAAATTATTATTAACATTAATTTTTTGGCTTGGAATTTCGGCACCTATTTATGCCATGCAGATATTTGTAAAAACATTAACAGGTAAGACTGTTACATTAGAAGTTGAGCCAAGTGATACAATCGAAAATGTAAAAGCAAAAATACAAGATAAAGAAGGTATTCCACCTGACCAGCAGAGATTAATTTTATTGGTCACCCCAGGCACCATGAAACTCATAAGCAACTGCAGGAGTATCTCCTTCAATCCAAGCATCATGTCCCGGATCTATAGCGTAAGCATCTCCAGCTGAATAAGTGACTTGAGTCCCAT
>Ga0115004_10001459_pt1 | contig 19425 bp, 14 predicted proteins | sample ArcticOcean_MG_C_10_FD_88737 | JGI IMG/M metagenome (GOLD analysis project Ga0115004, IMG submission 88737) | Marine microbial communities from western Arctic Ocean - ArcticOcean_MG_CB11_90 | ecosystem: Environmental > Aquatic > Marine > Oceanic | place: Arctic Ocean: Canada Basin | collected... | reverse complement strand
TAGCTCTCAACCCCTTCACTTAATTATTGCTGCACTATTATTTGGAGCTCAATCATTTTTTATTTTACAACTAAATTCAAAAAAACGACCCGATGATTTATAGAATGAGAATTATTCTGGATGTTGAAGATGACGTAATTCGGGATATTGAAATCGAAGAGAAAGCAACACTTGAACAGCTACACGACACCATCTCTCAATCATTTGGATTCCTAGGCGGTGAAATGGCGTCTTTTTATCAATCCGATAGCAATTGGGAGCAAGGAGAAGAACTTCCTTTGATGGACATGGGCATTGGTGATCTACCAATGAATAACACTGTTTTATCCGAAATATTCATTGGAGGAACTCAACATTTAATTTATGTATATGATTTTTTAAATCTTTGGACATTTTTTGTTGAAGTGATTGAAAACTCTGAAAACGAGACCAACAAAGACTATCCTGTTATGATTTTCTCACATGGAGAAGTCCCTGAAGCCCCACCATTAAAAGAATTTAATTCAAAAGAAGCACTTAAAGACGATTTTTTAGGAGAAGAAGATTTAGACGATGATTTGGAAGATGAAATTGATCCTGATAGTTTTTATTAAAGCAGATCACTCAAACTGACATTCTCATAATTTCTTCTAGTATAATCAAATGCGGCTTGCATTAAATCTCCCATAGATTTACTTTCTTTAAAGGCAGTATCCTTGGTGAAAATATAGATTTCGTTTTTTAACTGCTCCAAATTCTCTTCTAAAGATAGCACATCACCTTTCATGATTTCTATTAAATATTCAATACGATTTCCTGAATTAATCAACCTTCGGGAGACCGTAGAACGCTCTTCAATTTTGTATTGACTTATGGAGTCGTGGCTTAGCTTTTCTCTGATGACCTTCATCAAGGGGAAGTTCTCTTTAAAAAACTGAGACCGATAGACTGAAAACCTTCCTTCAAAACATTGTTGGTCAAAATCAATTGCTCGGATTTTATAGATGACATGATCAAAATCATGAATTGGGATGACGACATAATTATAGGCACGCATATCACCTAACAATCGAATCATACAGCGTTCAATAAACTTCACATATTCTTTGGCAATTTGAGCTTTTTCAGCGGCTGTACATTTGGGTAAAAATTCTTTGATAAACACATCTCCAGGAATTCCAGCAATATGCTCTTCAATCAAAGTGATATTATTGGTTAAAAAATTTATATTATGAGGCGAAAGCATGTGCTCAAATTCAAGACCATAGACCCGAGAAGCATCGGCTTTTTTTACATAGAAATAAGTGAAATTATCATTGAGTATATTACGAATCTTAATTCGAAAAGGTTTCGAATTCCCAAACGTACAGTAATCAATGGCATCTATATTTAAATCTGGAATAGAAGAAGAGTTTCCATCAGAGTGTAGCAAGGTATATAAGGTTTTTAAAAATGAATCTATCTCCTTCCTTTCAGAGTCAGAATAAAAAACACTTACCCACAAAGTGTCTTTGTCATTTTTGTCAAAAACCCCAACAGAACCAGTAAAGCGAAGCAAGTCATCGTAACCTATGATTGACTCCATCCAACGGTCGTACTTTTTAAGAAAATGTTTGAGGTTATCGGAGATGGGATAAAATGGTTTCTTTTTAGAAATTAATTTTTCCTCCATGTTATTGCTTTTCTCAAAAATACTATCTTTTTTAGAACAAATCTTATTTTTAAAGCCAGAACATACTTAAATAAAACCTACCAAAACATGCCTTTTAAATTGCGTGTAGCAGATTTTAACTTTAATTTCGTTGGATGGATTTCAAGATACAATCCGATTTTGTTCCGACAGGAGATCAACCCAAAGCCATAAAGCAAATTACGGATGGTTTTGCTGCGGGTGACGCTTTTATTACACTTCAAGGAGTTACGGGATCGGGAAAAACTTTCACGGTGGCCAACGCCATTCAGGAATTGCAGCGCCCTACCTTGGTATTGGCGCACAACAAAACTCTTGCAGCACAATTATATTCGGAGTTCAAACAATTTTTTCCTGAGAATGCCGTAGAATATTTTGTTTCCTATTATGATTATTATCAGCCTGAAGCTTACATCCCATCTAGTGGATTGTACATCGAAAAGGATCTTTCCATCAATGAAGAAATAGAAAAACTCAGATTGAGCACAACCTCCTCCCTCCTCTCTGGAAGAAGAGATGTTTTGGTGATTGCTTCGGTTTCCTGTTTGTATGGTATTGGGAACCCCGTTGAGTTTCAAAAAAATGTGATTGAGGTTGAAAAAAATCAGGTGATTTCAAGAACACAGTTCCTACACAGTTTGGTGCAGAGTCTTTATTCCAGAACAACTGCTGAATTTGCACGCGGTAATTTTAGGGTAAACGGAGACGTTATTGATGTTTTTCCAGGTTATGCTGACATCGCTTACAAACTCCATTTCTTTGGTGATGAGATCGAAGAAATCGAATCCTTTGATCCCATCGAAAACATAATACTTGAGAAATTCGATAAAGTGAATTTCTTCCCGGCAAACATGTTTGTCACCTCCCCTGATATTCTTCAAAATGCCATCCATTCCATTCAAGAGGACATGGTCAAACAAGTTGATTATTTTACGGAAATGGGGAGTTTTTTAGAAGCCAAAAGATTACAAGAAAGAACAGAATTTGATTTGGAAATGATTCGTGAATTGGGCTATTGCTCGGGGATTGAAAACTATTCTCGTTATTTAGATGGACGCGCCCCGGGATCACGGCCTTTTTGTTTACTCGATTATTTTCCAAAAGACTTTTTAATGGTGGTTGACGAAAGCCATGTTACCCTATCACAAGTTCATGCCATGTATGGTGGAGACAGAAGTCGTAAAGAAAACTTAGTTAATTATGGTTTTAGACTTCCCGCAGCCATGGACAATCGTCCATTAAAATTTGAAGAATTTGAGGGAATCGTCAACCAAGTGCTTTATGTCAGTGCAACTCCTTCTGATTATGAACTTAAAAAAACAGAAGGTATTTTTGTTGAGCAAATCATTCGCCCAACGGGTTTACTTGATCCCATCATCGAAGTGCGCTCAAGTCTAAATCAAATTGATGATTTAATAGAAGAAATACAAATCCGTGTTGAAAAAGACGAACGAACTTTGGTCACCACATTGACCAAAAGAATGGCGGAAGAACTTACAAAATATTTAAGCCGGGTCAACATCCGTTGTCGTTACATTCATAGCGATGTCGATACTTTAGAGCGTGTTGAAATAATGCAAGATCTACGTAAAGGGGTTTTTGATGTATTAGTAGGCGTGAACCTGCTAAGAGAAGGCTTAGACTTGCCCGAGGTATCTTTGGTTGCCATTCTAGATGCAGACAAAGAAGGATTCCTGAGAAGTCACCGGTCCCTGACACAAACCGTTGGTAGGGCTGCGAGGAACCTCAACGGTAGGGCCATTCTGTATGCTGATGTTATTACCAAAAGCATGCAAAAGACTATGGACGAAACCGACTACAGAAGAAACAAGCAACATGCCTACAACGTTGAAAATAACTTAAAGCCAGAAGCCCTAAATAAGTCCTTGAATAACGCTTTGTCAAAAAACTCTGTTGCAACCTATGCGCAAGAATTAATCGATAGAAAAGCTGTCGAAGCCAAGAACCGTTATTTGAGTAAAGAAGAAATTGAAAAGAAAATCAGACTGACAAGAAAAGCCATGGAAGCTGCTGCGATAGAGCTCGATTTTCTCCAGGCGGCTCAATTGAGGGATGAGATAAAAATACTACAGGAGAGTCTATAATTAAAATTAAGCGTAATGGATAATCAACTCATCGCCCTCAAAATCATTGGAGAAGAATTTGAAAACCGAATCATAAAACTCAGTAAACAGCTCAATTATAAAATCGAAGAAAAAGTACTTATAAGACGATTTCATCAAATGATTGAGATGGAAAATTACTACTGTTTTGGATTATTCGAAGATTCAAAATTGATTGGTATTTCTAATGGCTGGACCACCAACCGCTTCTATTGCGGAAAACAATTGGAAATTGACAATTTGGTTATCGATGAAGAAAAAAGATCCAAAGGTTATGGCAATTTATTTATAAAACACCTTGAAAAGTGGTGTAGTCAAAGAAGTTACGAAACTATTGAATTAAACAGTTACGTGGAAAATTTAAAGTCACATAAGTTTTATTTAAATCAGGGTTTTAAAATAACTGAGTATCATTTTTTTAAGGAACTATAAAAAACGGCTTCCTAAGAAGCCGCTTTTTTAAACAAAATAATTATTTAATCGCTATCAACTTTTTGGGCTGAGGCAAAGCCTCTTTTAATTTGGGCAATATCAATGTTAAAATCCCACTTCTATACTTCGCTTTAATTTTATCAATCGCAACTGTGTCCGGTAATTTAAACGCACGTTTAAAATTGCTAAAAACAAACTCACGAAGTGTGTAATTTTCTTCTTTATTTTTTGCTGAAATTTCATTTTCGGTGGCAATCGACAAAACTCCCTCGTCCAGTTCAATTGCAAAATCCTCCTTTTTTTTACCGGGTGCGGCGAGTTGTAATGTATAATCAACATCCGATTCAATTACATTAACGGAAGGGGTGTCGACAGGATTGGCATGGGAAGTGTATCCTCTACTGTTATTTAATACTAAATCATCAAAGATTGATGAAAATACGGGTCTTTGTGTTTTTAATAAATACATAATATAAATTTTAATTAAACTAAATTTTCAAATAGTTTAACTCAAAATTAATACCAATTGCATTTGGGTGACAATAAGTCTCTTTTTCTCGAAAAATACTGACAACTTGTCTTACAGCACTTCTTGTACCATTTTAGCCGCTTCTTCAAAAGCAGTTGCTGAAAGTACATTTAGCCCTGAATCATCAATAAGTTTTTTGGCAATGTCCGCGTTAGTTCCTTGAAGCCTAACAATAATGGGTACCTTAATGGCGTCTCCCATGTTCTTGTAAGCATCAACGATTCCTTGTGCCACTCGGTCACAACGAACGATTCCACCAAAAATATTAACTAGAATTGCCTCAACGGCTGGGTCTTTTAAAATCAAACGAAAAGCAGTCTCAACACGAGCGGCATCTGCTGTCCCTCCAACATCTAGGAAATTGGCAGGAGAACCTCCCGATTGCTTGATTATATCCATGGTGGCCATCGCCAAACCAGCTCCGTTGACCATACAACCGACATTTCCATCCAAATCGACATAGTTCAATCCCACTTCGCGGGCTGCTACCTCGACTGGATTTTCTTCCGCCAAATCGCGCAATTCTTCATAGTCTTTATGTCTAAACAATGCATTTTCATCCAAAGTTACCTTGGCATCCACTGCAATGATCTTGTCGTCAGATGTTTTCAAAACCGGGTTAATCTCAAAAAGAGAAGCATCGGCACCAACATAAGCCTTATATAATGAAGTAATGAACTTCGTCATTCCTTTAAACGCAGTGCCACTCAACCCAAAGTTAAAAGCAACATTACGCGCTTGGAAAGGTAATAATCCAAAAGCAGGATCAATTTCTTCTGTAAAAATTAGATGGGGTGTGTTTTCGGCAACCGTCTCAATGTCCATTCCACCTTCTGTAGAATACATGATCATATTTTTGCCAGTATTTCTATTTAATAAAACCGAAACATAAAATTCCTTTAATTCAGAATATCCAGAATAATAAACATCCTCAGCGATCAACACTTTGTTGACCTTTTTCCCTTCAGGTGGTGTTTGAGGCGTGATCAACTGCATTCCTATAATTTGATCTGCAACTGATCTTAACTCTTCAAGGCTCTTGGCCACCTTAACACCGCCTCCTTTTCCGCGTCCTCCAGCATGAATCTGCGCTTTGATGACGTGCCAGGAAGTTCCAGTATCTTTGGTTAAAATTTTTGCTGCGGCAACCGCCTCATCCGCTGAATTCGCTACTATTCCACGTTGAACGGCTACACCGAAGCTTGCCAATATTTCTTTTCCTTGATATTCGTGTAAATTCATTTATATCGAAATTTTAAGTTCCAAAAATAATAAAAGATGCTTGAAACTAAAGCAATAAATTAAAATGATAATGTTTTATTTATAACATTTTGTTTAATATTTATAATAAATCAGTTTTTTGAAGGAATTATCCTGTTAGAGCCGCTAAATTTGAATTTAATTAAAGAATTAATAAATTGAACAATAGCAACTTAATCGATATCGCGTCAGAATTTGGAAAACCAGTCTATGTTTATGACTCGGAAAAAATTACGGAACAATACCAACGCTTGACTACTGCTTTTTCAAAGATAAAGAATTTGAGAATCAATTATGCCACCAAGGCATTGTCAAACATTTCGATTCTGAAATTCATGAAGGAACTAGGCTCTGGATTGGATACGGTTTCCATACAAGAAGTTAAATTAGGATTGGCTGCTGGTTTCTCGCCTGAAGCGATCATTTATACGCCCAATGGTGTTTCTTTAAATGAAATAGAAGACGTTACAAAAATGGGAGTTCAAATTAATATTGACAACCTTTCGTTGTTGGAACAATTTGGAGCAAGACACCCAAAAATTCCTGTATGCATTCGGATCAACCCGCATGTGATGGCAGGGGGAAACAGCAATATTTCTGTGGGACACATCGATTCAAAATTTGGTATTTCCATTCATCAAATTCCGCATCTTTTGCGTATTGTTGAAAACACATCAATGAACATTAACGGAATCCACATGCATACCGGGAGTGACATCTTGGACATCGGAGTTTTCCTACATGCGGCTGAGATATTATTTGATACCGCAAAAAACTTTAAAGATTTAGAATTTTTAGATTTCGGAAGTGGTTTTAAAGTTCCTTACCACGCCAATGACATTGATACAAATATCGAGGATTTAGGCGAACAATTGACAGAAAGATTTGCTAATTTTTGCACCGAATATGGTCATGATTTAAAATTGATTTTTGAACCTGGGAAGTTTTTAGTCAGCCGCGCAGGACATTTTGTGACGCAAGTAAATGTTGTAAAACAAACCACCTCTACAGTCTTCGCGCAAGTGGATAGCGGCTTCAACCACCTCATTCGTCCAATGCTTTACGGATCGCACCACGACATCGAAAACCTCACCAATCCCGAAGGAAAAGAGCGTTTTTACTCTGTTGTGGGTTACATCTGTGAGACTGATACTTTTGGTAACAACCGCAAAATTGCAGAGCTTACAGAAGGGGATCTTTTGGTTTTTAGAAATGCAGGTGCCTATTGTTTTTCCATGGCGAGCAATTACAATTCTCGTTATCGCCCCGCCGAAGTTTTGTGGCACAACAACCAAGCTCACCTGATTCGTAAAAGAGAAACTTTTGAAGACCTACTCAATAATCAAATTGAAGTGAATTTTAGCCCGGTTACCGCCGTAGAATAATTGCACTTCAATTTAAAAATATTATTTAATCGGTAAAAACAGTTTTCCTAAATCTACTATGTATTAATTAGTCGTGCAGAAAAGACTAGTTAGTTGGTCCGATTTTTAATCATCATATCCCCAAGAAAACAGGCCCGAACACCACAGCAAACTAACTGAATTTTGGGAAACCAATTTGTTTTGCGTGGCAAAATTCAAAGGAAACCCTTCGCTCAAAAACAAATTGGTTGACAAAGCATCAAATTACAAGATTGATCAAGTTACTTTTGGAAAATGCTCATAGCTCTTGTTGGCGATTATAGCAGAATTGTTTGAGGCACCAATGCCGAACAAGCAAAAAATCAGGCCCATAGCATATCAACTGGTCAATATTTGATGATGTGGCAAAGTCGATCTGAAAATCAAAAGAAAAATTAAAGGTGTGTTTTTTACTAAGAAATCACCCCTGAGCCGATCAACTCATCCCCTGAGTACCAAGCGACAAACTGTCCTGAAGTGATGGCAGATTGTTTGTTGTCAAAAACAACGTAGAGAAATTTTTCGGTCGCGTGCAAGCATGCCTTTTCAAGGGATTGACGGTAACGGATTTGTGCCATGACCGCTAGAGTTTCGCCTGCTTCTAATTTTAAATCGGGCCTAACCCAATGGGTTGCTGCTTCGGTTACTTTCAATGCTTTTCTGAACAGCCCTGGATGTTCTTTTCCTTGCCCCACAAAGACAATGTTTTCGTCTACATCGGTATCAACAACAAAGAGTGGGTCTGACGTTCCACCAACTGCCAAGCCTTTGCGCTGACCTATGGTGAAGAAATGCGCTCCTTGATGCGTTCCCTTTACTTTTCCATCTCCCCTTTGGTAGCGTCGCTTAAAAGACAGTTCTTCAAGGCTTAATTCATTATTAGAAGCTGGCGTTTCGTAATGAGATCGGGGGATTTCAATGATTTGCCCTGTTTTTGGTTTTAATTGCTGTTGTAAAAATTCGGGAAGTCTTACTTTTCCAATAAAACAAAGTCCCTGAGAATCCTTCTTGTCGGCAGTCACCAAGTCTTGATCCAAGGCGATTTTTCTTACTTCTTTTTTCTGAAGATTCCCAATTGGAAAAAGGGTCTTTTCTAATTGTTCTTGCGTCAGTTGACACAAAAAATAAGATTGATCTTTATTTCCATCGGCACCGCTCAGCAATCGATAAATATTTTTGCCATCAGAATCGGTCTCGATTTCTTTTTGACAATAATGACCCGTTGCCACATAATCTGCACCTAAGGAAAGTGCAGTTTTTAAAAAAACATTAAATTTAATTTCTCGATTACACAACACATCTGGATTGGGGGTTCTTCCAGCGGCGTACTCCGCGAACATATAATCGACGATGCGCTCTTTGTATTCAGCACTTAAATCAACCGTTTGAAAAGGGATACCCAGTTTTTCGGCCACCAACAAGGCGTCATTACTGTCTTCCAGCCAAGGGCAGTCATTTGAAAGCGTAACGGACTTGTCGTGCCAGTTTTTCATAAACAAGCCAATGACTTCATAGTCTTGTTGATTTAATAAATGTGCAGCAACACTAGAATCGACACCTCCAGAAAGTCCTACGATGACTCTTTTTCTTTTCATAGGGTAAAGGTACGAGAAGAAATTAAATGAAACCCTGCCTCAGCAAGACAGTATGTTATTTCTTTTTTATATTTTTTTGTTTTTCCGCCTGATCCATTGCCTTTTGCAAACGCGATGAAAAGCCACCTGCCTTCTTAGGTTTCTTTTATTTTCCTCAATCTTAGCGTGAATTTTGGTATCATCAACAATATAGTTTTTGATAACCAACATCAAGAAGATGGTCAATAAGTTGGAAACGAAATAGTACAAACTCAAACCACTGGCGTAATTATTAAAGAAGAAAAGCATCATCAAAGGCATCAAATAAATGATGATCTTCATGTTTGGCATTCCCGGTTGTTGCGGCATGGGTTGCTGTCCTGTGGTCATTCTTGTATAAAAGAAAATCGCAACAGAAGCAAGTATCGGAAACAAACTGATGTGGTCTCCATAGAAAGGAATGTTGAATGGCAATTCCATCACCGAATCATAGGAAGACAGATCGTCTGCCCACAAAAAGCTTTTTTGGCGCAACACAAAGGCTACAGGAAAAAAGCTGAAAAGTGCATAAAAAACCGGGAGTTGAATCAAAGCCGGAATACAACCCGACATCGGATTTGCTCCTGCTCGGTTGTACAGACTCATGGTCTCTTGTTGCTTCTTAACCGCGTTGTCTTTGTATTTCTTATTAAGTTCTTCTACTTCCGGACGCAGGAGTTTCATCTTAATTTGAGAAACATAGGATTTATAAGTCACTGGAGACATCGCCAAACGAACGATTAGCGTCATGATAATAATCGAAATTCCATAAGGAAAAATTCCAGACAGGAATCCAAACAAAGGCATAAATATAAATCGGTTAATCCATCCAAAAATTCCCCATCCCAAAGGTATAGAAGATTCTAGATCTCGATCATAGGTTTTTAATGTTTCATAGTCTGTCGGGCCGAAATAATACTCAAAACGACTGTCTAATTCTCCTCCTTCGAAGGTCAGCGGAATTGAAGTTGTGAATTTTTTTGTATATACCTCTTCCAAAGATTCATCGTCTGCAAGATTTACTGAGGCCAAATCTAGTTTAGAAATTTTTTGTTTTGGAATAAGTATCGCACTAAAAAAATGTTGTCTAAAGGAGATCCATCGCACTTCTTCGGCTTGCTCTTCATCGTCTCCAGTTAATGACAAATAATCTACTTTGTCTTCTTCATAACCATAAGTCAGCTCCGTATAGCGGTTTTCATAATCAATACTTTTTGAATTCCTAAAAGTTGAAGTCTCCCATTCCATTTGAGGGGCTTCGCTTAAATCCAAAAGAGAGGAGATACCAGCAGAACGAATCGAAAAATCGACCAAATAGGTCGCTACATCAATGCTGTAAATAAATTCAATGTATTGATTTTTAGAAATTTCCGCTTTAAGCGAAAGTTCTTCCTTGCCGTTTCTTGAACTTAAAGAAGGGGTGAAATAAAAATCTTTGGTGTTTAAACGACGGCCGTCTTTGGTTGCAAATTTTAGATTGAATGAATTGTTTCCTTCTTTTACCAAATCCATCGGTTCCTCAAGATAATTGAAAAACTCTTTCAATCTAACTTTCGTTAACAACCCACCTTTGGAGCTTATCTCAAGAAGTAAGTTTTTATTTTCTAATACTTGTGTCGCAGTTCCCTTATCGACCATCCAATTGCTGAAAATACCAAAAGTATTTTGCAAATTAACTTTTTGAAGCGAATCATTAATTTGAATCGGTTTGGGGAAATCTGTAACATCAATATCTTCAATTTCCGACGGGGCTGCCTTATCTTCTGCAACCTCTTCGGGTTTATTCATATAAAGCATATAAGTTACAATCAGTGCAATAAGGACGAATCCAATAAACTGTAGCGGATCAAATTTTTTTTCTTCCATAAGGTTAATTTTTTTGTTGATCGTTAAAACAATCAAGACTTGCTTTTATAAATGCCACAAATAAGGGATGCGGATTGGAAACGGTACTTTTATATTCTGGGTGGAACTGAACCCCAACAAACCACGGATGATCTTTGTTTTCAACGATTTCGACCAAATCAGTTTTAGGGTTTATGCCAGTGACTTTCAGTGTGCCTTCATTAAAAATACGGTCTCTGTATTCGTTATTGAATTCATAGCGGTGGCGGTGACGCTCTGCTATTTTAGTCTTTTCATAAGCAGCGGCAACCTTGCTGTCTTCTGTAAGGCTACAATCCCATGAACCCAAGCGCATGGTACCCCCTTTATTTACAATTCCTTTTTGACTTTCCATTAAATTAATTACTGGATATTCAGTGGATTCGTCAATTTCGATTGAATTTGCATTCTGAAGATTCAATACGTTTCGCGCGTACTCAATAACGGCCATTTGCATGCCCAAGCATATTCCAAAAAAAGGAATTTTATTTTCTCTTACGTAAGTAATTGCATCGATTTTCCCATTGATTCCTCTACCACCAAACCCTGGAGCAACAATCAACCCATGAAGGGGTTTTAATTGTTCATTTGAGTTAGATTGATTTAAAAATTCAGAATGAATACTCACAACCTCAACTGCGACTTCATTGGTTGCTCCTGCGTGGATTAGAGCTTCAAGTATTGACTTGTAAGAGTCTTGTAGCTCTACATATTTGCCAACCAAGCCAATTTTAATTTTGTGCTTTGGATTTTTATATTTTTTTAAGAAGGATTTCCAACGCGTTAAATCTGGTACTATTTTAGGATTAAGTTTTAATTTATTAATTACCACTTTATCCAAACCTTCCTCTTGCATTTTCAATGGAACATCATAAATCGTTTCTACGTCTATGGACTGAATAACGGCTTCTCTTTTTACATTGCAGAACAATGCCAATTTATTTCTTAAATCATCCGAAAGTTCGTGTTCAGTTCTGCAAACCAAAACATCCGCCTTTATTCCGCTTTCCATCAAGGTTTTAACCGAGTGTTGTGTGGGCTTTGTTTTTAATTCTCCAGCAGCAGATAAATAAGGAACCAATGTGAGGTGAATGACCATCGAATTATCATCCCCTAATTCATAAATTAATTGACGTACAGATTCTATATAAGGTAGCGATTCGATATCTCCAACGGTTCCTCCTATTTCAGTGATAATAATGTCATAATCTCCTGAATCGCCGAGAAGCTTTACGCGCTCTTTAATCTCATTTGTGATGTGAGGAACCACCTGAACCGTTTTTCCTAAAAACTCGCCTCTTCGTTCTTTTTCGATTACACTTTGATAAACCCTTCCTGTGGTAACATTGTTGGCTTGTGAAGTGTTAATGTTTAAAAACCTTTCATAATGACCTAAATCCAAATCTGTTTCAGCGCCATCTTCTGTGACATAACATTCTCCATGTTCGTAGGGATTGAGGGTGCCAGGGTCTACATTGATGTATGGATCAAGTTTTTGAATGGTAACTCTAAAATTTTGGGCTTGAAGCAATTTAGCCAATGATGCGGCAACGATTCCTTTTCCTAGGGAAGAAGTAACTCCTCCGGTAACAAATATATATTTTACTTCGGACATCCGGTGTGTTTTGTGTAGTGTATAACCGGGCTCAAATTTACGAAATCTGGACTTACAATCAGGTAATTTATTCTATTTCTTAATTTCACGTATATCATATCCACTGTGTTGCAATATAAAATAACCTCCATTGATGTAATTATCAGGAGTTTCGTTGACATATAAAAATCGATTTTCTTCATATTGAGTTTCACCAATATCCTTTGTGTTCTCCATGCTTCCACAATAAGCTGTTCTAAGCAAAATATCCATGGTAAGGTCATAGCCCTTGATGGCTTCTCGACCCGGTGGTTTTCCAAATCTGGCAATATACTTTTTTTGAAAAGTATTGTATTCTCCCTGTTTAAGAGGCAGACTACCAGTGGTGTAAGTGAATTTCAACAAGCCGAGTTGTTTTCGAGAAATATTTTTATTTTGATATGCGTTGCTCCTAAGAGTAGTGAAGAGTTGAACTTCCCTATCCCTAGAAACCTGAGCACTCAATTGAGAACTTACACTTGAAATAAGAGAGAAATTCTGACTCTCCAAAATGACTTTATTAGGGAGTGAATCAACCAATAACGAATCCACCAAGTCTGGCAATAAATATCCTGTTTTCTCTGGTCTTAAAACAATCGCATTGGGAAACATTTTCTTTAGGTTCCTCTCTGAATAACGATTGGTCGTATCTGCTACGATGACAATATTATCCTCCCTGTTTAAGGTCTTATTGAGGTACGCCATCATTTCCTTTTGTAAAATTTCTTTCGGAATGACCGACTGATATACCGCGGCTCTAGGAGCGACAGGATTGGTGGAAAGTGGTGCGATTTTAGGAACGTTTTTAAGCTTTGATTTTGTAGATAAATAATCAAAATTCGAAGAGATCAAAGGACCAATGATCGCCGCTGTGTCACTAAAATCATTCTCATTGACGATACTGTCAATCTTTTTAGTATTATTTTCAGTATCATAGACAGATAGTTGAACTTCAATTCCAGATTGACTCAGTGTTTCTGCAGCCATCAAAATTCCAAAATAAAAATCAGTCGAGAGCGTATGTAAATTCCTTCGTTTTAATAATTCTCTTGTATTTTCAATGGAATCAAATTCAATTTCATTTACTTTAAAAGGAAGCATTACGCTAAGGCGAATAGATTTAAATTCTTTAATCGAGTCTAACAATGAAATTCTTTCTACCAACAAATCGTCTTCTACTTTGTGGTTCCCTTTAATTTCCATAGGAACTCTCAAAATCATTCCCGGCTGCAAACCAGCTTCAACTAATTTTGGATTTAGAGAATCTAAAACTAATTGCTTAACCCCAATCTTTTTTTCGATTCTGTAATAACCTTCTTTGGGTTTTACCGTATAATAATTATAAGTACTGTCCCAAGTTTCACTTACTGCGGCAGTAAACATTATTGGTACTCGAATTTCTTGATCCAACTTCAATACTTCAGACAATTCTGGGTTTAAAGAATCAAGAGTTTTAACCGAAATCTGATGGTTATAAGCGATTCGCCATTTGGTTTCTTTTGCTTTTACTTTATAAGTTTGAAAATCTCCATCCTCGATATTCTCAGTCACTTCTTCTGCTACAGGCTCGCCTGTTTTGTAAATAGGAATTCGAAGTATCGTGCGTTTCCTGAGCCCTATTCTGTCCACCAAAGGATTGTATTCTTTCAATTGCTCAACAGAAATGTCATAGGTTTTCGAAATGCTATACAAGGTTTGATTTCTCTTTACTTTGTGAGAACCAAAGTCAGAAGGGACTCCTTGATCTTGACCAAAAACCAGGGTGCTGGGAAAAAAAAATACGGTAACTAGAATTATAAAAAATCTCATCTTAAAAATTAATGTCAAAAATCATTCCCATTCAATAGTTGCAGGGGGCTTTGAGCTGATGTCATACACAACCCTGTTAATTCCTTTTACTTTATTGATTATTTCATTAGACATCTTCTGAAGAAAAGCATAGGGTAAATCAACCCAATCCGCTGTCATTCCATCAGTAGACTGCACTGCTCTTAGGGCGACACATTTCTCATAGGTTCTTTCATCTCCCATTACACCTACACTATTGACCGGAAGTAAAATTGCTCCCGCTTGCCACACGTTATCATATAAATCCCAAGACCTAAGTCCGTCGATAAAAATGGCATCTACTTCTTGTAATATACTAACTTTTTCTGGGGTGATGTCGCCCAAAATACGAATGGCCAATCCAGGGCCTGGAAAAGGATGTCGACCCAACAGTTCCGGTGCGATTCCAATACTTCCTCCTACCCTTCTCACTTCATCTTTAAACAACATTCTTAAAGGTTCTACCAGCTTTAACTTCATAAAATCAGGCAATCCCCCCACATTGTGATGCGACTTGATCGTGGCCGAGGGTCCGTTGACCGAAATCGATTCTATTACATCTGGATAGATCGTGCCTTGTCCGAGCCATTTTACCTTGGGTAATGTTTTTGACTCATGATCAAAAACATCGATAAAGGTGTTTCCTATTATTTTTCGTTTTGTTTCAGGATCAGATTCTCCTTTTAAAGCAGTTAGAAATTGATCTGAGGCATCAACGCCTTTCACATTCAATCCCATCCCTTCGTATTGCTTGAGAACACTTTCAAATTCATTCTTTCGAAGCAGACCATTGTTTACAAAAACACATTTCAATTGATCGCCAATCGCTTTGTGCAACAAAACAGCCGCAACGGTAGAGTCAACGCCTCCCGAAAGTCCAAGAATCACTTCTCCTGTTCCGACTTTATTTTTAAGTTCTTTGATTGTCATTTCAACAAACGAGTCAGGGGTCCAAGTTTGTTTTACGTTTGCAATTTTAACGAGGAAATTTTCCAACAGCTGCTTCCCATCTGTAGAATGATAAACTTCTGGATGAAACTGAATACCGAAGGTGATTTCATTATCCAATCTATAGGCAGCATTCTTAACATCCGTTGTACTCGCAAGCAAGACTCCATGTGTCGGTAGAGAATCAATGGTGTCACTGTGACTCATCCATACCTGACTATCACTAGGGATATTTTCAAAAAAAGTTTCTCCTGGCTTTACATAAGAAAGATGTGCTCTTCCATACTCACGTGTATCCGAAGGGTTTACTTCCCCTCCCGAAAAATGAGCCAAATACTGTGCTCCGTAGCATACCCCCAATAAAGGCTTCTTCCCTCTGATTTCAGAAAGATCTGGATGAGGTGCCAATTCTGAACGAACAGAATAAGGAGATCCCGAAAGTATCACTGCACTAAAATCAGCCAGACTTTTTGGCGGATTATTGTAAGGATGTATTTCACAATAAATAAATAGTTCTCTAACTCTTCTGGCTATCAATTGGGTATACTGTGACCCAAAATCAAGAATTAATACTTTGTCTTGCATAGGGTTAAAAATACAATTTATTCAATTGGAATAATTGCGTCTAAAAGGGAATTTATTAAAAAAAAATGTTGGTAAATCTTAAAAAGTAATCAAAGTAAATTTGTAGGACAACGGATCGAGGGATTCATAAAGAATATCAATTAAATTTTCGCCATTTTCTAAATAAAAAGGCGCGAAATTATTGACACGTTCTTGAAGGCTTTCATTTGGAAATAACTTTTCATGAAGTAAAATCAAACGCTCCACATGATCTTTCAGCTTTATCTTTTGCGCTTTTAGCAGCCTGCCCTCTAAGCTGTCGACTCCTTTAAATTGCTTGATTTTCTGTGCTTTAATCGCTCCCGAAAAAGAAGCGTCAGTGGCTGCCACCAAACTTTCCAAATAATCAAACTGTTTCTCTAGAGCGTCTTTTAAAAAAGACAAATCTAATTCTATGTTACTGATTTGTCTTACTTTTTTATTAATAAGCGCATTCCTCTTTAAAAACAAATCTGAGACGCTCAAGTCGAGCTGTTTTGCCTTTTTGGCACTCTTTTCACTCAATAAAAGTGCAGAATTTCTCAAACACAATAATGGGAAAAGGACTTTTTGTTGATTAAAAAAAGATTTAAGTTCCAACCAATAGGCCAATTCTCCGCCACCGCCAATGTAGGCTATGTTCGGCAACACCACTTCTTGATAAAGTGGACGCATTAAAACATTCGGAGAAAATCGCTCGGGATGATTCGCCAATTCATTTTCAATTTCTTCCGAAGTAAAGCTCGTTTCGGAACCTTCGAGATGAAATATACTTCCCTGCTGTGTGATGCGGTAGCGAGCCCCAGGAGTGAGATAGAACAAGTTGATTTCACGCGGATTAACTTGTGGTTTATACGTTTCGCTGTATTCCTCTTTTATTTTTTCAATCTGATTTAAAACTTCGGAATGACAATTATTTTTATTGAGTTCTTCGTGAGCATAGGGAGCAAAGTCTTGCTTTAAAATGGAATCATCTCCATCAACAATAACCAATCCGAATTTTCCGAATAAATGATTGACGAAAACCCTTGTTGCTGCCGTCAAATCTTTTTTATCCCGATAACTTGCCGTAATTAACTTTTTTAAAGAAGATGTATTCAGACCATTTCCTAATTCCTTTTCAAATAAACTTAACAAGCTTTCAAGGCTAGCTGTATCAATTTTTCCAACAGCCCCTTCTTGTTGCTGATTCCATTTAAATTTTTTCCCTTGAAAAACAAAAGTACTTATTTCTTCAAAATCATGATCCTCGGTTGCCATCCAATAAACAGGCACATAATTTAAATCAGGATATTTTTCTTGAAGCTCCCTCGAGATTTTAATGGTCGTAATTATTTTATAAATAAAATAAAGGGGGCCCGTCATCAGACTCAATTGATGCCCAGTTGTTATTGTAAGCGTATTTTTTTCTTTTAATAAATCAAGGTTTTTTTTGACTTCAGGACTGACTTCCAACACTTCGTATTGATTTTTCATAGCCTGCGCCAAGTGATCTCGATTGTGATCAGAATAATCATTGTTTTTTAGAAGTGCTTGACGATAAAGGTTTTTAGCAGAAGGAAAACCACTATGAAATGATTCCAAAGACTTTTTATCTTCTAAATAATCACAGATTAAATCAGAAAAATAAGCCGTTTCTCGATAAGAAACATACTCCATATTCATAGCCAATGTTTATGTAAATATAGTCGTGTTTTTCTCAATCAACAAGTTTTCATTTTTTTACAGGAACGCCATACAGGTCAAAGTCAGTTGCTTCGGTAATTTCAATCGTGGCAAAATCTCCTGTTTTTAAGTAAAATTTCTCAGCGTCAATAAGTACTTCATTATCAACATCAGGAGAGTCTATTTCTGTTCTACCGACAAAGTGATTGCCCTGTTTCCTGTCAATAACACATTTGTAGATTTTCCCAACTTTAGTCTGGTTCAGCTCCCATGAAATCTGTGATTGAATCTGCATGATTTCATTGGCGCGATCTTGCTTAACTTCCTGAGGGACATTGTCCTCCAATTCATATGCGTGAGTATTCTCCTCGTGACTGTAAGTAAAACATCCCAATCGCTCGAAACGCGTTTCAGCAACCCAGTTTTTTAAAATCTCGAAATCCTCTTCGGTCTCTCCTGGATAGCCAACAATCAAAGTTGTTCGGATCGCAATTTCAGGCAAAATTCCACGAATATTTTTGATCAGTTCTGTCGTTTTCTTTTGGGTCGTTCCCCTTCGCATTGATTTTAAAATAGAGTCAGAAATATGCTGTAGTGGAATGTCCAAATAGTTACAAACCTTAGGTTCTTGTTTCATTACATCAATCACCTCCAACGGAAAACCAGAGGGAAATGCATAATGCATTCTGATCCATTCGATTCCATTGACTTTCACCAACGCCCTCAACAAATCTGCTAAGCGTCTTTCCTTGTAAAGGTCGAGTCCATAATAAGTTAAATCTTGAGCAATCAAGATCAACTCTTTTACACCGCTTGCGGCTAAGGTGGATGCCCTTTTAACCAATTCCTCAATCGGCGTAGACAGGTGTTTTCCTCTCATCAATGGAATTGCGCAAAAAGAACAAGGACGGTCACAACCCTCTGAAACTTTAAAATATGCAAAGTTTTTGGGTGTTGTCGTTACCCGCTCTCCAAGCAATTCGTGTTTATAATCCGCACCCAATGCTTTAAGCAACTGAGGCAATTCTGTAGTGCCAAAATAGGCGTCTACTTGAGGTATCTCTTTCTGCAAATCCGGCTTATAACGCTCACTTAAACAGCCCGTTACGAAAACCTGATCGACCACCCCCGCTTCTTTTTTCTTGATTTGCTCTAGAATTGTATTTACCGATTCTTCTTTGGCATTATCAATAAATCCACAGGTATTAATTACTACTATATTCCCTTCCTTTTCATGAACTACTTCTTTCTGACTGGCTTTAAGTTGACCCATCAAAACTTCTGAATCATAAACATTTTTTGAACACCCAAGGGTAATTACGTTAATGGTGTTTTTATTTAAAGTTTTTGTTCTCAATCTATTGAATTTAAATTTAAATGCTGCTTTAAAAATTTAAGCGTTGCTTCTTCTACCTGATGATGGTTTGGGGTCGTTAAATAAGAGGAAATAACATGATCTCCTGCATCTGGAAAGGCCACCTTAGTTCTCTCATTCAACGGGGTTCCTAACTGATCAAACATTTCTAACATATTTGTGACAGAAACCACATCATCTTGTTCTTCTTCATTTTTATAATAATATCCCAAAAAAACAGGAGCCGTAATTTTACTAAAAGTTGTAGGATTCATCGAAATCTCAATTAACTTTTGAATGTGAAGTAGGGGCTCGATTCTGTATCGCGTTGTCCAATATCCTTTTTTAGCTTCGGTTATTTTACCCATGTTGTAATAGTTTTCTCCCAAAACAAGTCGGGCTATTTCTAATCCCCAAGGCAATGTTAACAGTTTAGAGGAAGGATCAACAATTCCTACATTTGGAGAATACAATACAAGGGC
>Ga0115004_10001458_pt1 | contig 19426 bp, 1 predicted proteins | sample ArcticOcean_MG_C_10_FD_88737 | JGI IMG/M metagenome (GOLD analysis project Ga0115004, IMG submission 88737) | Marine microbial communities from western Arctic Ocean - ArcticOcean_MG_CB11_90 | ecosystem: Environmental > Aquatic > Marine > Oceanic | place: Arctic Ocean: Canada Basin | collected... | reverse complement strand
GGGGCACTGCAAGCGCTGACAGGAATTCACGTCTGCTTGACACTCTCGTAGAAGGCATTCGATAGCGGTCAGCTTCAAGGAAGGTGGCCCCCGGAAGTCAGAGAGTCAAGGAGACTTGGTACGAGTAACCCGTATATTCGCATATCATCTCGTCCCGCAGTTGATTGGTACTGCGTCACGGGCATGGCGGACGCAGCGAGGAAGCGGCCAAGTAATGGAGAAGGCCAAGGCACAGGAAGGGGCCTTGGAACAGAAGGCGGCCTGAGTGCAAGGACGGCCGAATTCGTCCATCGCGGCAGCGACGGCATGTGCAACAAGACCCTACTGGCGCTCCAGATAACTTACCGTAGTAAAGTTCCGAAAGCACCTAAGGGCTCTGCGGCCATGGAGAAGGATGACGAAGCGTCACAGTTCCCAGAGATGAAAGACTTTTTGTCCACCGACCTAGTGAACGCAGCCCGGGGCACATTGGACCCTGTGAACTCAGCTGGAGGAGTTCCAAATTTCAAACTGGCTCACAGCTACACCATGCAGGTGTTTCCCGAGGGAATCTGTGGGCTGATGCAGCATGGCGGCGCGCCATGTGTACACGAAGTGGAGGACAACCAACTGTGCCAAGCGTGCACGCGAGCGATGGAGGAACTCAGTGAAACGAAGGAAGGTGAAGCGAAGGAAGAAGCGAAAGAAGAAGCGGGAGAGCAAATTTTGCCAGACGGATGCGAACGGCTTGCGGGGCTGTGCACAGTCACCCACCCCAATGGGGACATCTCCATCATGGTCACAACCGAGGTCCTGTTCATGGTGAAGGTTCTCCAGTTCTCCAGAGAGGATCAGGGGATGAGACCTGCTGCAGAACAGAGGCAGCTGGAGGATGGCTGGGTGAAAGCGCTGTGCGCGAAGGCGGGGCGAGTGGTCAAACCCAGCGGCGCAACTTCGGCGGCGGAGCCTGCGCAAGCGTCAGAGCCAGATCTCGACCCTACTGTGGGGGAATCGAGGGGTGAGGAGTGTGATGAGATCAAGTCCTTGAGGGCACGAGTCGACGCCGCTGAGAAGAGAACGGCACTGATGGCGCGAAGTGCGGCCCAGAACAAGGACGACGCCGCCAGTTTCCATCAGCTCATGCTGCTGCAAGGGATGTTACCACACGACCAGGAACTGTTGAGCAAGGGCGTCTTCCCGAGTGAAGGAGCCACCTCTGCCGCAGCCCGACAGATTGAAATCCTGACGGCAAGACTGCAGACGGGCGTGAACCTACTCGGAACGGCCAAGCAGAAGCTGCAGGCATCCGAGCAAGGCATTGGTGCCTACATCGCTGGTCACACTCCACGCGAGGAGGCTGAGAGAAAGGTGGAGGCGGAGAGTGAGCTGCGCATAGCGAGGGCGAATCAGCAGCAGACTTCCGACAACAACATGCAGATGTCGGGACAAGGCGTGTCCTACCTGCAGGCCAAAGGCATGAAGATGATCGGCGAGCGGGAGTACCTTCGCATGCATCTCGGAGATCGCATGCTCCTGCGCATGGGGGCACATGGTTGTGAGGAGCACGACTCACCCACTCGTGGCAGGTTGGGACTCGGTAACCCCGCCGACAGGCAACGTCGCTGGGTGATCGTGGAAACGCTGGAGCAGACTGCGGCGCTGATCGAGCTGAGCGGCCTGCGCAGGCTGGACGAGCACGTGGACCAAGCGGCACAGCTGCCAGCGGCACTCCAAACCTTGGGGCCTCACCTCAACGCTGCAGGGAACGCAGTCCACAAGCGGGCGACTTGGAACAAGCTGAACGGAGGCATCCCGCAAGGAGGGACAACACTCACGACGGGTGGAATCGGCATGCCCATCACCATCACCACAAGTCGCAAGGTCGCTGCACCGGAGTGCCTCGGGTGGAAGGCAGTGGCGACGGGCAAGGTCAACGTGGTGACATGGATCGTTGCAGCTTGCGCCGTGATGAGAGACGAGCTTGATAACCTGGAGGCGCTGCTGGCGGCAGAGTCGCTAAACCCGGAGGAGGACATACAGGTCGTCGTGGCGAAGCAGGAGATCATGGAGATGGAGCGCCTCTCCGTCATCATCTCCCAAGACTTGTCACCGTACGAGTGGGCGCCCATAGTGCAAGAGTACTTTCAGTACATGTGCGACATTAACGTGTGGGTGTACAGCAACGTTCCCAACCCGTGGGCGCTGCAAATGGGCTGGTTCATGCGTGTGCAGGAGCTGATGATGTTGCAACGGCTCAACGTCACCCTCATGCGGAAAGATCCCAAAGCGATGAATGCGGCTCGCAACAACCGCATGCTGAAGCGCAAGACGACACCGACCACAACAACCCAGACCAGGAACACTCAAGCGCAGCTACTGGCGGCGGCCAAGGCCAGCACTCAGGCGGCTGTGAGGCCCAACACGGTACGGCAGACACCACCAGCGGTGAAGCCAGTCAAGGTGGCGAAGCCGAGGTGTGCGTACACCGGGAAGGATCTGTTCGATGGATTGGGGGAGTGCTGGGCAAAGAGTCAGCTCCGACTGCTCACAGCGAAGGAGAGGGGAGGAGCACTCCAGAATGGGTGTCCGTTCGCAACCTACAAGGAGATCGACAACAACCAACTCACCTGCAAGCCTCGCAACGCCCAAATGTCCGAGAGCCCAGCCAGGGTGGCCGCCATGAAGAAGCTCTTCGACTACTACCAGGACGGCAACGGCTGGCGCAAGCGCTTGGAGACGGTGCGCGCCTCAACGGAGGGCAAGCGGAGAGCGGCACTGCCCGGAGACAAGTGTGGCGCTGCCACTGCGCCTGCAACACAGCAGCAGCGAGCGGCTCAAGCACAGAGGGCTCGACTTGCAGAGAGCAGTGGGAGGGCCGAGGAGAGGCGCCAGCTCCTGGCGCGCGAGCGGGCGCGGCAGAGCATACAGCGACAACTGCGAGGGCCGACAGTCAAGGTTGCCGCCCAGAGCATGGGTCCGCCAGGGCAGTCCGCTGCCGAGCGACGAAGGGCAATCATCCAAGGCAGCGCGAGCGCAGAGAAGGCTCCTGAAGATGAGCTCTGTGGTGGCACCGAAGGAGACGAGAGCAGCTCGCCCCCCCCTAGCTCTGTCAACAGCACCAGTGGACAGCCAGTCACTGCGCCTCCCAATGCAGGGACTGCACAAGTCTCCATGAGCGATGCGATGAGGCTGATGGGAACTGCACAGCAAGGCCAGGAGGGTGCTCCTACCGCGGGTGCTGGCAGTGGAAGTGGCGATGCTGCACAGGCGCCTGCAAGTGTGGTACGGCCACCTTGCAGTGCGCTGGATGCATGGGCCACGCTCGCCGAAGGACTTTGCCGGCGCTTTCTCCTGACTTGGCTTCGCGGCTGCATCGCACGCCGGTGCGACCCCGTGCTCCTGACCATGGTGGAGAGTGGGAACGTTGGTGAGTTCGTGCAAGACCTGCACAATGTGGGCACCACTCGCACCTGGCACAGTCGAGGGAGCGTCCAGGTGGAGAAGTGGATGATCGTGTGGAACGAGCCAGCCGCCAGACTGGAGGCAAGCGTGCTGATGGTGGAGTTAGCGCAGCAGTCGTTCGACGCACTGCAAGGAGGCAGAGTGAGCAGCTACGCACTCCAAGGGCAGCAAGACCTGGTGCGCGGACAGCTGGTCTTCATCGCTCACGTTCGCGGTCCGCAGGACCTCTACAACGGTCGCAGGGCCCGAGTGTTGGCAGGCCCCTCCCCCCGCACAGGCAACAAGCACGTGCTATCCATGGACAACGGCAGAGGACAGAACGGGATCAGGTTCACTCTGGGAGAGGACTGGGAGTTCAACTTTGGAACCGACCACACGGCGGCGGAGTACAGCCGAGGATGGACTGCGAACGTCATCCTACTGCCGCGGCGCAATCTGACGTTGATTCCCCACCAAGGAGCAGGCATCATGGGTCGGCGGTGCTCAGCGACACCTGCGTGCTTGTTCGTGTGCAGCGTGATGAACGTCAGCGGAGCGGACCTCAGGATGGCAGGGGGAGTCGACAAGTTCGGTGGAGGCAAGCACGCCAGGCTTCCCACTGCAGAGCTAGCAGTGCTCCAGCGCTACCACGAGAGAGATGTCTGCACGACAGTGGAGTGGGATGCTCAGAAGGGCCGTCCCCTGCTGCTGCCGGTCGGCCAGAACAGGCGACAGCCTCTCATGATGGTGCGCGAGGGCGAGATAGGCTCCAGCGCAGTGCAAGGTGCAAGCACCAGAACCCACCGCAGACGCCAGGCTTCCCTCAGCAGCCTCGATGCTCGTCAGGGACCGTGTGATGTCGACGTGCAACGATGGTTCCAGCTTATGACACGATTGGTGTGGCTCTCGCGCACAGGAGCAGAAGACGGTGGACAGGCCCTGCCAACATTGCGGCGCAACAACCAGCCTCGCCTGAGAGAGTCGCGGGCCATGTCAATGTCTCAGCAGGCGGCAAGAGTGGAGGCACTACTGTTAAGCACCCTGCGAGCCGGCGGCTACAACCTGGTGGGGCACAGGGCAGCGATGGCCACAATCAGCGAGTACCTTGGTGGAGAGAACAACCAACTCCTGCACCGAGGGTTCATGCCTCGCGTGAGGGCACATGATGGGACTCGGCGTGTGGCAGAGGACTGGAGAGCCTGGGCACCGCCTGGAGATGATGAGGCGAGTCAAGCCGCTGCGGGAGGATGGCGTGAGGCCTTCCGTCGTGCATTCGCTGCGCTCCGCCCCATGGACGACTGGATGGCGCTGACCATACTGCGGCGAGTGTCTGCGGTGGCAGAGGAGTATCGGCTGAGGCGCAAGGAAAGGCGGAGCACAAGGAGGGCGTTCGGCCAGCAGTGGCGTCTCGGCCAAGACATGCTGAACCTGGTGGAGGAGTTCTTAGGGCGAGATGGGTGCGGACCGATGCACCTTGGGCGCAGGTATCTGTCCACGGCCGCACGATTCGCCTCTCCAGAGCGTGACTCGCAGTCGTACTCCCGAGCCGCCACTCCCACGTGCAAACCCGTCTGCTGGGCTCCGCACGAGGCGCACCAAGACTACCCCATCCGAGCGTGGCGCCAAACTTTGGCTGACGGAGAGCCTGCTGTGGTGGTGGGAGAGGGCGACAGGGTGCTTGTGCCTGACCGTCCTGGAGCAGCAAACCTTGCCTACACCGAAGGCACGGTCCTCGAGCTGCCTCTACCAGAAGGAAGAGAGTTGATCACACTCCGAACCCAAGATGTCTTTGGTCATGCTGGTCACTGGGGGCCGCCCCGCTTTCCCGTCCACTTTGACATGATGGTGGCAGTGTCGGTGAGCCACTTCTCGGTGACGCATCCGGAGATGACAAGAGGTGACGGGTCCCCGATGCTCGAAGGCGATGGCGTGCTCGTCCAGCGCGCAAGCCTAATTGTGCAGACGCCGGAGTACGAGGGCTACCTTCCACCGGGAAGTTTGGGGCAAAACAAGCTCATGCATGCGTGGGCAATGGACGTCGAAGCCGGGGCGACGGCCTACATGAAGCCTCTCCACCGAGCGCTGGGTGAGGCGTCGCTGAACGAAGCTGCCCGCACTGCAGCAATCATCAACCAGCGCTTCAACCGAGAGCTCATAGCGCGAGCTGAGCTCGGCATGCAAGACGTGGAAGGAGTGCTCGGAGAGTACATCACCGCAGCTGAGCTCACTGTGGTGGAGCCCTTGGTGTTTCACAGTGGTACACAGCTGTGGGAAGAGATCAACGAGCGGATGATGCACCTCTTGGCGGAGGACCGGAGTAATGGCAGAAAGTCAGTGCGCAGCATAGCGATGAGTGGCCACGTCATGACACTAATGGCGAGACAGTGCGGAGCGCACCTCGAGTACAACAACCCGGGACCAGTTGAGAAATGGGCAAAGGTGAACTTCGGAGAGCGTTCACGACAGGTGATGGTTGAGCTCATGGACCTGCTGCCCGAGGGAGCACATGGCACCTGGCCAGGGACAAGAGCCAGAAGTGATGTGGAGACACGACTGGGAGTCGAAGCACTGCAACACTGCGTCAGCGGCCCAGCATTCTATGTGATCAGTTCGCCCGAGCTGCGCGAGGAGGTGAGAGTCTGCCGGTTGGCGCTGCACGCAGCAGAAGTGGAGGCGGACCGCTATGAGTTCGTGGTGCTGCAAGGATTCATGGCCATCGGTGGCAGAATCAACGCCACTAGCCCATTCATGGTCTTGCCCGAGTGCCCGATGGACACACACAACGGGGGCGGACTGTCTTTGTCTGAGCAAAGGACCGCGTACTACATGAGACAAGAGTTTCGCGAGCAGATGGAGCACTATCGCAGTCAGCCCTTCGGAACAGACTGGTGCTGGGATGGCAACACAGTGCGCCGAGTGCCCCCTCTCCAAGAACAACGGCGGCGTGAGGTAATGGCCCTCATGGGCGCCCCACCGCCGGCTGATAAGCAAACAGCGGTGGAGGTGTACTCCAGCGAGTGGGTGGAGATCAACGATCACCTGTGTGCCCGGTCAGTGGTGCGTGAGAGGCACTTTCTTTGGGAGAGCCGAGCCTTGCCGCGCCGTCCAGGTTCCTTCACTGCGCAGAACGGGCTGATCGCTCTGACGGCCCTGCAGGTGCAGACAGGTGCAGGGCGAGCACTCAAGCGCAATGGGTCTGGAGAGCCGAAGCGTGGCACGATGGGCCCCAGTGCTGATGGGCTGTACCGAGTGGCATCCGACTGGACACCGTCTCGCGCTGCACGACTGTCGCGCTTCAACCGGCCAGGCGTCACGATACGGCAGACGTGGGAGGCGACCAAGTCTGAGCTGCTGCACAAGCGCGGCATGACAATCGTGGGCACAGTGGGAGAGGGACCCAACCCCGGCTTCGTGGAGACGGACGGCACGTACTGGGAGGACCTCACCGAGGCACTAGAGTACTATAAGTCACCTGCGGAGAAGGTGGAGAACCTGCGCTTGCAAATGGTGTACGTTCTTGACGCTATGGACTCTGACGTCAACTCTGCACCGTGCGCAGCGGTCAGCGCACTCAGTGGGGCAGCGGAGCAGGTCTCGCGAGAGCTGCACCTGTCGCCAGTGGAGAGAGAGCAGGAGAGGCAGCACACGGAGGCGCGGCAAGTGTGGTCGCTCCACATGCAGGGCACGCTACACGCCATACTGATGCGACCCAGCGTCGCGCTGCCTGTGGCAGGTGCACTGCACGAGACCGCTAACTGCAGCCAGTGCATCCCCGCACTGGGAGTGCAAGCACAGACGCACGCAGCTCGGCCCCGCGAGTCACTGACGGGTGGCTACGTGCCTCCAGCACACCCCAAGGTGAACCTGCTGGCCAAGCTCTTGGCCTGTGGGAACAGCCGCGCCATGGTCCCCCGCCGGCACTCCAAGCTGCAACAATGGATGAACCTCATGGGGCTGGTGAGGGTGCTTGCGGCCGCCAAAGCCAAGCGGGCAGGTCGATGGAGCTTCAGAGGTGCTCGGTTGAAGGTGAAGAGGGCGCGCACGGAGGTGCTGGGCGCCACTCGAGAGTGGTCGTCCGAGGATGAGGCGCAGCCGAGAGTGAAGCGTGCACGCGAGCAAGAGTCAGTGAGGCAGGGCTACCGTGAGCTCTTGGCTGATGGCACACCTGCCCCCTCTGCACCCACGACGATGCGTGTGGCTGGCGTGCCGGCAGTCACCAAGCAGAAGGCTGTGGACGCGTCAGGGATCATGGAGGACGTCATCGAAGGCGCACCTGGCCACCTTAGCGAGTCTCTGAGTGAGGTCTTTGCAGAGACTGCGGACATGGCCTCCAGCAAGGCAAACTCACTGCTCACGCCAACAGAAGCCATAGCTGCAGTGCAGACTGCCCAATGGGGAGGTCCCGCGACACCCACCGTCAATGAAGAGGCAGTCGACGGGGTACGCCAGTCTCAGTTTGAGGAGCTGGCACTGGTGTGGGCCAAGGACGTGGGGGTGAATGTGATCTCCATAAGCAGTGCGCTAAACTTGATGGGAGATGAGCAGTACCGCCAGCTTCTAGACGGCGATGACAACGGCTGGGAGGGCCTGCCGCATGGCGGAGCACTGAGGAACGCGGTGTCGACTGCACGGAGGCTAGGGGAGGCGGGTGAGGGCTTCACACTGCGCCTCGGGCATCGGATTCTGCGAGGAAGCCCAAGTCTGAGCGCGCCGAACGCACGACACTTTGCCCAACTCGTGTCACGTGTGCTTGCTGACATTGCGGCGAGGCGACGCGAAGAGCATCCAGGCCTGCGGGCGCCGGTGCTAAGCGTCAAGGTGTTCGTGTGGGATGCAGCGGGGAAGGCCACACTGGGCCACCGCATCACCCTGGCCTGCGATGGAAATGGGTGGGTAGCCGTGGACTTCATGAAGCAGCAGCAGCACAAGCACTGGAAGCAGATGCAACGCTGCTACGACTATCTGCGCACGGCGGCAGCCTGCAGTGAGGTCACGTTCGTTGGGCTCGGGGGTGATGCCACGCTTGGTGTGCAGAATAGCATGGGGTGCGAACGCACTGGAAAACTGTGCAGTGACCTGTACGTGCTGACCTCAGTGCTTGTGGGCATGGTGGGGGTGGCACAGCTGGGGGTCACACTACGGCTCTTCATAGGAGCGGACCTGGAAGGGTTTGTAGACGCGGCACGCACCGTGGTGTCGTCCCTGTTCAACATGCTCGAGCTACAAGGACTCACGGTTGCGCAGCACTGTGAGGAGTCGTGCAGCGACGAGCTCGAACGCTTGGAGCGTCGCAGCCGGTGGAACCACCTGTGTCTGGTGTCACGATATGAGATGGGCACCATGCCACTCAGCCCGTGCCCACTGGCGGTCACACTGGAGTGGGGGCAACTCTGGCAAGAAGATTGGGTGAAGCAACTGCGGCGGTGGAAGTTGGTCATCGCCCAACACACTGCGAACGCTGGGAGGCAGCAGCGCAGGGTGCGACGGCTTGAGGAGGCACAAGAGGTGATGGGCGAGAGAGGAATGGAGTCGCTGGAGATCGGTCAACTCTGCCAGGCGGATGAGATCAACGCGACCAGCGTCAAGGACGCACCGGTGCTCGAGGCAATGCTGGCCACTGACCTGAGACTGCGTGCCGCGGCAGGGCAGCAAGCGCAGGCGGCGACCGGAGCTCAACTGCTGGCCTTCGAAGCGCTACGTGAAGGAAGTGATCTGCGGCCACGACTATTGAGAAGCGGCGACCTGTACCTGAGGCGCTGCGTCAAACCGCAACCGGTGGCGTCACTAGGTCCCAGCGCGAGCAAAGTGGCCAGCGAGGCGCTAGTCGGAGGGCAGCACCAGGCCACCAGCATCTCGGCAGTGGCGGAAATGCTGCAGAGGATGAGTGCGGGAACAGCTGGGCTGAATTCGAGCGGAGTGGCCGACTGCGGACCTGACACAGAGTGTGGAATGTGCGAGGAGCCGTACCAGAATAGGAGCAGCAAAGGAGAACCTGACCCAGAAGCACATGCGGTGCGACTGCTGCTGCCCTACACTGGACAACCGGGCACGTCACACTGGAAGTGCCGAGCGCAGATGGTGCCACTGAACCCTCCGCTCGCAGGCGCGCACCAGTCGACCGACCGCCCCTGCCAGGTGTGCAAGTTGGTCAGCTCAAACCCAATGGTCACGTCCCCCGATTGCTGCTGGAACAGTGAGCACTGCCACGGCGAATCGCAGGAGGACATGAGCAATGCTGTGGCTTTGCCTCACGAGATGTGCCAGGGCTGCAGCAATGTGGTGGATCTGCTGGGCCACAGGCGCATGCGAGCCAGGGACTGCATGATGTGCGCCACGGGAGTGAGCCTGCGGTGCGAATTGCCGAAGAAGGAGCCTCCCGCACCGCTGCTGGTGGTCGGTACACCCAAAGGGATGCTAACACCCAGCTACCGTGGATTCCAATGCCCCGTCAAGCGCAACACCGCTGACGTGGCAATGTGGCTGGCCACCAGGGTGGTGGAGAATGTGACCTACAGCGGCGAAACACCTCCCCACCGAACCTCATACGTGACGGTGAAGTATCTCAAGACGGGTGAGCTCTGTGTGTGGGAGAGCATGGGGCTCTCGGTGGAAGCAATTCGAAAGGACACGGGAAAGATGGTAGTGCACTGTGAGCGCACTCTCTTGTCAGAGCTCCCTCGTGAGCTCAGCATCTCTGGTTGCGAGCAGGGAGGAGGTCAAGGTTCACTGTGGGGACACGACGAGCATGGCATGGAGATTGTTGAGAGCGCGGCAGACGGTGGAGAGGTGCAGCGAGAAGTGCTAGACGATGCCTTGGCCACTGGCTTGGCCACAACCGCCAGCGTTGCAAAGCTCAGCTGGGGATGTGGAGGCGTGATCTCACTGGACCGGTTTCTCGTGGACCACAAGGTAATGGTCGATGACGGGGTGGAGATGAAGAGCCCGAGTGCTGAGACAGCGGCACCTGGGAGCGCCGACGACTGGACTAATGTTGTGATCGAAGAAGACGACGCCCAACCCGACAAAATCTCTGTGCCGCCCAAGGTGGCAACACAGGCAAAGAGGACATGTGGGCACACTGAATGTGCCTCCGGCCGTAGCGCAACCCTGAGATGCGGGCAATGTCGACAGGTGCACTACTGCAGCGCGGACTGTCAGCAGAGAGCGTGGAGAGCACACAGGGCAGGGTGCCAGCGCACCAAGAGCTCGAGTGCCAGCAAGTTGAATCACTCTGCTCCTAGTGCAACTCAAGGTGACGAGACTCCACCAAAAGTGCAAGTGTCTGCGGGGCGTCACTGGCGCAGCTTTGCTACCCCTGCAGAGCAAGAAGAAGACGCCTCTGTGCAGCTCTCTGCGAGGGAGAAGAGCACACCGACACTTGGCGCCGTGGAGGAGGGTGAGCCAGTGTCTCCAATACCGAAGCAAGGAGAGGTTGCTGAGCCGGACTCATGGACGAAACAGCACATGCTCACACGCCAGGCAAAGTTCGAGCCACTCTCGCCCGATGACACGAAGCAGGCGAGGACAACTAAGATCCACGCGCCCTTGATCGTGGGTGTGCTGGAAGTGGGTGCAGGCTGCGGGTCCACTTTCGCTGCCACTCAGCAGGCCAACCGGCAGGAGAGTGGGCGCGTGCGCTTGAGGTGCGTGAGCGCCTCCGACACCTGTGATGTCGCACGGCGAGTGCTGGCTGAAGTACTGCCTGCTGAGGCAGAGCTTCATGCACACTGCCGAGGACAAGACCCACGTGCGCTAGTGGTGAGCAAGGTTGACCTGTGCACGGGTCATGTGCCCTGCCAACCCTACTCTAAGATGAACATGTCCAGAACAGGGTCGGCTGACAGCCGGACAGTGGACTGCGTCATGGCGATGATCAGCAATGGGCTGGCCAGCCAGTCTCTGTTAGTCATGGTCGAGAATGTGCCGGCGTGGGAGGGCTCGCGACTCCTGCAGTACATGACGGAGGCATTTGAGTTCAATGGGTACAAGCGATTGGTGCAGCACGAGAACGACGTGCGCGAAGGGGGCTGCCAGGACAGTGAGCGCGTGTGGGTGTACTTCGTGCACGCTGCGCTGGCGAAGGCCGGGGGAGCCGGTAGGCTTGAGGCTCTCTTGAAGTCACACGAGGCCGCTGAGGAGGTGACTGCGGCAGAGATACTGGAGAAGAAAGGCTGCTCGTTGCCGCTCGGAAAGCAGTACGAGGTGCGCTTGCACACGGAGCTCGAGTTGATGCGCCTGGCTGAAAATGAGTCGCCCGCCAAGGAGGTTGGGACAGTCTGGGAGCAGCGTGATGGAAAACGCGTGCAGGTGGGGCGCATCTTTGACTCCAAAGGAGCAGTGCCCCGCACCAAGCGAGCTTCGACCACCGTGGAGGCTCCAGGGTGCATGTGGCACAATGAGGCTGCCGTGCAGCTGACACCATTGGGGCTGTGGCATGTCTTCGGACATGACTCCGAGCTGTATGACACCATCGTGCGCATTGGGGGTGAGCGATTGGTGATGCAGCTGGTGGGAAACACCAGCCCTCAGCGTGTTGAGTTGAAGGCACTGTGCAGCTGCCTGAAGCTGCTGGAGGAGGAGCACGAGCTGGTGGCAACGCACCAACTCACCAAAGGCGAGGGGATGAGCCATCAGAAAGCCATGCGCTTTCTGTCCTCACTTGACAGCACTGCCATACGCTCGACGGGAGACAGACTCGTGGAGGGGGGACAGCGACACCACCCACTGGGGGTGCTGGAGGTGCGCCGCTCACCAACCGGCGAGGCAATAGTGATGCGAAACACCGTGACACTGTTCTCTCTCTGTGCGCTGACGCCAGAGGTCTCCGCGGTGCTCGAGTGCCCAGCAGTGGCGTCAGTCATGCTGGTGGTGCCCATGCGATGGGTGGAGCTGGCAGAGAGCATGCACCCGCAGTGCAAGGTCATGTCGGTGCAGGAGTGGCACCGCATCGTGCAAACCGGTCATCAGGAGCAGTGCGAGGTGCGAACTGATGTACTGATCGTGCGCTTGGGGCCAAGCCATGCTGCAGAGTGCCTCGAAGTCGCGCGCACACTAATGCTGGCCAAAGGCACATACCCCGTCGTGCACTTCACGGCACGTGCCCCCTTGCGTGGGAGCCGCATCACAGAGACGTCAAAGTGTGATTCGAAGCAGCTTTGCGCAGCGCTAGAGAGCCGTTACCTGACCAGTCTCAATCAAGCTCCCGGTGCACTGGCTCACAACTCAGCGATGCACCTTCCAAGCGACTTTCACCTCGCAGCGGTGAGCAGGGAAAGCAAGCGAGAGATGCTGCACCTGCCGCAGTACGCGGGTGCTGGCATGGCTGTGGTGCAGGCGATGGCATCGCCCAGTGCATTTGCTGACCAGGCCACGGTGCAACTGCGTGACAGGCAACCGCTGGGGTGCCTGGGAGGCCCAACCGGTCGCAAACCCGTAACTGTAGCGCGGACGCGCAGCGGTGAACGGGTGTACTACGCTCACGCCACCGTGCCACCTCCAAGCGCAGGGTCCCAAGCGCGCGTGCTGCTGGTGGACGAGAGACTGCAGCGTGTCATACCCAATGGGGGCTCGTATGGGGCGGGAGGCAACGTGGTGGGCCGTGCAATGCTGAACTCGGAGCTGCTGAATGCGGGGGGATGCGCCAACGCAGGTGCATTCTTGGACCGGTTGGCAGGAAGGGTGGGCGCTCATGAACTCGAGCCTCTACTACAGGATTATCATGCGCAATGTGAGCACACGAGCGCACTGTGCCACAGGCTGATCTGCATCAACTATCATGTGTTTCCCGCACTGGAGCAAGCAATGCGCAGTGCCAGCATGGCAGTTGCGACGCCTGCGCGAGGGCGTGCAGCAGGGGCGTGTGAGAAGGAGAGCCAGACGGTGCTGGAGCTCACTGAACTGCAGGTCGGCTTGAGTGAGCCGGGAGATAGCGCTTTGCTGCGCGAGGAGTTGGTGGTGGAGGTCGAACGCGCGGGCGTGATGCAACGGTTCATCATCCCGGCGATGACCCTGCTCAAGCCTGAGCGGCCTGACCCCTTGATGAAGAGCGCAGGAGCCTGTCTTGGCAGCGTGCGCTTCGACGAGTCACGAAATGAGGTCCTCTTGCTGGACGTGGTCAGAGTGCCGACGGCACTGGACGTGGGAGTGAGCCTGCTGGAAGAGGAGTCCGGGAGGCCGTACCCAGATGGTTTCAACGCCCTCAACACCGGCTATGTGAGCGCACTGTTCGCTCAGAACAAGGAGATCGTGCGTCGCTTTGGCAGCGCCACTCCCTCCCTGGAGGGGGTGCAGGAGCGACTCGCTCTGGAAGTGAGGGCCAAAGCCACCATCGTGAGGTGCATGTGTGCCTTCAAGCTCCGCGGGTGGATGTGCACTGAGTACTTCGTGCACCGCGACATGCAACGCAGGAGGGCAGGGTTCATGAAGAAGCACGGCTATGACGGATTCGCAGCCCGATTCAAAGTGGCAAGCATGCTTTTCCTTGCGACCTCATACGACTTTGGCTTAGGCAATGAAATCAGAGTCATGCGAAACCCATACTTCGGGCGGATCGCACACCAAGTGAGGGCCGCGTTGGGACATGCGTTTCGAGGCTGCGCCGACGTGCCGTCGGTGGTGGAGACCAACGGTCCATCTATGCGACAGCGACCGGCGCAGGAGGCCCTGGCGCAGCAGATTGAGAACGGCGCCATAGCCTGTGTGGACTACAAGCCGCACGTAGTGGCGCCTCTGCATGCCATCAGCAAGGTGCCCAACATGCCCTGCACCGCACAGACGGGCAGACCGGCGGCAGAAGGTGGTGAAGTGTTCACGACAAAGGGAAGCGCCAAGGATGGAGATGAGAAGACGAGTGGCGAGGCGAGGGCGAAGCAACTGCGAATGGAGGAGCTGTATCGCAGGGCGCTGGAGCTGCACAATGACCGTATCCTGTCGCATGCACGCAAGCGCAAAGAGGGTGCAGCCCTAACGGCACTGATGGAAGCGGAGTGGCGAGCTGAACACAGCGCGCTGGTGCTTGGGAAGGTGCGGCTCATATACGATATGACCAAGGCGGGGGTCAATCTGTGCACTGAGGACATGAGCATGGTGATCGTGACGGGCATTGAAATGGTCAACCTCGTCCCTGCATCGGCACTGGTCTTCCTGGAGGACCAAACAAAGGGCTTCTGTGGCTCACCCGTGGCCCCCCATTACAGCAAACTGCTCGGAGTGGATGTGGATGATGAGACGCTCATGCTGGTGGCAATGATTAAACTGCGCAGAGCAGGAGTGTTGGAAGGATGGGGCCAAGCACAAGTACTCCAGCGTGAGACCATGGAGCTACAGAAGGTGCGAGAGCGCCGCGCGAAGGGCGAGATGAAATACCACTGCTTCGTCACTGCGCCCATGGGGGGGAAGCAGTCAACTCGTCAGTTCGACAAGGACATGAAGGAGGCCAAGCACGTGCGGAATCAGTATGGAGCCTTTCGCGCCGTGCGAGTGCAAGAGAACAGCCCTGATTATAGGGGGGCAGATCTGCCGCCGACCGCAGTGCAAACGCTTGATGAGGGCATGCGCCTGGTGGAAAACGTGTGCTACGGCCGCACCATGGTGCTTCCCGATGGGTGGGTGGCGTTGGAGGAAGTGGACCACTCGAGTGCGCACATAGTCAACGTGCGCAGCTTCATACGCAGAATGGTCAACATGGGGACGGAGGAGCACTGGCGCTTCAACAAGCGGCAGGCTGAGGCAGTGCTGCACGAAGTCGTGGCAGGCTGTCATGAGCTGTTGGAGGGTTACACGCAGCACTGTGCCGCCACAGCGATGGGGGCAGAGGCCGAGGCCGGACAGTTCAACGAGCTCTACGAAGCCCTTGCCACTGCCACGGCTGTCGCGCCGCAGGCGCGCAACGACCCCCAGCTCGAGTCCAGCGCCATGCCACACGCATTCGTGAAGCGATTCGCGAGTGCCCGCGGTGCTGATGGACGCATGAGGGTGTCTCCCATCAACGTGCCCTACGTACCGCTGGATCCGTATGTGTCAAGAACGGGAGTGGATGGGCACAGTGCCAGCGACGCGCACGACTACGTGGACGATGCACGGGTGTGCGCAGGCAGCCAAGGCATGACCCCAGCACGCCGGCAGCTTGCAGCCCGGCATACCCAGATCGCGCTGAAAAGAGTGTTCGCCTTGGGTGGCTACCCTGTCAACGCGGCCAAGAGCACGGTGCCTGATGTCAGCATGCAAGCCACGGGCCAAATGCTGCGCACTGAGGGCACGCTGTCGGGCATGCCAGAGTGCACCAACGTGCCAAGGAAGCTCGTCATTGGAGGAAGAAAGCTCGAGATGGCGCTGCTCTCGGCAGCGGGCATAATGCTGTCTGAGCTGTGCGCCAAACACTTGCCGGAGGGAACAACAGTGAGCGATGCTCTGAAGATTGCCCACCCGGGCAGCCCTCTACGAAGAGAGCTCGTGGAGCACGGCCCGGTGGTCATGACTCGTGAGGCGCTGGCAAAACTCATTGGATACTTCCGCTGGCTATGCGACGCCTGCATGGGAGTGGCGCCTCTGTTGGCGGCTGCATGGAAGTGCTTATACGGCGGCGCATTTGACCACGACAATGATGGCTTCGAGGAGCGGATGCAGGAGGAAGGGGCTTGGTGGGGCGCACGAGCAGAGAGCGAAGATGACGCCGGAGATGATGGTGAGGGGGCTGCATGGGGAGGAGACACGCGCCACCACCAGCTCGACCTGCAGGAGGAGGTGGAGCTCTCGGAGAGAGCGGTGTCGCAGCTGGTTCTGGTGAATTGGATGCTCAGCGCACTGCGCAGAGTGGCAGGTGTGAGCAGAGAGCCAGCAATCATGTCGTATGGGGCGTCTGACGCTGCTGAGCACTGCTGCAGCGGCTTCGCTGCAGCGCCAATGGACATCAGCGACCGCAAGAAGATGAGGGACAGATTCAGGAAGGAGGGAGTCAAGATGAGCACCTTCAACCTGCTCTTCAGCCAAGAGGCAGGAGCGACCCTACACTCCGGCACGAAGGAGTTGGTGGGAGCTGCCACGGCACTCAAACTGCTGGTCGAGATGGCTGCTGCGAAGGGCTTAGGGGAGAGCGCTCCGCTGGAGCAGCGCATTCGCTTCTGGCAGGAGGCGGTAGCGGCGGGCATGGCAGACGACGGCGATGCTGACTTCGAGAAGGAGCGTTGGGAGAAGCTCCTGCAGAGAGCCAGAAGGCTGCACATTGAGTGGTACGTTGATTCAGCGTCCACCACTGGGGCCTGCCTCAACTTATACAGCAAGTCGAAACAGTTCGACGACCTGCTGTTCGAGATGGTGATCAACTGCCTGCTCTTCGGCATCACACTCAGAATCAAGTGGTGCCGAGGCACACACCACATAGAGATGGGCACGGACGGGGCAAGCCGTGGATACCAAGCAACCCTGCAACGCGTCTCCCGAACCATGGAGCAGATGCCCGCGGTCAAGATGGGATTCGGGCCTGCATGGAGAGCACACCCCTCCATCGAGTGGTTTGCCAGCACGCTGGTGAGCGGCTTGCACTTCGTGCGTGACCTCTCGGAGCTGGATGCAAGGCTGGCTGGCACCGCATTTGCAGTGACGGCACACCCTACCTGCGCAGCCGCGGTATTCAAGATGGCCTACGAGGTGTACCTGGAGAATGAGACCAAGACGACGGTGGTGTTCATCACGGCCAATGACAGGTCGGTGCGTGGGTGGAAGGCGGTGGTGCGCAACTGCGGAGAGCCAGGAAGCGGCACTCACTACCACGTGAAGCAGGGCGACCCCACAAACCCGTTCCCGATGGTGGTGGCGGTGCGCTGGCCAATTCCGCCCCCCACACATGCGGGACCTGAAGTCGTCCGGCACTGCACCAAGGCAGCTGGCGCAGAGGCGGAGCACACGACAGGGGACAGGCTGCTGATGAGCATCAGGAACACCCGTGATCAGCTTCAGGGGGCCAGAGAGAGCAACCTGCTCCCCACCAACGACCCAATCTACACTGTTCCACTCACCAAGACGGCAGAAAGGAGAATGGACCAGCTCAAGGCCGTTCGGCGCATGATGGAGGTCATGTGTGTGCGAGTGGACAGGAGGTTGGCGCTGGAGCGAAAGAGGCAGAGTGACTTCCCCAACGCAGGAGACATCAAGGGAGGCGAGCTGGAGCAACTCATGGCCGAGGCAAGGATGCCCACCCAGCCCAGCCTCACTCAGGCAATCCCTTCAGGGAAGCGGGCAGTGACGTACAAGCAGGCAAGGAAGCTGAAGTGCGTGAGCTGTCGCACGGTGAGTCGAGAGTCAGACTTGCTAGTGTGCGAAGGCTGTGACGGGGGAGTGGACACGAGACACTTCGGCCTCGGACCAGCCTGCTGCCACGCAATCTGCCCGAAGTGCCTGCCCAAGGAGATCAAGCCGGGAGCGCACCTCCACTGGAACGGTGGTCAACCCAAGGCGCCCACGGCCTACCATGCCACACAATTTCCTGTGGTGATGTGCCCTGACTGCATCAACTTCACCATCGTGGGCAGAACTCTGGACCCGCGGAAGGCACATGATCAGGAGCTGCGCCAGATGTACCACGAAGTTCTGCTGGAGATGCTGGAGGGCCGGTCTGCGGGTACGATCAAGAGCTACGCCTGGGGCAACACCTTGATAGAGTCGTGCTGCCAAACGCTACCGCTGCTGCGCGCACACCACACCACTGTGGTGACCTCACAGGACAGGGAGGATCTGGCTGAGGGCACCAGTGCTGGACTCATGGTCCTCCTCCTGGAGCACAGGAGAGGGGCTGGCTACAGCGTGGTGTCCAAAGTCATCAGCGCGGAGAACCGACGACGCATGATAGCGGGGAAGGAGCCGCTGGGCAGCAATCGGTTTGCTGAGGCATTCCTGGATGGATTCCGCAAGCGCACCGGAGCGCTCGCCAACCAAACTCGTGCACTGCGCATCGGCGAGCTGCAAGCGCTGCTGGCGGACTGGGAGGGAAGGCTCAAGGTGGCGGAGCATGCGGAAGCCACGCACACACCAAGTGGAGGGCACCGCAAGCCCGCTTATGAGAAGCTGGAAGGGCTTGTGCTCACCCCCACTCTGTGCTCCAGCGTGCTCGCCCATTTCAGCGTGGCCTACCATGGGTTCATGAGGGCGAGCGAGTACCAACTGCTGGACCGAGAGCGAGTGACACTGGGCCTGCGTGGACCGGAGGCAACAGCTGCGGAGATGGATGCCCCCATGCAAGAACAGGTGGCGAAGGCTGCTGGGCAAGAGACAGGCTACCCCACCACAAGTGTGTCGCTGACGCTCCACGGGCCAACAAAGTCCAGCGCGGACGCACCGGCCACGCTGGCGCTGGTGGGAACCACCGCCAGTGGCGTCACCATATTCAACTATGTGCGTGACCACGCGCTGCACCTCGATGCGAACAAGGTACCAGGCAGCGAGTGGATCGTGAACGACAAGGGGAAGCTCCTGACCACAGCGATGCTGCTACGCAAGGTGCTGCGCCCGTCTCTGCGAGCCATACGCGCAAGCGGTCGATGCCCTCTGCTGGCAGATGTGGACATCGACAAAATCACCCTCAACAGCCTGCGACGAGGTGGCAACACGCACGCTGCGGACCGAGGAGTGGAACGATGGCAGCGGTGTGGGCACGGTCGATGGTCTGCGGGGAAGGACGGGCGAGGCAGCTCAGTGGCAATGGTCGACCTGTATGACCAAATATCGCTGGGGCGCCGACTGCTGGTCACGGCGCGCATGTAAGCTGAGAGGGTGCAGTCGGCGACACTGCGCTGCGGTTTGACACGCAGCCAGTGCAGGTCGGCATGAGCACCCTCTTGAGCTTAGGGCGGAAACGGGGCAGCGTGGGGAAGGGGAGAAGCGCCAGTAAAGTGGACTGAGATGCGTCTGAGTGTGTGGAACGGCGACGCGGCGGGTGAGGCACCCGCTGGAATGTTGTTCTGCAACGGCAGCGAGACACGCGAGACATGCGAGCTCGCAACGGACGGCAGTGGGC
>Ga0115004_10001457_pt1 | contig 19427 bp, 20 predicted proteins | sample ArcticOcean_MG_C_10_FD_88737 | JGI IMG/M metagenome (GOLD analysis project Ga0115004, IMG submission 88737) | Marine microbial communities from western Arctic Ocean - ArcticOcean_MG_CB11_90 | ecosystem: Environmental > Aquatic > Marine > Oceanic | place: Arctic Ocean: Canada Basin | collected... | reverse complement strand
GAATCTTAGTTGGATCTACAAATGTTTTAAAGCCGGCAAGTTTTATCTGTTTAAGTTTCATTTATTTATTGGATTATATTGAGAAAGTCTTTCTTCAAACTAGTATAATGTTTCTTTTTTTAAGTTATTAAAATATATATATGAATACGCAATCACTTGGCAATAAACCAACAGCTCAACCAACAAAAGATCTTGAAACATTTGATAATCCAAATCAATCAAGAGACTTTCACATTCATATGCAGATTCCAGAATTTACCTGTTTATGTCCAAAAACAGGACAACCAGATTTTGCTACTTTATACTTAGATTATATCCCCGATAAACGTTGTGTGGAACTAAAAAGTCTAAAACTTTATATATGGTCATTTAGGGATGAAGGGTGCTTTCATGAGGCTGTTACTAATAGTATTTTAGATGATTTGGTCGAAGCTACCCAACCAAGATACATGAAGCTAACTGCTAAATTTTTTGTTAGGGGTGGCGTCTTTACTAATGTTATTGTCGAACATCGAATGAAGGGGTGGGAACCCCTTCCATTAATCAATTTAGGCAGCTTCAAAACAGAGTCTAATGTTCGTGATTAATTTGTTGAATTAAAGCGTTGACACAGTCATAGTTGCTCTTTAATATCATGCAACATCAGTGGGGGTATAGCTCAGCTGGGAGAGCATCTGGATGGCATTCAGAGGGTCAGCGGTTCGATCCCGCTTACCTCCACCAATTTATAGTCCAAATAGGTTCTAGACGGTCCGATTACAACACCCCTCTTCTTTAAAACCCTTTAAATACTGTCCTATGTTGTCCAAAACAGTCCTATTGTATCCAATGAATTATAGGTACTAATGGAAAATTTTAGTACCTTTTTTATAAACTTCATATGGAATAGTATATAAGAGAAGGTATCTCTTATTTAGAAGAACAGGAATAGTTATGAAAACGGCAATGAGCACAGGCAAACCTAAGGTGTGGGATAAACAAAAACGCACTTACGAAATAAAATGGCCAGATGGTAAAAGAGAGCTTTGGAAGAAGATTACCATTAGGGAATGTTTAACCAAATATTACAATATGGGTGCTCAAGAACTAGGTCTAGAAATAAGAGAAGTAGTTGGCAAAGAATTAAAATTACAAGAAATAATGAATGAATAATGAAAGAATAAATTAAAGTATTGAGAATTTTTACTAAAAATATTTTTTGAAAAGCTCTAAAAATTAACCATACTTACAAAGCTACTAAAAGTATATTTTTCTAAAAATTTAAGGGTAATTATGAAAGTACTATCCTAACTATCAAATAAATAAAGACTTATAATAATTAGTACAGTGGAGCTTACTCCGCTAATTTACAGTCGAAATTATATCTGAAAGTACTTAATAGTTTATAGGGCTAACTTTTCATTTACTGCTTGCTGACCAATGTAAGCTGCATTTATATTCACATATCATTATTGATTGTTTGCTTTGTTTTACATTTTGTTTGCGCAGTATCTATTCCCGCATAAGGCTCACAAAGTTTTATCATTTCATCTATCGGGTAATCTTCTTTGCTAGAGTCATATAATAATCTTCCTTGATAAGCACTTGAATCACTTGGCTCATAAAAATCTGAGCTTAGATCCGCTATAACTATGCTAGGAGTAAAGAGTAATAGTAGTAATAGTTTTTTCATTTAATCACCAATTATCAAAAAGAATAGGTTTTATCAGGAGTAACGCAATGAGTCAAAGGTACATCATATTCATTTATATTCTCTATGCCTTTACAAGGATTAAAAAGGCTAATTCCAATTCTTTTCGCATCCTTGTGTAAGGAAGCAAAAAAACGATCGTAAAATCCTTTCCCATAACCTACTCGATAACCTTGAGGATCAAAAGCTAAAAGAGGAGTGATTACAATATTAATATTATCGTTTATTTCCCAAACAGGATCAATTGGTTCAGTAATATTATTTTTTGTTTGTTTTGTTTTGGTATTAGGTCTAAATTTTGCAGTTTTTAGTGTCCCGTCTTCAAAGTTGCTAACAGGCACAACAACATTGATGTTATTTTTCCAGCAATACTGAATGATTGGTGTAGTGTTTATTTCACTTTTTGAATAGATGGGTAAAAAGCAATGAATACATTCAGGCTTATATTTTTTAATAAGCTCAATGGTGTTCTGAACAAGCTGAGATGATTCTTCTTCAAATTTGGAAGAAGATAGTTCTTGACGCTTTTTTAAATATGTTTTTCTAATTATATTTTTTATCAAAATAATGGCGTAAGAAGAGGACTATGAAATAAATAAATATAACATTTATCGTCACTCCTTATAGTCCTCTGTATAACCATATATATAGCCTATTTATTTTGTAGCTGCTCTTTCCCCGGTGCGTAAGTTTCTTTTTCCGATGGGAATGCTTCTGCATGAACATCTGCTGCGAACTGATTTACGGCGTCTTTGATAAGATCGGCTCCATTCATGTATGTTCTCACAAATTTAGGCTTGAAGTCTGTAGAAAATCCTAGCATATCTGGAAGAACTAGTGCTTGCCCATCTACGTCCAATCCTGCTCCGACCCCAACTACTGGTATAGAAACTGCGTCTCTAACCGCGGCACCTACGTGCTGTGGTACTGCTTCTAAAACGATTGCTATACATCCAAGCTTATCAAGCTTTTTGGCTTCTTCAACGATGCTAAGCTCACTTTCTTTGGTTTTTCCCTGAGCTTTAAATCCACCGATTGCATTGTGGTGTGAGGGTGTAAGACCAATGTGTCCGATTGTTGGAATACCTGATTGAAATAAATGAGCATAAAGTTCTTCGTTTCCGTCAACACCTTCTATCTTAAGGGCATTTGCTCCAGCCTTAATTAAGATTTCAACGTTATCCATTGCCTCCTTGAACCCCTTTCTATTACTCATGAAGGGCATACCAGCAATAAGGAATTTATCTTTTGCTCCTTTTTTTACCGCTCTGGTGTGCATCGCAATTGTTTCCACATCACAATTCATAGTGTCTTCATGGCCATGAACTACCATAGCCAAATCATCACCAATTAAAATACCGTTTACATCTGTTTCATTAAGAATTTTTGCGCTCCAGTATTCATGAGAGGTAACAACTACAATTTTCTTACCTTCTGCCTTTAACTTTTTGAAATTTTCTAATACGCTCATGATCTTAGTTGTCCTATATTTATTTATATAAATGACCTTAAAATGTTTTAGGGTTAAGGTAAAGTAATAATTAATTAATTAAATAATAAGATTTACTTAATGATTAAATTACCCCAAACAGTAAAATGGATAAAAGACTTTAGGTGCTAATGCTTAACTTTAGTACCTTTTTTATATTTGTGCGTAAACGAATGATCCATATTATTATGATTCATACGATGGAGAGGATTCTACGATGACAGGTATAGGTGACTAAGACTATAAAGATTAATTAAGAGTCTATTATTGCTCCAGAATAATCAAAACACTTTCCTGAGTCTTTTTGATTAATTTTACTAATAACTTGCGCCATTAATTCAACACTTTCCTTTGGACTAAAAATTTTGTGCTTTACATTTTTTAAGAAAGGCTCAGACAAATAACTTTTAACTGTCCCTGGATGTATTCCTATTACTGTGTGATCTTTATGAAATCTTTGTAATTCTATTGAAAGATTTTTTATCATCATATTAAGAGCAGATTTAGAGCTCCTATAGCTGTACCATCCACCAAGCTCATTTTCAGAAATACTTCCTACTCGTGCAGTTAAAAATATAATTTTCACACCTTTAGATTTTTTTATAAGCGGTAAAAGCTTTTTTATTAGGAAGATAGGTCCAAACGCATTAACTTGATATATATTCTTCATGCCTTCTAAATTAATATTGCTTATGGACTTCTCGGGATTGATTTTTTCTGTATGAAGTATTCCTGATGCAATTATAATCGTACTAATAAATTCTAATTGTAATGTTTTATTTAAGTTTTCAAATGTTTCTTCTTTACTATAATCAACTTCTATTGATTGAATTTTGTGATGTAAAAAATTATTTACTTTTCTCGACACTGAAATAATTTTCTCAACATTTGAGTCCTCACTATAAAATCTGGCGAATTCTCTTCCAATTGCACCGGATGAACCAGCTATAAGTATATTTTTTTTCATTAGGAGTGTGTTTGATTAATTTTTTTAATTGAATCATTATATAAGTTTTTACTATATCCCTTTAATTATTTGAATTAAACGGTTCAATGACATATGTGCAATAGTTAGGCAAGCAATAATTGGGAACACTATGAGTAGCTCACCGACTTCTACTTCTGATGTGCTACCAACTAATAAATAGGTAATTATAATTATTGGGGCGGTAAATCCTACTAGCCAAAATATATCAGGAACCCAACTAAATTTAATATTTAAAATTGCTCTAATACCATGAGCTCCACAAAAATAAACTGCAAACCAGGCAACAGGATTCAAAAATGTTGAAATGACAATTAACGATATCATTTCTAATAAAATTAATCCTTTCTTCATTGTGAAGCTTGCAAGCATATTATAAAAAAAGATTACAATCGAGATCGCAGTTATCGTTTGAATTAATGTCATTATGCTTTCTGGTGCATTGTAATTGGTAAGCATTAAAAAAATTTGAGCCACATCATTTTTAAAAAATAATATTGGCATAAATGTCACTGCAATCCCCCAGGATAGTTTTGGTATCGGTCCCAGGAAGTCAAAAGGATAGAGGTCGGACTCTGCAAAATGAAATACTGACATTGTAACCAAGATAATTAATCCAACCAGAGGAACGAGATACCAAATCATTGCACCAAAAATGCATAGCAATACATAAAATGAATAAATCTTAGATCTTTCCAAAGCATTATTGCTGGCCTCCCAAATGACTTTACCGTCCATGGCACCATGGCTTACGCCAACCGATCCTATTAGAGCTAATGCTATTAGAATAGGTCCATTATTGCCATTATCTAAAATAAGAATATCTATATCTAACGTACTTAGACAGAAGAGTCCTAAGGAAAATAAAATTACACACAACTGGTGAATAGTAATGTTGTTCATTGTTTATTTTAATAAATATTTGATCATAATTTTTTTTGGTAAGGCTTGAATAACTCTAATAATGTCAGTTATCGTTGGCTTGTCAGCCATGAAACGAACTACTGACCCAATGTATGCATTAGAAAATAGACTCATAAATAACCCTGGAGCCATTTCAGGCCTATAGAAACATACCTTCAGGAATTGTTTGTCTAGCCAATTTAGTAATCGGGATGATTTGAAACAATAATCTCCTAAATTTTGTTGATTTATTTCAGTTTCTTGTAATTGGTCAATCCAATTAGCGATTCTAATCATCGAATACCCGCTTGAAGGTCTTATCATCCCTGCGCTTATACCAATTTTTAAATAACTACTATCCTTAATAGCCTTAATATTACCCATTGGCAAAACACCCTCTTCAGCCCTAAGCAATGAATACCTTCCATATTTTTTTAATGCTTGTTCGTGTATAAGTTTAATATTATTGGTATTCGGATTTTTAGTAAAAAAGGTTGACTCTATTAATGCTATTTTTTTCGTATACGGTAAGATATATGTAAACTCAATCTCATTTTTATTTTCCTTAAAGCTCATAAGGGTTACTGTAGTTTCATCAAAAGTGTTTGTTGGCACTTCTATTTCACTTCCCACAAAAGCTTGGTAAAGCATATCTTTCGAGTGATAGTTACTAAGATTGTGTCGACTGTCAATCAACATTTGAGAAGAATAAACAGAACCGTCTTTAGATGTTACATAGAAGAGTTTATTTTTTACCACCTTAATCACCTCACAATTATTATTGTAAGTTATATTATTTACACACCCCTTCAGTAAACTTTTCAATGTTTGTTGTCCATCATATGCTGTGTAGTTATATGGTGACATCACTTTATTGATAGATTTATTTTGAAAATCTAACCTTATCTTCCCCCATATTTTCTTGGGCTGTATGTCATACTCATTTGTTAAATTGATAATATCTGGGCCCTGCCAAACGCAAAAGGTTTGATTATTCTTCTTATCAAGATATTTATCTAATAATAATATTTTTTGTTTTGGGTGCTTTTTCACATATTTCACTAGAAACATTAAGCTTGATAATCCGGCACCAATAACAATAATATCGTATTTTTTTTTCATTATCTGTGAGCACCTGGCATCGTTTTTATTGAATAATGAAGCAAGTGATTATGATAGGACGGCTGTTTCTTAGACATCTTATTATTTTTTAAGATAAATATAGTTCGGTATAGCTTTTCAAAAGCATTTAAATAGACGCGATAGCTGTCGTAAGATACTTTCTTTTTTTGAATTTTTCTTCCTATACATTGATATAAAGTTGCAGCCACTCTCACAGCTCTTTGTGATTGATTAGGTAAATAACTGACGCCTCTAAATCCGCTCTCATAATACAACTCAGCTTTATTAATTAATTGATCTCTAGCCTTATTGATTAATAATTTTTCATCTGTATTCGTAGTCAATAAGTCTTTTGGTTTTTTCTTTCCTATCAATGATAAGGGTATATATATTCTATTATTTTCAGCATCCTCATATATGTCTCTAGCAATATTTGTTAATTGCATTGCTATTCCCAAATCTATTGCGAAGTAACGCAATTTTTGATCTTTTATTCCAAAAGTATCGCATATCATTAATCCAACAACACCTGCGACCCTATAGCAATAGATTAATAGATCATTCATGTTATTCGGTTGTTTCTGCTTAATATCCGACTCCTGCCCGTTAAAAAACTCATTAAATAGGCTTTGTCCCGGAATAAATTTTTTTTCAATATTGGAAAATGGCTGAAAAATTAAATTTTTTTTGTTTGAGCGCCATATCTTAATATTATTTCTTAGTTTTTCTTCATAGTTTACGCCTTTGTTTTTTTTATCAATTAGGTCATCTACCTCACGACAAAATTCATATATCGCAAAAAGCCTAGTCGCTACTTTCTTATCTAGAAACTGTGAGGCCCAAAAAAATGTTTTCCCATGCTTTCGCATTACATTTGAATACTTATTCATGGGTAAATAATCTTTTCAACAACTTTTGCAGAATTAATTACGCCAGGAACTCCAGCGCCAGGATGCGTTCCAGCCCCAACATAAAACAAGTTCTTATACCTACCATCTTGGTTATGAGTCCTAAACCATGCTGACTGAGACAGTATAGGTGCTATTGAGAATCCACTACCAAAAGGAGTTCTATAATCTTGCTTGAAATCTTTTGGAGTCATTGAAAAAATTTCCCTGGCATTTTTAACGATTCCAGGCATGATTGTTTTATCAAGTTCTTCTAATATTTTTTTAGAAAAAGATTCCTTGATTTCGTCCCATTTTTGATTGCCCTTCAGATTTGGAACCGGAACAAGAGCATAATAACTATCCTGATTTTTTGGTGCAAACGATGAATCTGTTCGTGTAGGTCTATGTAAATAAATTGAAAAATCTTCTGCTAGATGATGTCGATCAAATATATCTTTTAAAAGCTCTTTATATCTTGGTCCCATCCATATTGTATGGTGCGCAATATTTTCATAAGATTTTACTGAGCCAAAAAATAATACAAATAATCCCATTGAATGTTTCGCATATTTTTTAATTAAAAAATTATGTAATGAAATCTTTTCATTCCTTAATAACTCTCCGGATACCTGAACTGGATCAGCATTACTGACAACATAATCATAGGGCTCACTTTTACGATTTGTAAAATTAACTCTCGTTATAACTTTGCCTATTGTGGAAAAATGACTAACATCAGAGTTATAATTTATTTTTATTCCATTACGAATCATTAGCTTTTCCAATTCTGACACTAACTTTCCAGTTCCCCCCATGCAGAAATATATACCCCATTTTTGTTCTAGTGCATGAATTAATGAATATATCGATGAGGTCTTAAATGGATTTCCCCCCACCAATAATGGCTGAATTGAAAATGCTTGTCGGAGATTAGGGTGTTGTAAGTGCCTAGATACAAAACTATAGACAGACTGATAACCTCTCATCTTTATTATTGCTGGTGCATAACGAATCATTGTTGCTATCTTATTAAAAGGATGGCCTGCTAACTTTTCATAGCCAAGCTTAAATATCGCTTCTGATTCTTTAAGCATATTCAAATACCCTGATACATCTTCAGGAGATATTTCTCTTATTTGATCAAGCATATTTTCACGATCTGGGCCGTAATCAAAATCAGTTTGATCATTAAAATGAAACCTGTACCATGGATCGAGTGGCTTAAATTCTAGAGAATCTTCTAAATTCTCCCCTAGTAAACTAAATAACTCATAAAACAAGTTAGGCGCTGTTATTACTGTGGGGCCAGCATCATGAATATAATTTTTCCTCTGAAATACCTGGGCTCTTCCACCTAGTTTGTTCAGCCTCTCATATATAGTTACTTGATTTCCCCTTGCTCGCAACCTTATTGCTGCTGCGATCCCTCCAAAACCCCCACCAATAATTGCAATTTTTCTCATAATAACTGTAGTCTTTTATTAATTTCATCTTTTAATGATTTAATTACCGGTTGAATAATTACTGGTAATCGATGGATATTGGACATAGCATTAATTAGTATTTCACCTATCTCATCCCGAGATCTCTCAAAGGCATTTCTTGAAATTAAGTTACCTAGCTTCTTTGGTTCGTTTATTATTATTTTCTTCTCATTATTTGATAGATTATTTAATATTTTTACTACCATTAAATTTGGCCGCCCTTTAAGTAAATCAGATGATGCTTCCTGCTCACAACCAAAAATATTTTCAATATCATTTAGGTATTGATAGGCAAGCCCAAGCTCGTTTGAAATTTCTTTCAACGCCAAACATTCATCTTCAGTTAGCTCTTTGCATTGAAACATACCCAACATAGGCATTGCAATTAGCGGTGCAGTTTTTTCGATTGCTATTTTTCTTAGCTGAGCACCATCAATGTCACGATGATTGAAACTTACATCTAATGATTGTCCAAAAATAATCTCTTTTACTGAGCATGATAATAGTTTTAATAGTATATTTTGATGCCAGCCTTGTTCTATTTCAGTCAACTTCCTAAATGACTCAGCGATTAAATAATCACCCGTGCAAACGGCCGCAGGAATGCCAAACTCTTTCCATAAAGATGTTTTGCCTCGCCTGGTTGAATCCTCATCACAGATGTCATCATGCAAAAGAGATGCGCTATGAATTAATTCGCATACCACCGCCCATTTGATATAGGTTTGGCTTGATAAACCCAAAAGCCCTCCAGAAGCTAATGCTAACCTAGCTCTAATCCACTTTCCTTTTGACTTATTATGATGTCTTAACCAATCAGATATGAAGCTTTCTTTTACCTCAAAACTTCGAGCAAATTCTTGCTTAACAACACCAAGAAATTCATCTGCTTCTGGGGGGACAAAAGATTGATTCCAATATTTTTTTTCCATAATTATTATTAAACCATATAAAAATGTGCAGAATTATCACACTTTCTAATCAAAATTTTAGAGCGAATTAAGCACCCACATCTGATTTGCGTTGAGCAATCATATAAATCATTACCCCAAAAATACTAATTGATAATAAATCAGCTACTGTATAGCCAACCTGAATATTTATATATGAAGTCTCTTGATTAATCATTGGGAATAGATATATAACTGGATAAAAAGTCCATGAAATAATAAGGAGCCATCTTGAATTACTTACCATGCTTTGTACGCTTTTTGGTTGCTTCAAGATTGAAGGGTTTAGGCCTTTAACTAGACTATAAAGAATGTATAAAAATGGAATCATGGCTAATGTCCAATAAATCCATCGATCACCGAGCTGGCTTAATGCAACAGAACCTTCGCCAAGATAACCCAAAATGACCATTAGTATTGATGCAAAAACAAGCTTTGCCCCCCTAGAATATGTTTCTTCTTTACTTAAACGCATAACAAGGACTAGCTCAAGTAACAACAAAGGAACAGTTAGCAACCAACCAACATAGCGATAAGCAACATTGAAATAGCTACCAGTTGCCATTACCTCTCCATTTGCCAATGTAAATGCATCATTGAAACTTTCAAACATTCTTAGGTGGTGATAGAAGGCTATTAAGCATACCAAACCAGATAATGTAAGGGCTGTTTTATAAGCTGGGGCGACTTGCGAGCGCTGTGCGAAAAAGAAAACTGTACTTGCGCCAAATGTTGCTATGGCAAAAGACAGTGAGTTATATATTAAGTTGAAATCTACTACTTCCATCTTATCCCCTAATTTTGTAGCTTTAAAAAAAAACGCGCCATTACTGACGCGTTTTAATAAATACCTATTCAAGAACCAAAGCTTATATTAAGCTTTTGAACCTGATGTTGCTGCAGCCCATATAATTACACCGAATGCTATCTTATTAACAAAGTCAGCTAAGTTATAAATTAAGTTCAAAGTACCTGCGTCTGCACTCCCGGTATAACCGAGGAAATATCCAATTGGATATATAGCCCAACCAACAGTAACGATGAGTCTTAAACCATTAAATGCTTTTTTACTTGCTGCTGTACCCTTGCTTGCACTAATTTTACTAGCTTCACCTGCGAATACTTCGTAGATAATGTATAACCAAGCTATCATACCTACGGTAAAGCCAGACCATAAACCTACGGTGCCAACTTCGCCAAGATAACCGGCAACCAACATAACTATTGAAGCAATAAGTAATCGCCAAAATACTGACATGGCAACAACTGCTATAGCAGCTAATATTAGATAGAACTCAACAATCTGAAGTGGAACTGTTAACAACCAATCTACGTACCTAAATACTGTTGGAGAAGCGCCTGTATCGACCCATACCCCTCTCATATAAAAATAGTGAATTGCTGCTATACCTGTAACCATTGCAGCAACTGTAAGTGATGTCTTCCATTTCCCCACAGCTCTATCTCTTTCTACCCAGAAAAAAAACGTTGCAGCTACCATTGCCGCAGATAAAAGCCAGAAGCTTACCCCGACAAAATCATTTGGATCTAACATATAAAACTCCTCCTGTTAAAGTACATAGTTTAAAAAAAAATTTTGCACCATCATAATATTAAATAGCGCAGATAAAAAAAGTAAATAAAATTACTATACCTCAGTATAGCAAGAGAATTAAAACTTAGTCTGCTAATAAAGAGAAAAGTTTCAATTTTTTCATAATTAAAGTAATTTAAATTAAGGATTTTATAATGCGATAAAATCTTATTTTTTAAAAATTTTAACTGGAAATTTCATGTATGACTAACTGATAACATTCAGGCAGAAGTTTAAAAAGAAAGTATTACTAGTAATATTACATCGACCACATTTAGTTCATTTCTTATTGAGCATCATAAGCTAGATAAGTCCAAATTAAGCTGGTCACACACATTAATTGTATTGCGCTTTATAATTTTATCAAGATATAAGCTCTGCATTAAAATTTTTTGAGGGCGAGAATCTAAAAAAGCCTTACTAGGAGTAGCTATTTCATAATTTAAACTAAGGTTGTTAGAGAAGATTTTTGCCAAATTAATGTTTGATACAAATGAAGGGCCACAAATATTTACTAATTTTTGAAAAATTGAACTTTCAGACTCAATAAAATTACAAACAAAATCAGTAAGATCATTAGCGTAAGCAGGCGTCCTTATGAAGGGATGATATATGCTTGCTTTAGAATTATCTTTTGAACAAGCGAATAAATAACTTAAGGTATTGTCATTGAGAGATGCAATGTTTGACATACGCATCACAAAAAAATTAGGGTGAGTGGAAAATGAAATCTCGATTTCAGCCTTCATTTCTGCATAAGGAAAACAGGGGTTGATTTGTGACTTTTCGTTTACCACTATGTCAGTATCTCCATAAACAACATCAGACGAAGCAAACAAGACTTTTAAGCCCCTATCCAGTACCTCTTGTAATAAAATTTTTGTATTTGTAACATTAACAGCATAAGCCAAGTCATATGATTCATTACATACATTGGGATTACAAATTCCAGATAAAAATATAAACTTATCTCCTGGTAAGAGACTTTCTAATTTATTTGAATCTAAAGAATTTAAATCAATTTTGATATCGCTATTTTCATTACGGCCAACTTTTACAGCGCTAATATTTTTATTTCTTAGGCCTTCAAGGATTATTTTTCCCACATAACCATTCCAACCAAGAATAAAAGTCCTACTCATAGCTTATTAAAGTATTTAAACCACGATCTTGTTGCTTCTTCAATCGACTTTTCATCCCACAAGGGAGCATCTTTCCATAAATCCAAATGCATAAGTAATTTTTTAACACCGTCTTCAAATTTAACTTTAGGCTTCCAGTTTAATTTTTCTTTAATCTTTGTAATATCTGCAAATGTAGAATTTGGCTCTGCCGGTCTTTTTGGAATATAAATAACTGATGTGGCACCTAATAATTCCACTAATTTATTTATACTATGATGACTGCCACTTCCAACATTAAAAACGCCACTTTCTTCAGATTGAGCAGAAAGAATAAGGGCATCACATACATCGGATACATATGTAAAATCTCTTGTTTGAGTACCATCACCCACAACCGTAAACGGCTTGTTATTAATTTTTTGAGCTAAAAATACTCCAAAAACGGCACCGTATGCACCTGTGGTCCTTGATTTAGGCCCATAAACATTAAATAATCTTAATGAAATTGTCTTTAAACCATAAATCTTATCCCAGTTTAATACGAGCTCTTCACCCATATGTTTAGTTAATGCATAGGGATAAAGCGAGTTAATAGCTTCTGATTCTGGGGTTGGAAGTTTTTTTGCAATTCCATAACTTGATGAAGATGCTACATAAATAAAACGTTTAATATTATTTTTTCTAGCCACTTCAAGCATATTAAAAGTGCCTGACACATTGGTATTAAAGTAACTTTCAGGCTGCTCTATCGATGGCACAATATCGGCCAGAGCTGCCAGATGAAAAACCCAATCATAATCCTTAAAATTTTTATCTACCTCAGATGGATTTCTTATATCAACATTGCAAAAGTGGAGCTTTGGGTTATCCTTAAAAGCCTTGATATTTTCTAATCGCCCACTCACTAAATTGTCGAAAATAGTAACCTCGTGACCAAGTGCCAACAAGGATTCAACTAAATGACTTCCAATAAAGCCACAACCCCCAGTAACTAAGGATCTCATAATTTCTTATATAAAGTTGACATGTGGTGTATTGTCCTCAATTAACCTATGCAGATATCTATTTACTTCGTCCATCCGGCAGTTTTTCCTGCAATCTTTAATATCTAATTTATCCTTAACAAAATGAAAGTTTTCTTTTCTTTTGTCTCCTTGCCAAATCTCTTTAAAAGTTGATTGATTAATATTTCCATATTCAAAACGCTTATCAAGAAGGTATGCACTACATCCATAAACAGCGCCATCAGCCATAATATATCCCCATACAAATGGAGTTGCATTACACTTCTGGTATCTGTCTTCTTCAGTATATTTTCTCATTGTATGACCCCTAAATATCACATTGAATTCAGACGTATTATATTTATTAAAAGTATCTTCTAACTTTAGGTAGTTTTCATAGTTCAATTTCTCATATATGTGCGTGTCACTAAATAAATGCTGTGAATAAGGTTTAATTACTAGATAGTCTAAGCCAATTTCATCTCGACATAATTTAATTAAATCAATCATCTCGGCTGAGTTTTCGGGTAATAAGAGTGTTTGAGCACCAATAATGCATGAATAGTTGTTCTCGTTTCTATGCTTAACGAGCTTTTTTAAGTTATTTTTAACTTTATCAAAATCTTTTTCTTTTGTTTGGTGAATTGCTGCATAAGTTTTAGCTGTCCCAGCATTGATAGAGACTTTAATCCATGAAGTTAATGGTAGCGCCTCTTCTAAAAACTGATCTGTGATGACGGTACCATTTGTAGTAAATGAGACATCAATTCCTGCATGCTTAGTTACCTTAACAATTTCGTGTATTTTTTTATGGAGCATAGGCTCCCCTTCTCCGGCATACATGACACTTTTTATTCCAAGCCTCCCCATTTCTTCAAGTCGGTCTTTTAACAATGCAACATCCAGCATATTAGTTTTGTAACCAATATAATCAACCGCACAAAACGTACATCTATGGTTGCATGCTCCAACGGGAGATATTTCTAAGTAGATAGGATAAATATCCTTAGCTTTTTCCCATTTATTACCTACATTTAAAAGATCAGCAACTCTCTTAGGGTGATACATAATTTTATGGCTATCAATTGCATAAAGATCATTCGTATCTGCCATCTTTTTTTTAGCCTTTTTTGAATTTATAAAAATATTTTATAGTAGATGTTCATTCATTACTAGCAATTGGTCGCTTGCTTTTTAAGAGATTTTGTTGGCTTTATTAGAGGATGTTAATCAACTTAAACTATTGGAGTTTGGTCCCAAGCCAGATTAACAATAAGTAAATAATAAAAATCTCTACAAAGGTAATGATTTTAGACATCTAGGTATAACATCACGTATCATCCAAATGTTTTCAATACGCTCAAAATCTTCATGATTTGACGCTCTAATATTTTCTAGTGCAAAAAAAATTACTTTGCTTTTCTTGTAAATTTTTTTATAAACTTCACGACGTTCACTAATTTTTTCAGGTAATTGAAATAAGCTATAAGCTATAATTCCATCATTTGAATCCAGTTCACTTAATGCTTGCTCAAGTATTACCGACGAGAATGGCATGACATACTCAACATGGCTTAACAAATAATGAAGGTTATTCTTTTGGCAATAATCTCTTATAACTATATTCTGAACAGACTGGGGTACTCTCTCGCCCATAAAGGGGCGACTAAAGATATAACCTCTAACGGTATTTTTCATTGATTTTTTAATAAGTGCGAAGTCATCCCTGCTTTAGAAGCAGCACGCAATGTAATGGGCTCAAAAAATTCACCTATTTTCTTATCCCCATAAGGAGTGTAGATACTTTTGAATCTGCAATTCATTGTCCATCTTGTTTCAGACTCAACGTTAATAATATTTCCATGAGGTAAGGATTGGTTAAAAATTAAAACCTCACCAAACTTAACATCAAGCCATGTAACGTCGCCCTTTATTTTTTGGTAAAGGGAACTACTACTTTTATTTTCTTTTTTTAGAAAGAATTGTTCGATTTTTTTTAATTTATCTGGAGCAAGAATATACATAGACTTAGTTTTAAAGCAATCAACCAAAGGAATCCAAGCAACAGCCTCGAAAGGCGAGTCACCTGACCATGTATCAGCATGAACAGGAAGTAATGAACTGTCATCCCCAGGAAGCTGAATGCTTAGATTAACTCTATTTTGCATAACGAGCTCATTTCCAACCAATAACTCTAAATAGTTGCGAACTGTTTTAAAGTACAATTCTCTAAAATCTTTTCTAGAATTTATACTTTGAATTATTTCCATTCGAAATGAATTTAGCTCTGATGGCGAGATATGGGTGTGGATATTATTTAATAGATTTTCTGGGTCAGCTAATGACCTGTCTCCAAGAATGTCACTTATTGTAGAAATGAATTCTCTTTTAATCTCATGTAAAGCATTCATATCATCAGCCGGCCTGATAATATATCCATTTTTCAGGTATTCATTAGAAATCTCTTTCTCATAGTCTGTAAAAAACATTACTTGGCCTACCTAAAAAATTTTATCTAATTGTACTATTATTTAAAAAATACTCTCAGCGCCCACTATTATCAAGAGCTATTTTTTGAAGCCCCTCATACATGTTTTTAGAGAATTTCATTCCATCCATTAAATCAGACTTAATAACATCTTGTCTTAAGGTAGATTTTAGAGTTCTCCGATATACTTGATCTGATGCAAGTTTTTTGCATATATCAATATACTCACGTTCATTTTTTGCTATCCACTCCTCTTTCCCAAGAATATTTAATGCCTTTATTGTATTTCCGGCTGTATCCGTTTCTTTGTAAAGCCCTACAATAGGAACTCCCATCCAAAGTGCATCTAATGCTGAGAACCCACTACCTATTGGAAAGGTATCCGCAACCATATCGATTGTATTATATTTAGTTAGATGTTTTTTTGGGTCAGTTTTAGGAAAGAAAATAACTCTGTCAGAGCTTATTCCTCTTTGTTTAAACTCTTTCAAAATTATATACTTCAAAGGCGATGTCAACTGAATAAAACTAAATGCCATTTTAGATTTTGGTACCTCATTGAGAAGTTTAGTCCATGTATCATAGTTAATAGGATGAATTTTTATAAGCCTTGAAAAGCAACCAAAGGTAATGTATTTATTAGTTGTAGATGGAGTTTTTAGATTTATTGAGACTGGCTCAGGGGTTGGCCAAAAAAATTGTTGTGGGACAGAGCATAAACTTGTGAATTTTTTTTTCCATGCAGGAAAACTATTTTCTTCCTCTAAAGAGTAATGATAATAATTTTTAATAAATGTATCAACATCGAAAAGAGATACTCTAATTGAATTTTCAAATAACCTCCAATACCTAAATGGGGTTGCGCCAAATATATCAACAACTATATCGATGTCTGCACTTTCAATAATTGACCTGCTCTTCTCGACTTCTAGATGAGTTAAATTGATGAATTGATGACAATTTTTTCTATAAGGCACAGTATATTTATCGTTATGATCTCTTAGGGAAAACAGCCAAACTTCAACATTAGATGGTAAGCCAGCAAAGATAGTATCCAAGAAAATATTTTGAGATGATAAATACTTAGTAGAAAATTTTTCAGAGGTAAAAGCGATCCTTAATTTTCGTGGGCCAGGCTTTAATTTTGGCTCTGGGGGATACTTATTAGACAATGGATTGTCTAATAAGTACTGCAAATCATTCTGGTCGCAACAGTAAAGTTGCATTTCAGCAGCCTTTGATTTGTAGTTGTCATCTGTGTATGTGCTCTTGATAATAGCACCTAAAAATCCTCGTACCTCTGGAAAGCCTAATTCTAAAAATAAAGAAATTACATTCCTCCATTTAGAATAATCATAATCTTTCTGTAATAACCAATTAATAAATTCTATTCGTGAAATACCAATTTCCATACCAAATATATAGATGATGTAATCATCTGGCCTCAACATCACGTTATTTTCATCGCAGGATATATATGCTTCAAGGTGGTTGCATTTTTCCTCGGCTGAGGAAGGCCCAAGAAGGTTATGTAACAGGCTATCTAGTTGATTATTTGGGCTATCTGATAATAAGAGATTAAATTTCGACCTAGCAATTTCGTGGACTAGTATTTGGGTTGGATTAAGTTCTTTAGCTGCCATTCATAGCCTATTTAAATTCTTTTTTGTATTGTACCCTTAATTCAAAACCTAACAAAACTGTAGAATAATACTGCATAACCATATTTAAATATTTCTTATAAGCTCTTGTAAATAAAAAATTACTTCTATAGAATGCACCCCGTGTTTAGAAAAAACTTACATTTACTTATTGTTTTATTTGCCCTCTTATTCAATATTCAGGTTGGATTGACCCATGGTGTAGAGCATGTTTTTCATGCATCAGACATTGAAAATACTCACGAGAGTGAAAATTGCCTTCTTAAGAGCAATGTAACTAAATCAAATGATTTATCTAGCAATTCTCAGCCTCAAATTTCAAACGAGGAACTGTATTATGATTATTATTCTCTAAGCAGTCAGAATTCATACCGTTTTTTTGCATACCAAGCCCAAGCCCCTTAATTACATCCTTAAAAGTACAAGTTTAATTAATTAAATTAATATTTTAAGGAATAATGATGCGTAATAAACTAGCGTTCAGCATATTGCTGTTTAGTGCAGTAGTAAATGCCGATGATGCAAAAAAAATCACTCTAAGAGAGATACCCATTACGGCAAACCCATTCAGCTTATCCTCTGGTGAAATGGTCCACCCTGTTCAGATAATGAATGGCGTTTACTTACAAAATAATAAGAGCTCCTCCTTGGGATCAATGCTTGATAGTGTTCCAGGTGTAAGCAATGGCTCATGGGGTGATAATGTTGGACGTCCAGTCATTCGAGGTATGGACAGAAATAGGGTTAAAATTCTCAACAATGGTATGCAGGTCAAAGATGTGTCCAATGTAGCTGGGGACCATGCGATTTCTCTTGACAGCCTATCATCCGAACAGATTGAAATTGTCAAAGGGCCCGAAACTATTTTATACGGAGGTGGCGCGATAGGTGGAGTAGTCAACATCATTGATTATCGTATTCATCCTGAATTTGTTGAGGGTGTGATGGGTAAATATAGTGCGAGTTATGGCGGTGCTAATAGTGCATCCTCCAACTCAATGCTTGTTGATATTGGTTCTGGCAATCTTATGTTTCACCTTGATCTTTATAACCGTAATGCTAAGGGCCTAAAGATTCCTGGATTCTCCGTATCCAAAAAATTAGCTGATTCTGACGATGAGTTTACTAGGGGTAAGTATGGGGATGGTATCTTACAAAACTCTTATAATGAAACTCTAGGAGGGGGGGTAGGTGCTACCTATTTCTTTAATAATGGTTATACGGGTTTATCATTTGCAAAACATGAACAAGAGTACGGTAATATTTTAGAGGACAGTGCGTTCATTGATTTAGAGTCTGATAACTTTAAATACGAACTTGAAATGCGTAACCTTTCGAATCTTGTCAATAAATTTAAGTTTAAGCTAAGCCATACAGACTATAAGCACGCTGAAATGGAAAGTCCTACAGAAGTTGGGCTTGATTATTTTGACATAGGTCATGATGCTAAAGTTGAATTAGTCCACTCATTGTTATCTGAGTCAGGTGGTGTAGCAGGAATTGATTTTGGTGAATCTCGTTTCTCGCAACATACTAAGGCTTATGAGCCTGACAACAAGCGTCAAAATGTTGGAGTTTATGCATTAGAGAACTTTACAGTAGGCAAACATGAACTTGTTCTGGGGCTAAGACATGACTATCACGAGTATGATGCTAATGCCTTTACTAGTGATGATGGGGCACCAACTGATGGTGGCGATGAGGGTAGTACAAGTTTTTCTGCGTCTAGAAAAACATTTAATGCGACCACTCTTTCAGCGGGCACTACTTCAAAACTTAATGAAAATTGGTCAATAGCCGTTAGTGTTGCTCATACAGAGAGAGCGCCAAATCATGACGAGTTGTTTGTTTTTGGAGAGCACCATGCTACAGAAACGATTGAACACGGCGATCGTAATTTGAAGAATGAACGCTCTAATTCGGTCGATGTCACATTAAATTGGGCAAACAAAGGCAACAATTTCTCTATGACACCTTACTTTACTGATTTTAGTAGCTACATCGCACTATTAGATACGGGTGTTGTTCAATTTCATGAACATG
>Ga0115004_10001456_pt1 | contig 19428 bp, 20 predicted proteins | sample ArcticOcean_MG_C_10_FD_88737 | JGI IMG/M metagenome (GOLD analysis project Ga0115004, IMG submission 88737) | Marine microbial communities from western Arctic Ocean - ArcticOcean_MG_CB11_90 | ecosystem: Environmental > Aquatic > Marine > Oceanic | place: Arctic Ocean: Canada Basin | collected... | reverse complement strand
CATGGATTATGGAGATTTATAGTACGACTTAGGTAAATTAAATCATGGAATTATAATGTCACATGAATTGGTAGATAGGAACCTTTTTGAAGTTGATCATTCAATGGATAAAATTCATTTTGATTTCCATAGAAAGCAGAATCTTGTTGATTGTCAAAAGTTTTTTAAAACATGGGTTTTGCAAAACAATCTAGATTATGAAAAAGTCCAGCTTATGACGGCGCTGATATTTCTTAACATAGCCGCTCTTCATCATTACCCATATAGTTTATTACTGTTTTATTTAGGTAAAAGCATGCTTTTTGATCCAGATTTTGAATCAACTAATAATTAAATATGGATAGAAGGATAATAATCCATAACCCCTTTTTTGATGCATGGTATGGCATTAATTTATACAAATTCTTAACCAGAAGGGTGAGTCATCTTAAATATAGTTATCTAGGTGATTATCTTATAAGAACCAAAAATAAAAATATTATTATTTATGTTGAATTGAATCAGAATTCTTTTTTTGGCAACCGTCTTCTGATCAGACTTGGGATAATGCCCCTGATAACATTAACTGAATTTTTTTTCTGGTGCTTGATTAATAGAATAAATATTTTTAGCCTTAATATTATTTTTAATAAAAATAATATTAGACCTAATGATGTTTTATTATCTAATTCATATTGTAACTTAGACCTTAAGTACAGATATGAAGATTTAGAGTCTATCGATGCTATAACTGCTTTTATCCTTCAGCATAGCTTTGCTGATACTGACATTATTTCTGATAATTCTAAAAAACTTGGAGTTGATTTATTTATAGCAGAAAATAATCTTAAAAAAAATAGTGCATATTTTAAAAATTACTTTAATTGGTATAAAAAAGATGTTTATCATTTACCTTATGTTTACAAACCAAGATTTAAGAATTTAAAACTATTTAATCAAAGAAAAAATATATGTTTTGCTAGGGACATATGAGAATCTTAAAGATCATCCACGTTACAAGGGATTAAAGGATTTTTTTGAAATTGAAACCATCCACCCTATGAGAAAAATTATTTATGAGAATGCAAATGATATGAAAGATATAATTTATTCTAAAATTAGTGATTACAATGAAGTTGAACTTAAAAGTGTAAATGGTGGAGTGATTATTAAAATATATAACCGACTTTATAATACTTTTTTTGTAAAACAAACTAATTACTTTAAATTTGATATTGTTGCTGAGTACAACAATGCAAAAATGTTTATTGTTCCTGAGGAAGCTAACAATTTGCCTGGCATTGGCTTTGTTGAAGGTATGGCATGTGGGTCTGCCTATATAGGGTTAGATGATCCTATGTATAAAGATATTGGTTTATTGCCTGAAGTCCATTATATAAGTTATGACGGCACTCTTAGCGACTTAAAAATAAAAATAAGATACTACCAAGATAACAACGCTGAATTAGAGAAAATTGCAAAAAGAGGGTATGAATTTGCAAAAGAAAATTTCAATGGTGAGCATGTAGCTCAAAAACTTTATAATGATTTGATGAAAAGTGAAATAAGCTCTTCCTTTGTAATTAATAACAAAAAAGATAATGTATTAAAGGATATTGCTAAATGAGTTATTACAATATTCTAAATCAAATAAATAATAATCATGAGTGCTAAATTTATAGTTAGACTTGATGATGCTTGTCCTACAATGGATCATGATAAATGGAGTTACTTAGAAAATTTATTTGATGAATTTAATATCAAACCATTAATAGCTGTTATACCTGATAATACTGATGAGTCATTAATTCGCAAAGAATTTGATTCTTTATTTTGGAATAAAGTTTCTTCTTGGCAGAAGAAGGGATGGGCTATAGGTTTGCATGGGTATAAGCATGATATGCACTCCACAAATGCAAAACAAATACTTCCTTTTTACAAAAGAAGTGAATTTAGCGGCCTACCACTTAAGGAGCAATCATTAAAAATTAGAAAAGGCTATGAAATTTTCCATAATAATGGAATTAAGCCCAGTGTATGGATTGCTCCTGCACATTGTTTTGATAAAACAACTTTGAAAGCTTTATCAACAGAAACTTCAATTAAAATTATTAGTGATGGAATTGCATTTAATCAATACTATAAAGATAATTTTTATTGGATTCCTCAACAGTTATGGAGTTTTAAAGAAAAAAAGTATGGTTTATGGACAGTTTGCCTTCATCCCAACTCAATGAGTAAAAATGAACTTGAGAATTTTAAAGAAGATATTATTCAATACAAGAATCAAATAATATCTATCGATGAAGTAAAATTTATCAAAAAAAATAAGTCAATTCTAGACAGATTATTTAGCTTTTATTTTTGGAAAAAATATACAATTCTTAATAATCTAACATTTATTAAATCTTTTATAAAAAATGGATAAAAAAATAATTAATTTTGATATGGCTTTTTCATATCAAATGATAAAAGAGCGAAATTTATACTCTTCTCTACTTTCAAGAAATTTAGATAACTATTTTTCAAAAGTAATTTCTGTTCATCCTTTAGCTGGTTTATTCAATGATGAATCATCAAGATATGGTTATCCTGATATTATAAAAATCTCAGATGACCATCTTCTTATTGAGGGCAAAGTCGGCTTTACCAGATGGATAAAATGGATTCCACCAATTAATTTTCTTCTTGGGCAGGTAGTGCTGGTTTCAAAACTAATAACTATCTCAAAAAAGGAAAATATTTCAGTTATAAAAATTGGAGATCCATACTATTTAGGAATCATTGGATTAATTCTTAAATTTTTTTTAAAAATACCATTAGTTATAAGAGTCTGCAGTAATTATGATGATGTATATGCTAAGTCAAAAAAAGCTGCGATGCCAAGATTATTTAAGTTCAGATCTATAGAAAAAGTAATAGAAAGAATAGTTTTTAAAAGGTGCGATCTTATTGCGGGAGCTAATGAGAATAATATGAATTATGGAATTAATAACGGAGCCCCTCAAGAGAAATGTACTGTTTTTAGATATGGTAATTTACTTGATCCTCTTCATTGGGAAGATCCAAAACAAAGACCAGATGCTTCGCTTGAAATAGAAAAATTAGGTTTATCAGGAAAAAAATTTATTTCTACCGTAGCTAGGTTAGAAGCAGCAAAATATATAGAACACTATATATATACTATTGATGAGTTAAGAAATAGAAATCATGATATTTTTGGTTTGATAATCGGCGACGGCAGTCTTAGAAAAGAATTTGAAGATTTAGCAGCTTCAAGAGGTTTATCAGATTTTATTAAATTTGCTGGAAACTGTAAACAGGATTGGATTGCAAAAGTAATTCCGCACTCAGCTTTAATATTATCTCCGCATATGGGGCGGGCTCTTACTGAGGCAGCTCTTTCAAATGTCCCAATCGTTGGATATGATCATGACTGGCAAGGTGAAGTTCTTATAAATAATAAAACAGGGTTTTTAGTTAAACATGAGGACTGGATGGCAATGTCAGACAGGTCTGAAGAATTACTAAAAGATAATAAAAAATCTATGCAGTTGGCAGAAAATGCTCGAGAGCATATTTTTAATATAATGAGTCCTGAGATGCTTAATGCCCATGAAAAAAGTCAATACGACCTAATCATTAAAAAATCTTAGAATCATTGACCTTTACTATTGCTATAATTATTAAATGGGAGAATTTATGGATATTGAAAAAAATATAAAACTTCACAATAAGATTGCTAAAAAATATGAGGCAATCCATACTGAAATTTATAATACTATTGAGCAGTCAAGACTAAAGGAAGATTTATTTAAATCATACTCTGCTATAGCCAAAGAAAAAGTAGTTGCATTAGATTTAGGGTGTGGTGCTGGAAATCTAACCAATCATCTATTAAATATGGGGTGTGATGTCATTGCAGCTGATGTATCGAAAGGGTTTTTAGATCTAGTTAATGATAAGTTTTCAGGAAAAAAAATATCAACATTCGAATTAAACGGAATGGACCTTTCAGGAATACAAGACAATAGTATAGACTTCATAGCGACATATTCTTTTCTTCATCATATACCTGATTACATTAAGACAGTTAAAGAGATGATAAGAGTATGCTCTCCTGGCGGAATTATTTATATAGATCATGAGCAGAATAATGTTTATTGGTCTGAAGATATGGAATATAAAACTTTTCAATCAAAAGTAAGTAAAACAAACTTAAGCAGGTTCTTTGTTCTCTCCAATTATGTTGGCAAGTTTAAGAGACTTTTTAATCCAAAATTTGCAAATGAGGGTGATATTCATGTTTGGCCAGATGATCATATTGAGTGGGACTCAATTGATACTATTATGTCTGAAAAAGGCTTTAATAAAGTTCTTCAAAATGACTTTCTTTTATATAATAGCAATTATAAAGATGAAGTTTTTGATTTATATAAAGATAAATGTTCAGATATGAGAGCTACAGCATATCAAAAAGCTATTTAAAAATTTACTTATATTTCTGTGAGAAAAATAACACATCTAATCCCTTTTGATGGTATCGGCGGGGTAGAGTCTGCAGCCAATACCATGAAAAATATAACCTTTAATGATATAGATTTTAATGTCTTGTATGTCTCTAACAATCATTCAAGTGGAAATAAATACTTAAATATTATTAATTACTTTAGTTGCATTCATAGATTAATAAATATTAAGCCAGATTTACTAGTAGTTTCTCTTTGGAGGTCATGCATAGTTGCGATTCTTTATAAATTATTAAGACCAAGAGCTAAAATTGTATTATTTCTTCATTACCCTCATCATTATCACTTTGTTGATATGGTTTTTACTCGCACAATGTCATATTTTTGTTTAAGTCTATGGGCCGACTCTCAGGATACTTTAGATTCTAGAGTGCCATCTTTTTCAAAAGATAAATCTCATGTAATATCATTTGTTGCTAGGAGATTGAAACCCTCAGAAAATATTCATATGAGTCCAAATTTTATCTTTTGGGGCAGGTTGCATGAGCAAAAATGTATCAATAGATCTATAAATATCTTTGCGGCAATCCACTCAGTCCATAAAGATGCAACATACATGATTATTGGTCCTGACGGGGGAGAGTTATCCTCACTAAAAAAATTAGTCAATGATATAGGAATAGGTGAAAGTGTTAGTTTTCTTGGATCAAAAAACTTAAATTCTATAATAGAGTTATCTAATAAAGCATCTTTTTATCTTCAAACCAGTAAGCTTGAGGGAATGGCAATGTCTGTTGTTGAGGCTATGCAGCTTGGGCTACTACCGATAGTTACTCCGGTTGGCGAGATAAAAAATTACTGCAGTAATAGACAAAACTCGATCATTATTAAAGATGATGCTGATGCAGTTAGTTGTATACTAGATTTAATAAAAAATAAAAATTTATATATAGATATGAGAAATAATGCTATTAAAAAATGGGAAAATTATGAAATATATTCAGAATCATTTATTAAAGCCTCTAATGCAGTATTAGATTTAAACAGTTAATTAATAGTTAAATAATATAAATATGTGTGGAATTGTAGGTTTTGTCTCAAGTAGCGTCTTATCTAAAGAGGATATTTCATCAAGGATAACTTCAATGTCCTCTAAACTTTCTCACAGAGGACCTGATGATTCTGGATTTTGGCTAGATAATAATAATCAAATAGCACTTGGCCACAAGAGGTTATCAATTTTAGATCTTTCTTCTGCAGGCCACCAGCCAATGAAATCTTTAAGTGATAAATTCGTTATTGTATTTAATGGCGAAATTTATAACCATTTAATGTTAAGAGAAGAAATCAACACAAATAGGCCCTCAGAAAAGTTAAAAATCTCTTGGAAAGGAACTTCTGATACTGAAACTCTGTTGGTTTGTTTTGAAGAATGGGGAGTTAAAAAAACAATTAAAAAATTAGTAGGAATGTTTTCTATATGCTTGCTTGATAAGGACTCTAATACCATTTTTCTTATACGAGATAGAATGGGAGAAAAGCCTCTCTATTATGGTTATATTAACGATTCTTTTGTGTTTGCGTCAGAGCTGAAGTCATTAAAAGAGTACCCAAATTTTAATAATGAGATTGATAGAAATGCACTAAGAAAATACTTTAAGTACATGTATGTGCCTTGTCCATATAGCATTTATAAAAATATATCTAAATTAGAGCCTGGTCATATCATGTCAGTTACTATAGATGAAATTAAAAAAAATCATTCTGTTATCGATCTTTTTGGAAATATTAATCCATTTTGGAGTCTTGAGGATAAAATTAAAGAAAGTGAAGAATCATCAAAAGATGAAAAGATTATACTCTCTGAATTAGAATATCATCTTGAAGAAGCAATTAAATTGCAGTCAATTGCAGATGTTCCATTGGGAGCTTTTTTAAGTGGCGGTATAGATTCTTCTCTTATAACTTCTTTGATGCAAAAAAACTCTTCTAGTTCAATCCAAACTTTTACAGTCGGCTTTGAAGAGTCAAGTTTTGATGAATCGTCTTTTGCAAAAGAAGTTGCCAACCATCTCGGTACCGATCACTCAGAAGTGTTTGTATCAAAAAAAGAAGCTAGAGAGGTCATACCAAAATTACCATATATTTATGACGAGCCATTCTCTGATTCATCACAAATTCCAACATATTTAGTTTGCGAGGCAGCTTCAAGAAAGGTCAAGGTAGCTCTTTCAGGTGATGCGGGGGATGAGATCTTTGGAGGTTATAACAGGTATTTTTGGGCTCCTAGGTTATGGAGTAAAGTGTCTTGGTTACCATATTTGATAAGAAGTGGTTTAGGTTACTCTCTTGACTCAGTTCCAGACTTTGGATGGAATAGCATAGAATCTATTATCAATAATTCACGTTCTAAAAATTATACTAATATTGGAAACAAGGTTGGAAAGCTAAGTAAAGGCCTCAAACATTCTAAAAGCATTAATGATTTGTACTTGAGTCTAATATCAGAATGGGACAACATTGATGATGTGGTTCTAGGTGTTGATGAAGAAATTTCTTTTCAATTTTTTGATCCAGCTTTAGAAACTAATATTACTGATAATGATAGTTTAAATATGATGTTTAAAGACTCTCTTACTTATCTTCCAGATGATATTTTATGTAAAGTAGATCGTGCGGCAATGGCTAACAGTCTTGAAACTAGAGTGCCTTTTTTAGATCATAGAGTGATAGAGTATGCTTGGCAAATGCCTTTCAATATGAAAATTAGAGAAAATAAGGGTAAGTGGGCACTAAGACAGATTTTATATAAATATGTTCCTTCAGAACTTATTGAAAGACCTAAAACAGGATTTAGCATTCCAATTGGTGATTGGTTAAGAGGGCCACTTAGGGATTGGGCTGAAGAGCTTATTGATGAAGATAGGCTCATTTCAGAAGGTTTTTTAAATCATACTATTATTAGAAGAGCATGGAAATTGCACTTAAGTGGAAATTCTGATTATACTGCTCGTATATGGAGTGTTTTAATGTTTCAATCTTGGCTTGACTCTAATTCGTAGTTAGTAATGATAGTTTATTGGCTATATTTTATATTTCCTGCAATCTTAGCCCTTTCAGGAAAAGTTAGATCTCCTCATCCAATTTCTCAGAATCGATCTTTAGTATTCGGAGGTCTTTGGTGGTTTATTGTTTTAGCTTTAACATTTCTAATTGGACTTCGTCATGAGGTGGGTGGTGATTGGAAAAACTATATTAGAATATTTTCAGAATCATCTCATATTAGTAGTATTGGTGAATTCTCTCTTATTGGAGATCCTGGATATACATTAATTAATGTTATTTCTGCAAATGCGGGGTTTGATATTTATGGAGTAAATTTATTTTGTGCTTTAATTTTTTCAATTGGTCTTGCTCTTTTTTGTAGAAATCTTCCAAGGCCTTTATTAGCCTTAGCTGTATCAGTCCCATTCTTAGTTGTTGTTGTATCTATGGGATATACGAGGCAAGCAGCTGCTCTAGGCTTTGCTATGACTGGCATGGTATTTCTTGGAAGGGGCAATAATTTAAAATTTGTATGCTATGTATTGTTAGCAACTATAATTCATAAATCTGCACTTATACTATTACCGATATCCATCCTTGCGTCATCTAAAAATAGGCTATGGACTGCCTTATGGGTTGGAGTTGTTGGTGCTACGTTTTTTCTTTTATTCATCGCAGATGTTATTTCAAATATGGTATCAAACTATTCAAATCTTGAAGATCCAGCTAGTCAGGCCGCTGGTGCTTTCTGGAGACTTGCAATGAACTTTGTTCCATCTCTAATCTTCTTATTCTTTTATGAACGTTTTAAAATACCTGAACTTGAAAAACCTTTATGGAAGTGGCTTTCAATAATTTCTATTTTTTTGATGCTTTTATTCTTCTTTCTGCCAGTTTCAACAGCTCTGGATAGAGTTGCTCTTTACATGATTCCTTTGCAGATGGTTATCTTCTCATACCTACCTGATATTTTCGGTAAAAGAAATGCAATTCACAAATGGATTATGCTCTCAATAATTGGATATTACAGTCTAGTTCTATTTGTTTGGTTAAATTTTTCTATAAATGCTCAATTTTGGTTACCATATCAAAACTTAATTTTCCTTTGGTAAATATAATGAAGACCGTAATTATTTCTGCAAACACATCCAGATATTTACTAAATTATAGACGAAATACTATTTTAAAATTTATAGAAAATGGCTTTCATGTTATTTGCATATCATCAAAAGACGATTGCACAGATGCTTTAAAAGATATCGGATGTCAATGGCTTAATTTAAAAATAAATAGCAAGGGAAATAATCCTTTTACTGATATGAGGGTGTTCTTTAGGTTATTTTATATATATTTAAAATACCAACCTAAGGCTAGTTTCCATTTTAATATTAAATACAATATATATGGTACATGGGCTGCATTTTTCTCAAACACTCCAGCAATTAATAATGTAAGTGGTCTAGGAACTGCATTCATCCATAAAAACTTTATATCATCAATTGTAAAAATCTTGTATAAGTTAAGCCAACCTCTGGCTTATAGGGTTTATTGTCAGAATGAAGAAGATTTTAACCTTTTAATTCGTGAAAAATTGGTCCCACGTCATAAGCTTTTTTTATTGCCAGGTTCTGGTGTAGATATAAAAAGGTTTAAACCTAGCTTACAGTTAGAAAAAGAAGACATATTTACTTTTCTTTATGCTGGAAGGATGCTTGCAGATAAAGGCCTGTATGAATTGATTGACGTAATGATAAAAATCAATAAAGATAAAATTATTGCCAATCTTTGGATCTGTGCAATAACAAACAATGATAACTTATCAGCAATTCCTCAAGAGGATATTGAAAAATGGAAAAGTATTCCAGGTATTGTTTGGCTGGAACCTAATAATAATAACATTGAACATGTTATGAAGCATGTTAGTTGTATTGTTTTACCATCTTACAGAGAGGGTTTGTCTAAAACTCTTTTAGAAGGAGGGGCGATGGGACTGCCATGCATTGCAACTGACGTACCTGGATGCAAAGACGTAATACAAGATAATAAAAGTGGATTTTTATGCAAAGCTAGAGATAGCAAATCTCTAGAATTGGCTATGTTAAAAGTAATTGATTTATCGCAAAAAGATCTCCTTGATATGGGAGGTCGCGCAAGAAAAATTATTGAAGAAAAGTTTGATGAAAAAATTGTTATTGATGCTGCACTAGAAGCATTAAACTCAGTCTAAAATAGATCTCTAATGCTATAATGCATTATATGAAAAGTGAACTGTGTCTTGTAACCGAAGGATTCGATCATATCCATATTCCAATAAAAGCAGAGCATTGTTTAAGAAATAATTTAAACGAAGAATTATTGGTTGTGGAGGTACAGCTTGGTGAAATTTTAGAAGAATCAGATATTATTAGAATATCTGATATATACGGAAGAAAAGATGATTAAATTTACTGATATTGAATCGTCTGAGCCATATAGTTTGTTTACTAATTCTTATAATAATGCTTTAAAACATAACCAGAATGCTATAGAGGCAATAGTTATAAGCTCATTTGATAAAGATAAAAATGAAGTTGACTCTCGTTTTGTAAATTTAAAATATATAATAAAGGATGAGTGGATTTTTTTTAGTAATTATCAATCCCCAAAAGCAAATCAGTTTAACTTGCACGATCAAATATCTGCAATTTTTTATTGGAATGAAATCAATGTTCAGATAAGAATGAAAGCCTTAATAAAAAAATCAAATGAAGACTTTTCTGACCTTCACTTTAATTCTAGAGAGCATTCAAAAAATGCACTTGCAATATCTTCACATCAGTCCCAAGTTACTTCTTCATACGATAAGGTAAAAGAAAATTTTAAAGAAATTATCAATAAAGATGTTTCGAGTTTATCTAGACCAGATTACTGGGGTGGTTATTCATTTAAACCATATTACTTTGAATTCTGGAAGGGAGATAAGAATAGATTAAATAAGAGAGATAAATATGAGTTAAATAATAACGTTTGGGAACACTCAATTCTTCAACCATGATAATTATTTGCGAAATAGAATAATTAGTATAAAATCATCATCAATTCATGATAAAAACTTTATTCAATCAAGCTATACAGATTCTTTCATTAAATACTTGATGCTTATTAATATCTTTTACTTTTCCATACAGGTACTCTCATAGCTTCCCCAAAAAAAAATATAACTCCAATTAATGAAAAAATAAAAGCTGCAGAAGTCATGCTTATTGGTTCTAATGGAGAAAAACAAGGCCTTGTTGCTTTTTCTGTCGCTTTAGAATCTGCTAGAGTATCCTCTCTTGATTTGGTCCAAGTTTCACCCTCAGATGCAAATCCAGTGGTCTGTAAGCTTCTAGATTATGGTAAACATGTCTTTGATAAAAAGAAAAGTTTATCTTCTTCAAAAGTAAAAGTTAAAAGAAATACAACAAAAGAGATTAAATTTAGGCCGTCGACTGATATCGGTGATTATAATATTAAATTAAAAAAGGTTAAAAGCTTTATTCTTGACGGAGATAAGACTAAAATAAGCGTCCGTTTTAGAGGAAGAGAAATACTAAATAGTGATATGGGTCTTAATTTATTAAATAAGTTAAGAGATGAGTTAGGAGACATAGCTCAAGTTGACCAGGAGCCCTCTCTTGAGGGAAGACAGTTGCTAATGGTTTTATCTCCTCTAAAGAAAAAATAATTTTTAAAATTAGGGTAATATGGGATATAAATTAAAAACACATTCTGGAGCTGCTAAGCGCTTTAAGAAGACAGGTTCGTCTGTTAAAAGCAAGAGCGCCAATAAGAACCATATACTCACTAAACAGTCTACTAAAAGAAAAAGACATAACAGAGGTCTTAATAAGTTAACAGGTGTTGTACTTAAAATGGCTTCAAAACTTATAAGAAGATAAATCATGCCTAGAACTACCAAATCAGTAACAGCAAAAGCAAAACATAAAAAAGTACTTAGTGCTACCAAAGGTCATTACGGTGCAAGAAGTAGGTTATTTAGAACTGCTAAGCAATCTAATATTAAATCTCTTCAATATGCTTTTAGAGATAGAAAAAATAAGAAAAGAGCATTTAGATCTCTGTGGATAGCAAGGATCAATGCTGGAGCAAGAGAACTAGGAGTATCATATTCTGTCCTTATAAATTCATTAGCCAAAAAAGATATAGCCATAGATAGAAAAATTTTATCGGATATAGCGATATCTGATAATGCAACTTTTGAGAAGATTGTAAAAACTGCTACTGGTTAAATAATATTTGTTAAATGTCATCATCTAAAGACATTCACCTTCCTGAGATAGCAAAATACTTAGGATCCAACCACCCAATAAATAATATGAAAGATTCGATTATGAATTTTTTAATATCACTTGGCTTTGAAACAATAGAAGGTCCTGAGATTGAAACAGAAGAGTTTAATTTCGATATGCTTAATATAAAAAAATCACATCCTGCAAGGCAAATGCATGACACTTTTTATGTCCAAAAAAAAGAAAATGTATTAAGAACGCATACATCGCCAGTTCAAATAAGAGGGATGCTAGAAAGACAGCCACCATTGGCCTTAATTTCTGGTGGAAAGGTATACAGAAAAGATGATGATGCAACTCATTTACCTATGTTCCATCAGGTTGAGGGTATATACGTAGATAAAAATGTAACTTTCGCAAATCTCAAAGACTTAATTTATCAAATAATTTATGAATTGTTTGGAAATGACGTCGAATTAAGATTTAGGCCATCCTATTTCCCATTTACTGAACCTTCAGCAGAGGTTGATATTCTTTCTAAAGATGGAAATTGGCTTGAGATTTTGGGTTGCGGTATAGTTAATCCAGTAGTTCTAGAAAATTGTAATATTGATTCTCAAGAGTATAGTGGTCTTGCTTTTGGTCTTGGGATTGAGAGAATAGCCATGTTGAAACATGGAGTTAAAGATATAAGAGAATTTTATAAATCTAATCTAGATTTTTTGAGTCAATTCAAATGAAAATAGCTTATAAGCATTTAATTAAATTATTGGTAAAAACCCCTTCAATAGATGATTTATCTAAAAAATTATTTCAATTAGGTCATGAACACGAAATTGAAAATGAAATATTTAATATGGAGTTCACACCCAACAGGGGCGACTGTTTGTCATTAATTGGGCTCGCAAGAGACCTTAATATTTTTTATAAAACCAATTTAAATTTAAATATATTCAAGGATAAAATACCTGAACTAAAATTAGGATTTATAAATAAAGTACCTGAAAAATGTCCAAATGTATCTTTTTTAAAAATTAGCATAAAGCATAAGGTAAAAAAATATGAAAAATACTTAGAAGATTATTTTAAAGATTTGAAGATTAATAAGAACAATTTTTTTACAGATGTATCAAACTATATTGCATACGAAACGGGACAACCAACTCATAGTTACGATTTCGACTCTATTAATGAGCCTATAGTTTTACAAAATGCTTCTGATAACGATAGCTTCCAACCCTTGCTATCAAAAAATCCTATTAAGTTACAAGAGAATGATTTAGTTTTTTTTGATCAAAAAGATGCTATCAATCTTGCAGGCATTATGGGCGGCGTCAGAACATCATGTAATAAAGAAACTACTAACTGTCTAATTGAATGTGCTTACTTTAATCCAGAATCAATAATAGGAAAAGCAGTTAAGTATGACCTCCACTCAGAAGCTTCTTATAAATTTGAGAGAGGTGTTGATCCTCTATGTCACGAAAATGTTTTAAGAAGGTTCATACAAATAGTTCAAGATCATACAGAAGTCACTTCTGTTGAAATCTACAACAATATAAGTAGTGAATTTAAAGAAATAAATTTAGCCATTGATGTAGAGAAAATTAATAATATTTTAGGAACAAATCTTAATAAAGATGAATACTTAGATGCATTAAAAGGACTCAGTTTTAATGTTGATAAAAGTATTACAGCCCCTTCTTATAGAAGTGATATTAAACATCAGAATGATTTAGCCGAAGAGATGGCTAGAGTTATTGGTTATAACAATATAGAGCCTATAAAAATAAATATACCAAAAACGCCCTCAAAGCCTAGTATAAGTTTAGAAAATACAATTAAATCTATATTAATTGATAATGGTTTCTATGAAGTCATAAATTCACCCTTTGTTTCCAATGAAAAAAATAATAGTATTTCAATTGATAATCCCTTGGATTCTAGCAGGTCATTTTTAAGAACAAACCTCACAAATTCTTTAATTAATAACTTGCTCTATAATGAAAGAAGACAAAAAGATTCAACCAAGTTATTTGAAATATCTGATATTTACTCCCTTGACAATAAAAAAATTCAAAAGAAAAAAGTATTATGTATTATTGCCAGTGGTAGAGTTGCTAAAAACTATAGAGATTTCTCAAAAAAAATTGATTTAGACTATATGAACTCTATTTTTAATTTATCTGAAGAGTCTAAAAAACTTAATTTTAAAATAATCTCAAGAGACAATTTAGATACGAAAATTAAATCTGCAATAGTTAGCCTAGAAATAGATATGGATGATATGCCAGAAAGTATTAATCAATATAAACCAACTTCAGTTAGATCATCTAAATTTGTTCAGTACGAGCCAATTTCTGAATTTCCATCAACTTATAGAGATATATCATATTCTGTAAAGGAGCCTTTTAAGATCAAAGAATTGCATGAACTTATTCTAAGCCTTGAAAACAATTTAATAAAAGATATATTCATCTTTGACTATTTTAAAAATGATCATAAAAATGAAATTAAGATTGGATTCAGGCTCTTGTTTCAGCATACCAAAAGAACTTTAAGAGATGACGAGATAAAAGATTTAATCAGCGATATAGTAAAAAAGACTACAAATATTAAAAATGTAGATATTCCGGGGTTAAATTAAGTTGACAATAACAAAAGAAATTATTAGTAAGAATATTTCTAAAGATTTATTAATATCCAAAGAAGATAGTAAGAAAATATTAAATCGCTTTACTCACTTAATTTCTTCGAAATCACTAAAAGAGAAAGTTAAAATCAGCGGTTTTGGCTCTTTCATATATAAGTACACCCCTGAGAGAGTTGGAAGAAACCCTAAAACTAATAAATCCTATATAATAAAGGCTAGAAAGAAACTAACTTTAAAGACTTCAAGCAAACTTAAACTTTTTTTAAACTAAAAATGAATAATAAAAACATCCACCTCAAGCCTTTTCTAATATTCTTCTCAGCTTTCCTATTTATATATACAATTTCTGCTAGTTTAAATGCGCAAACATTAAATTTAGATAATGATTATATTCAGAGTTTACCTGAAAATATAAGAGAAGATGTTATTAGTGAGCTTGAGAGCACTAATGATGATGATGCTGCTTCAAATTTGTCACAAAAGAGGCCATCTTCGCAAGTTTCAAAATTAAAAACTGTTCAGAAATGGGAGGCATTCCTTAAAGAATCAAACCTAAAAGAATCAGAAAGGTATGGAATGCGCCTTTTTCAATCAATGCAGACCTCTTTTATGCCAATAAACGAACCAAATTTAAATGGGGATTATGTTTTAGACTTTGGTGATGTTTTAGAAATACAATTTATTGGTCAAAAATCAAATACAGTTTCTGTTGAGGTTAAAAGAGATGGATCAATAAATATTGAAGATTATGGAAAAATATTTGTTTCTGGACTTTCGCTTCAACAAGCTAATGATTTATTAAAGGCATCCATAAACTCTGCTTTTATTGGAACAGAAGTATATGTTACTTTATCTAGTATTAGAGATATCCAAGTTCTGGTGGCTGGAAATTCTCAGTTTCCTGGAATATATACGTTAAATGGCAATTCAGATATTCTTCATGCTTTAAATGTTTCAGGTGGTATTTCTGAAAATGGTAGTTTCAGAGCAATTGATATAAAAAGAAATGGCAAAATAATAAAAACAGTTGATATTTATGAGGCACTGATTCTTGGAAATAACTATGGCAACGACAGGCTAAGGTCCGGTGACTCAATCTATGTAAGACCTGTAATGAATTTAGTTCGTGCAGGTAATGGTTTCAATCGAAAAGGTTTGTTCGAACTTAAAGATGGAGAAACCTTCGAAGATCTTATTAAATATGCAGGTAATTTATCTAAAGACATTAAAAATGATCAACTTGTAATAAATAGAATAGTTAATGGATCTTATAAAACATCTGTTATACCAAGAGATGATTTTAAAAAAACAATAGTAAAAAATAATGATGCAGCATATGCAGAAGAGCACTCTATTAAAAGAATTACTATTAAAGGAGAAGTAAAAAACCCAGGAACATATGAAATTTCTTCTGGAGAAAAACTTTCATCGATTATAAAAAGGGCTGGTGGCTACACAGATAGTGCTTATGCTTTTGGTGGAAGACTTTTTAGAGAAAAAGCTAAGCAAATTGAGCAATCAAATAATGAAAGGGCATATCAAGAATTAATAAAATTTATTTCAACATCTTCTAGCTCAGGCTCAGGTGAAGGCTCTATTTCTTCACTGCCATTAATCTTAAGTGAACTTAAAGATCTAAAACCTTTAGGAAGAGTAGTTACTGAATTCGACATGTTAAATATTGAACAAAATCCAAAAAATGATACATTTTTAGACAATGGTGACGAGATATATATTCCTAAATTTGATCAAAGTGTTTATATCTATGGTGAAGTTTCTAATCCTGGAACTTCAAGATACAGTTCCGGTGGATCTATTGCAAACTATATAGATAAAAGTGGAGGATTTAATCTTCTGAGCAATAAAAAACAACTCATACTGATTGATCCAAATGGGGAAGCAACATTAATAAATAGTAATTCAATATCTCTATCTATCCTTGGTAATACTCGCATTAATGATGTAGCAATCTATCCAGGATCAGTAATATATGTCCCAAGAGATATTGAAAGAATCAAAGGTAGAGAAAAAATTATTTTAACAACTGGGGTAATGAGTAATCTTGCATTCGCTCTAGCATCATTAAGTACAATTTCAGATTAGCGTGCTGATATCTTTTGAAAAATCTAAGATTATTTTTAATATTATTTAGTCTCTGTTCTGCTTCTTTTCTATCAGCAGGCTACAAAGATTACATATATCAAGATAGAAATAGCAGCTATAATTCTCTTGGACAAACTGGATTAATTTATACTCCTTCTGCTGAAATTGGAGATGAGGGAAGTATTTTTTTTACTGTTAACAAGAGTGATATCTGGAAATTGGGTACTTTAACAGTCACCCCATTTAATTGGATGGAAGCTAGTTATTTTTACTATAGACCTGATGATCTTTCATGGGATGCAGCTGGGTCAAATGTCGGTCTATATTTAGATAAAGGTTTCAATATGAAATTTGGCTTCGAGCCGAAAAATAATAATCTCCCCTCTATAGCATTGGGATTAGATGATTTTGCAGGAACTGGACAATTTTCAAGAGAGTATATTGCTAGCACCTTAAATGGAGATAGTTATAAATTTACTTTTGGAATGGGTTGGGGTAAATTTGTAGGTGATGACTCTTACAGAAACCCTTTATATATAATTGATGATTCTTTCAGATACAGGGCTATTGCAGGTGGCAGCGGACAGGGAGGCCAGTTAGAGTCCAGTAAGTGGTTTAGAGGGCCCGTATCCTATTTTGGTGGCTTTGAGTGGTTCATACCACACGCAAAAGGTTTAAAATTAAAAGTAGAGTTGGACCCTTTTGATTATTTTGATTTCAGTTGTTGCGGTGATGGAGAGTCTAGTCAAAGTTATGACTTAAGAAAAAAAAAGTCGGATATTAATTACGGTTTAAGTATGCCATTAAAAGGCTATGGGAATATAGATATTTCATTTATTAAAGGTAATACAATTAATGTGAGTATTTCTTTAGGTGCAACATTTAAAGAAGGTAAGCCTAGAAAAAAATCTTTTAAACCTAAATTAGTCAACAACAACTATTCAAATAATAAAAAAGAAGAATTTTATAGAGATCTGCTTGAGAACTTAAATTCAAATAAAATATATCTGCAGACAGCAAATATAAAGCAGAAAAATTTAAGTATCACTATTGATTCACCAGATATAATTAACCCAATTAGATCTAGCTCTAGAGCTGCCTTGATTGCTCATAAGATAGCAGACTTAAATGAATATAATTTTGAAAGAATTGATGTTGGGACTCTTTTTAGAGGGGCAGAGATTAATAATATTAATTATGATACTAGAGATCTAAACACCCAAAAAAATCAATCAATAGAGCTTATTGCTAGAAACACATCTATAGCAGCTGTCAATCCTTCATCCTATAAAAAAGATGAGTTTAAGCCTCTAGTCTCATTCCCAATTATTATTAATGGTATTGCTCCAAGTGTAAGGAGTCACGTCGGCTCACCTGAGAAGTTTTATTATGGTGGTATTGGTGTTGATATTACTTCAGAAATTCAATTTAGCAGGGAACTCAGCTTAATGGTATCGATTGGAAAAGATGTACGTAACAATTTCGATAGAAAATCACCTGAGCCAAACTCAGACTTGCCTCATGTTAGAACAGAAATTGTAAGCTATCTTCAAGGTTCAACTGAATATATTAATCATCTCCAATTAGATTACATATTTTCACCACTTAAACAAACTTTTGTTAAGTTATCTGCAGGAATTTTTGAACAAATGTATGGAGGATATGGGGCTGAAATTTTATACACTCCTTTTAACAAAAATATTTCATTTGGTTATGAAAGTTACAATGTAAAGAGAAGAACATATGATGGAAAGTTTGAATTTTTTGACTATCAAGTCATAACAGATCATTTTAATATTAATTATTATGAACCAAAGTTAAATATTCTTGCTAAGTGGAGTTATGGTAATTATCTTGCTGGAGATCAAGGTTATACATTGGATCTTTCAAGAAAAATGAAATCAGGCTGGAGAGCGGGGTTTTTCTTCACTAGAACTGATGTATCATTTGCGCAATTTGGAGAAGGTAGCTTTGATAAAGGATTTTATTTTAAAATTCCTAATGACCTAATCTTTAAAAATTATTCTAAAGCCTCAACATCATTTGGATTAAAAACGATGACTAGGGACGGCGGACAAAAATTAGATTTACAAAATTTATTAACCGACTTATTTTTCTTTACAAATAAAAATGATATTCAGGAGCAATGGAATGGATTTGCAAATTAAGGTAATAAGCTTAATTTTACTTACATCATGCAGCACTTATAATATTTCAGATATTAATATTCCGAATTTTAAAAGGGGCTCCATAGATGAATCATCAACATTAATTAAGAACCTAGAAAAAAATAATACATACCTTCTCCTTAATGTTTATGACAAATCTCCAAAAGTTTTTTATCAATCAAATATATATGGTGATAATGTTTATTGGGATTCAGAAATCAATATAGGTTTTAAGACATTTAAAGGAAAAATTACCAGTTCGTCGGGACTAGATAATGATTTAGATATAATTTTGTCGGTCGATAGTTTAGGTAATCTTTATCAGGATAATAAAACTATAAATGCCCTTATTAAATTTTCAAATCCCTCAACAGAATACTTGCCAATAAAATATAGTTACAAGATAAAAGATGTAGATGGTTATCTTTCAGGAAGTGAGAAGGCTGCTATTGGTATTAATTCTGAATCCGAACAAAGTTATACCTTAGTTGAGGAAATCTTTGAAGTGCCAATAATAAGATGGAAGGGATCCAACTTTTATTGGATAAGTTCTGATGGAACGATATTCAAATCGAAACAAACATTCCCTTTTAAAAATAAAATAAGATACGAGCTAATAAAAAAATAGCAGTATAAAACTGCTATTTTTAGTTTATGTTTCTACTAATTCGTCGTTGAACCACTACTTGTTGTAGTTGTTGATGTCGTAGTTGTACTGCTTGTGGTCGTAGTTGCCGCTG
>Ga0115004_10001454_pt1 | contig 19440 bp, 16 predicted proteins | sample ArcticOcean_MG_C_10_FD_88737 | JGI IMG/M metagenome (GOLD analysis project Ga0115004, IMG submission 88737) | Marine microbial communities from western Arctic Ocean - ArcticOcean_MG_CB11_90 | ecosystem: Environmental > Aquatic > Marine > Oceanic | place: Arctic Ocean: Canada Basin | collected... | reverse complement strand
TCAAGAAATTTTTGCTGCTTATTTAATGAAGTCTGTTCGTAAGATGAAATCTAAAAAATCATCGTCTACTTTAGTAGATGAAGTTTATACAACTTGGTCTGAAGACATAGTTATCGCTCACGAAAACACCAACTTAGAAAATAAATACAACGAGTTTCGTTTGTTAATGCAAGAGTATAGAGATGGTATTTTATTGTACGAACTTACCGATACCAAAATTTGGTCTAAAGCAGTAAAAGATACAACTGGTTTAAAAGAATTCTATGCAGCAAATAAGCAAAACTATATGTGGGATACTCGTTTAGATGCGAAAATTGTAAACTGTCTGAATGAAAATATAGCTTGTAAGGTTTATAATAAACTAAGAAAAGGAAAAACTGATTTAACAAAGCTTCAAGCTAAAGTAAATAAGAAGTCGTCTTTAAATATGGATGTTAAAGAAGGTGTGTATTTAAAAGGAGATAATTCTGATGTAGATCAAGTGGAATGGGTAGTTGGAGTCTCAGACCTAATTCACGATAACGAGAATGTGAAAGTGGTTTATATTACAGAAGTATTAGAGCCTCAAGTAAAAGCCTTAAGCGAAGCGAAGGGATTAATTACTTCTGATTATCAAGATGCTCTTGAAAAAGCTTGGTTAGCGGAGTTATCAGCTAAGTACGATGTAGAAATTAGCAACTATGTTTTAGATTTAGTTAAGAATAATAACCTAGCTGAACTTGACATTGTAGAAGAGCCAGTTACTCCTTCTTATAAAGGGCATTTTGTTCGCGCGTTTGGGAAAGCTAAAAGAACTTTAGGTTCTTCAAAAGATATTGTTTTTAATTGGTACGGTAATTTGTATACTACTGAACTAAAGAAAGACTAAGCATTGCGTAGGTTTTTATACTATATACTAAGCTTTACGATTTTGTCGTCATGTTCTTTCTTTGAGAGAACTGACGACATTTTGCTTGCTAGACTTGGCGATTCGTATCTGTACGAATCAGACTTAAAGTCTATTCTCGACAAGGATTTATCCTCTGCCGATAGTTTAGCTTTTATTCAGCAATACACTCAAAACTGGGCGCAAGAAGAGTTGTTACTGCAAAAAGCAGAACTCAATATAGATTTAAGTGAATTCGATATTGATCAACGATTAGAAGATTACCGTAGATCTTTACTTATTCATGCATATGAACAGAAATTAATACAACAAAACACAGATACTATTGTGTCTGTAGCTTCTCTCGAAAACTATTACGATAAGCATTCAGACGATTATATTTTAGCTGAATCGATCGTGCAATTAATGCTAATTAAAGTAAGTGTAGTAGCACCAGAATTAGACGCTATTAGGGATTTAGTTTTTTCAAAAGACTCTATAGATATTGAAGCTATTGAAGCATACGCACATCAATATTCTAAGCGGTTTTATTACAACCCAAATGAGTGGCTAAAATGGCGTTCGTTTGTGGAGTTCCTTCCTAATAACATAGAAAAAAACACTTTATTTAAGCATTCGAATACTTTGTATATAAAAGATTCGTTAGATGTTTATTTTGTGAAACTTTTCGATCAAAAGGCGCAAGGAGAAATAGCTCCATTGGAGTATGTTGAAGACGAAATAAAAAGTATATTGCTTAACCAAAAAAAACTAAAAACAGTTGATGTTATTCAGTCAAAATTATTGGAAGATGCTAAAAAATCAAAACAATTTGAAATCTATTAATAAACTAAAACTCACAGCTATTGCTGTCTTTTTATGTGGCTCTATGTTGTCTGCACAAGTTACCGTAGATGGTATTGCAGGTGTTGTAGGGAATAATATTGTTTTGAATTCTGATGTAGAACAACAGCTTTTACAATACCAAGCACAAGGCTTGGAGGTTGATGCTGCACTAAGAGTTCAAGTACTAGAAGATTTGTTGTTTCAAAAATTAATGTTACACCAAGCTGTACTAGATAGTGTGGTGGTAACAGAAAACGAAGTCTTTAACGAAATTGATTCTCGCATCAATAATTTCATCTTACAATTAGGTAGTGAGGATCAGTTAGAAAGTTACTTCGATAAGAAGATTTACGAGATTAAAGAAGAGATGTTTGAGCCGATTGAGAATTCTCTTTTGATTCAAAGAGTACGCTACGACATTACGTCTGCAGTTACTATCACTCCTTCAGAAATCCGTAGCTACTTTAGTACTTTTCCTATCGATAGTTTACCTACTGTAAACGAAGAGGTAGAGGTTGCTCAAATACTTAAACTCCCACCACCTAGCGCAAGTGCTATTTCTGAAACTAAAAAGAAACTAGACAAATTAAAAGAAAGAATTAATAAGGGAGAGAGTTTTGGAACCTTAGCAATTTTGTACTCTGAAGATCCAGGTTCATCCAGAAATGGTGGTTTATACACTTCTATTAAAAGAGGGATGTTTGTAAAAGAATTTGAAGCGGTAATGTTTAGCCTTGAAGAAGGTGAAGTTTCTGAAGTTTTTAAAACTGAATATGGGTATCATATTGCCGTTTTAGAAGAGCGTAGAGAAAACGAAGTTGATATTCGTCACATATTAATGTCTCCTAAAATTTCGCCTATAGATTTAAACAATGCTAAAGAATTATTAATTGAGGTAAGAGATTCTATCCTTAATGGAGAGTTGCTTTTTGAAAAAGCTGCATTAACACATTCCGATGATAAAACGACTAAGTTTAACGGAGGTAAATTAATTAACTCTAATAATGGAACTAGTAAGTTCGAAATAGCTCATTTAGAACAAGGGGTAAACTTTGCAATAGATAATTTAGAAATTGAAGCCATTTCTGACCCTATATACCTTAAAATGGAAGATGGGAAAGAAGCGTATAGAATGTTCATCCTTTTAGATAGAAAAGAGCTACATCAAGTAAATTTAATTGATGATTATAAAAAAATTAGAGATTTAGCCTTAGAAAGTAAAAAGGATGAGTCGATAGAAAAGTGGATTGCGAAATCTTTAGAGAAAACTTATGTTCGTGTAAGCGACTTGTACAAGTCTGAAGATTTTCAATATAACTGGTTAAAAAAATAAAGATGAAAGATCAGCAGAGTGATAAAGTAGCGTTAGACAATCTAAAAGGTCAATTCTCAGTATTAAAAAATGAGATTTCCAAAGTAATTGTTGGACAAGATAAAGTTGTAGAAGAGCTTATTTTATCAATCTTCTGTAGAGGTCATGTTTTGTTAGTTGGGGTTCCTGGATTAGCAAAAACACTTTTAGTGCAAACAATTAGTGACTCTTTAGGATTAAATTTTTCTCGTATTCAATTTACTCCAGACCTTATGCCTTCTGATATTATTGGAGCTGAGATATTAGACGAGAACAGAAATTTTAAATTTGTTAAAGGACCTATATTCTCAAATGTTATTTTAGCTGATGAGATTAACCGTACTCCTCCAAAAACACAAGCCGCACTATTAGAAGCAATGCAAGAACGTTCTGTTACTGCAGCTGGGGTACACCATAAATTAGACAAACCTTTCTTTGTTTTGGCTACTCAAAATCCTATTGAGCAAGAAGGAACTTATCCTTTACCCGAAGCTCAATTAGACCGTTTTATGTTTAACCTTAACGTAGAATATCCTTCTTTTTCGGAGGAGGTTCAAATTGTTAAAAACACGACTTCAGATAGGCAAGTTGATGTTAAGGAAGTTTTATCTACAGAAGAAATTATAGCGATACAAGATTTAGTTCGCAAAATTCCTGTTGCCGATAACGTGGTGGAATATGCGGTTAGGTTAGTGGGTAAAACGCGGCCTGATGGTGAGTTTGCTACTGCTGATGTTAAGAAATATCTTTCTTGGGGTGCTGGTCCTAGAGCTTCTCAGTTCTTGGTGCTTGCAGCAAAAGCACATGCTGCCATTAACGGAAAGTATTCTCCAGATATCGAAGATGTAAAAGCCGTAGCTCTTCCAATTCTTAGACACCGTATTGTGAGAAATTATAAAGCCGAAGCTGAAGGAATGAGTGTTGAGAAATTAGTAGCTTCTTTGTTATAAACCCAATTATTTTAAGGGGTATTAAAAAGCGATTGTAATTTTAACAACGTCCGCCAATTTCTTGTGCTACAAGAAATCCCCAGTTTTTTCTCTATTAAATTATTACTCAGTTTACACTTGTTAATTTCTTTAGTACAATAGAGGTAGATACCCTGTTGTGTAACGGTGAAATATTCCCCTTCATAATTTAGTTCTCTGAGAACCTCAATTTGTTTTTTGTTAAGAGTCTTTTGTGGAATACACACATAGGGCTTGTTTGTGCTCGTTTCTGCTAGTTTTGTATACGGATTACTTAGAATAATCTGATCTAAGTCCTTTTGCTCTAATATTAGGCTCGGAATTATCCATCCGTACTCTTTTAGTAGTAAATTCTCTATAAAAGTTGAAATGCCTTCTTTCGTTTCTATTTCTGAGGTAAATAAAATATTCCCACTTTGAATATAAGTCTGAATATCTTCGAATCCATTTTTAGAAAATAAAATTCTGAGATCCCCCATTTTTATAATTTTATGTCCCGAAACATTTATTCCTCTAAGTAGACATAAGTAGTGTTTTTTCATTTTACGAAGTTAGGTTTAAATTATTCTATTGGTTTACTATGTATCTTGATGCTTAAGTTTGGTTATAAATTAATTAGCTGAATCACTTTTCGTAAATCTTGAAAATGATTTTTTGTTAAAGATAAAAATGTGTAGAAATCAGTATTTTAGAAAAATCTATTTTATAAATTTGCAGCACTTCTAACTTTAAACATTAGTATAGCATGCAACTGTACAATAAACTAAGTGCGAAAGAAAGAGCTGCTTTAATAGACGAAGCAGGTACCGATCGCCTTACTATTTCGTTTTACCAATACGCTACTATTGGGAATCCTCAAGTTTTTAGAGACACCCTTTTTATTAAGTGGGAGTCCATAGATGTTTTAGGTCGAATTTACGTAGCGCACGAAGGTATAAACGCCCAATTATAATTACCGGCTGATAAGTTTAAGGACTTTAAAGAACATTTAGATACCATTACTTTTTTAGAAGGTATACGTTTAAATGTTGCTAGAGAACAGGACAATAAATCCTTCTTAAAGCTTAAAATTAAGGTAAAGGATAAAATAGTTGCCGACGGTTTAGACGATGATACTTTTGATCCGACTGATATAGGAGTACATCTTAAAGCACAAGGATTTAACGATATCTTAGACGACCCCGATACAGTTTTAATAGACATGAGGAATCACTACGAAACTGAAATTGGTCATTTTAAAAATGCCATTACTCCAGATGTAGATACTTTTAGAGAGTCTTTACCCATTATAGAAGACGACCTAAAGGACCATAAAGAGGATAAGAATCTGGTGATGTACTGTACTGGTGGAATTAGATGCGAAAAGGCAAGTGCCTATTTTAAGCACAAAGGCTTTAAAAAAGTGTATCAATTAGAAGGTGGGATTATAGAATACGCACGTCAGATAGATGCCGAAGGCTTGGAGAATAAATTTATAGGAAAGAATTTTGTTTTTGACGAGCGCAGGGGAGAGCGTATTTCAGAAGATATTATCTCTAATTGTCATCAATGTGGCAATCCTTGCGACACCCATACCAACTGTGGGAATGTAGCTTGTAACCTATTGTTTTTGCAATGTGAGGAATGTAAAGAAGAACATGCTAATTGCTGTGGCAAACGTTGTAAGTATGTAAACGCTCTCACTTTTGAAGAACAGAAAGAACTGAGGAAAGGAAATCCAAACAGTAATAAAATCTTTAATAAAGGGAGATCTGAAAATATATCTTTTAAGAAATAAAAACAATGGCTGTCTTTTAAGATGGCCATTTTTTTTAACTGCTTTTTCAAAAAACGATTGTACTTGTAGTTTTACTTAATTTAATGAAAACCCTTTCTTGCAAATCCCACCAATTTTGCTATTTTTGTAAACAATCATGAAAACAAACCAATCACATAATTACTGTTGTTGCGCGAGATTAAGTTTCTAATCTTTGTGGGAAATAGTGCTATGTATATAAATCATAACCTATCCTTCGGATGGGTTTTTTAGTATAAAGACATGAAGCAATTCGACCAGAATATTTTAGATGTAATAGGAAATACACCTATTATAAAATTGAATAAAGTTGCCACTAATGTAGCTTCTTCAATTTATGTGAAGTTAGAATATCTGAACCCAGGGGGTTCTATTAAAGACCGAATGGGTGTTTATTTGTGTGAGCAGGCTGTAAAGCGTGGCGATCTAAAACCAGGTGGAACAATCGTTGAATCTACTTCTGGAAATACAGGTGTAGGGATTGCTCTTTTTGCGGCGATTAATCATTACAAGTGTGTGTTTGTAATGGCAGATAAGCAATCGCAAGAAAAAATTGACAATCTAAAAGCATACGGGGCTAAAGTTTTGGTATGCCCAACAGATGTAGATCCAGAAGACCCTAGGTCTTATTATTCTGTTGCAGCTAACTTAGCGAATCTTCCAAATTCAGTATTTCTCGATCAGTACGGGAATATGGATAATGGTCAGTCGCATTTTGAAATTATAGGGCCAGAAATATATGAACAAACAAAAGGTGAATTCGATACCCTAATGGCTGGTATTGGAACTGGAGGAACAATTTCGGGTTGTTCTCGTTACCTAAAACCAAAAATGCCACACTTAAAATCTGTGGCCGTAGATTGCGAGGGTTCTATCTTAAAAGAATACCACGAAACTGGGAAAATGGGTACTGCTTACAGCTATTTGGTAGAAGGTATTGGTGAAGATTTTTTACCGGACAATGTCTTGTTTAATCAAATTGATTCTATGGTACGCGTGGGTGATGAGGAATCATTTCACATGACTAGAAGACTATTACAAGAGGAAGGGATTTATGCTGGAGGTTCTAGTGGCTCTGCTGTAGTTGGTGCTATTAGATATGCTGAAGGATTAGAGAAGCCCGAAAGGATTTTGGTGATTTTACCAGATTCTGGAAACCGTTATGCTTCTAAAATTTACAACGAAGCTTGGATGCAAGAAATGGGTTATCTTAAAAGTGATACACCTAAAGATGAACTGGATTTACAAATCGATAAAATTCTTGGCAATGCATAAAAATAATTTACAAAAAGGAACTAGATCTATTCATATTGGAAACGAACCGGATGAAAAAACAGGCGCAATAATTCCGCCAATTTATCAGACCTCCACTTTCATACAATCTAGTCCAGGAGAACATAAAGGTTACGAATATACTCGTTCTCACAATCCTACAAGAACTCGTTTAGAAGAGTGTTTAGCTTCCTTAGAAAATGCCAAGCACTGCTTGGTAACTTCAAGTGGGATGGCTGCAGCTTCATTAATATTTCAATCGTTTCCACAAGGAACAAAAATACTATGTGGTGATGATGTGTATGGAGGAACATACAGAATATTAAATACCATTTTTAACGATCGTTTTGAGCTTAAACACGTAAAAACTACTGATGTAGATTCTGTAGAAGAAGTATTGAATTCCTTTAAGCCTAATTTAGTTTGGTTAGAATCTCCTACCAATCCGATGTTGCAAATTAGCGACATCAAAGCTATTTGTAAGGCTTCGCATGCTTTGAACGCGAAGGTGGTTGTAGACAATACATTTATGAGTCCTTATTTCCAAAACCCATTAGATTTAGGTGCGGATATGGTACTGCATTCTTTAACAAAATACATTAACGGACACAGTGATGTAGTGGGTGGTGCTATTATGTTAAGCGATCAAACTCAGTTTGATAAGTTGTGGTACTTGCAAAACTCTATGGGGCCGAGTCAGTCTCCATTTGATAGTTGGTTGGTGCTAAGAGGTGTTAAAACATTGGCTTTGCGTATGCGTGCCCATGAAAGTAATGCAATAGAAATTGCGAAGTATTTAGAAGCACATCCTAAAGTAGATAAAGTTATTTATCCTGGATTAGAATCCCATCCACAGCACGAACTAGCTAAAAGTCAAATGTCTGGATTTGGTGGTATGTTGAGTGTTTATATTAAGGGTGGATTAAGTGAAAGTAAAATATTTTTAGAAGAAGTGAAGTTGTTTGCCTTGGCTGAAAGTTTAGGCGGTGTAGAGAGTTTAATCGAGCATCCTGCAATTATGACACACGCTTCTGTACCCATTGAGGAAAGAACCAAATTAGGGATTGCTGATAATTTTGTACGGATTTCTGTAGGGGTTGAAGATTTGGAAGATCTTGTTGCAGATTTAGCACGCGCTTTAGACTGTATTTAAAACCCAATACTATTTAATTTTCTTCTAAACAAATAACTATGAAAGAAGAAATTCAACAAAGACTGAAAGAAATTGAAGTTTATTTAAAAGGATATATGGACGAGGGGAAGCAATTTTTTGCTTCTTCCTCTTTCCAGTCTCATAGTATACCTATGCTACATATCCTCAATACTATCGCACCCAATTTCCCTGTTTATTTTATCGATACTGGATTCCATTTCCCCGAGACCTTAGTGTTTAGAGACCAGGTGGCTAGTCAGTTAAATTTAAATGTTCAAAATCAAAGAGGTGCCGTTTCATTGGTAAATCAATTAACGAAGGAAGATCGCTTTCTTTTTCAATCTGATCCTGGCTATTGTTGTACGATCAACAAAACGCAACCAATGGATAGCTTAATGATGCAGTACGATATTTGGATTACGGGAGTTCGAAAAGATCAAAATTACAATAGAAGTACAATGGGTTATGAGGCACAAGGACCACATAATACCATGCGTTTTCATCCGATGATTCACTGGTCTAGTAAAATGATTTGGGAATATCGGAAAATGCATAATTTACCTACGCATCCGCTAGAAGAACAAGGGTTTTTGAGTATTGGATGCTTGCCTTGTACGCAGAAGTTTTCTCTAGAAACTGCCGATGATAGAGGTGGAAGATGGAAAGGAATGAAAAAAAATGAATGTGGATTACACACCGATTTAATTAAATAAAATGAGAATACTTATTACAGGCGGATTAGGTTATATAGGCTATACTTTAATAGAGCAACTTACGGTGTTGAACATTCCGGGAGCTGAGATTGTAATTTACGATAATTTGTCACGAAATGAATTTTCATTTTTAAATGCAAATCATTTAAGTGGGGCGCATATTCGTTTTGTAAAAGGCGATTTACTCGACAATCATAAATTGCAAAAAGAGGTGCAAAAAGCAGATGTTGTTATTCACTTAGCTGCCATGGTTACCACTCCTTTCGAAGATAAGTTTTTTCACCATTTCGATCAAGTAAATCACTGGGGTACTGCAAATTTAGTGTCGGCTGTGGAAGATAGTGATGTAAAGCATTTTATTTATTTGAGCTCTATTTCGGTTTTTGGAAATAACGATCAACAAGTTGATGAGAATACTTTGGTAAATCCAGATTCATCTTATGGGATTAGTAAATATCAAGCCGAGAAACATGTACAGCGTTTGGTAAATAAAATACCAACCCATATAATCAGATCTGGTAATGTATATGGCTACAATCCAGCTATTCGTTTAGACGCTGTAATTAATAGATTTATGTACGAGGCACAATTTGAAGGTCGTGTGCGTATTAATGGAGATGGCTCTCAATATCGTGGATTTATCTCTGTAGTAGAACTCAGTAAAATAATCACGTCTTTGGTGCAAAATCCAAACTATAATTCTGGTACGCATTTAGCCGTAACAAAATCGTTGAGTATTAACGATGTCTTAGAGTCCTTGCTGAAAATATACCCTGATACAGAGTTCATCCACAGTAATGAAAACATGCGAATGAAGTCGATAAAAGTTGCTGTTCCATCAGCAATTATCAAGGATTTTAATATTGAAAACATCAATTTGGAAAAAGAATTAATCGATTTTAAGCAATTCTTTATTCAGTAAGTATGAACTATCTATTACGAGATGAAGAAACAGAAAGACTTTGCTTTAGACCTCTTAATAAAGAGGACTTTAACGCATGGCTACCTTTTTTTGAAGAAAAAGAAATTCTCGTTTATTTTGGTATAGATACGAACGAAACTCAGCATACACTATGCGAAAATTGGTTTGAAAAAGTATTCCACCGTTATGAAAATAATTTAGGGGGAATGAATGCCATTATCCTCAAAGAAACAGGGGCTTTAATCGGTCAATGTGGTTTGTTAATTCAAACTGTGCAAGGGAAAGAACGCTTAGAGGTGGGTTATTCTTTATTGCCTGAATTTAGAGGCTTTGGATATGGTTCGGAGGCAGCTATAAAGTGCAAAGAATTTGCCTTTGATAATAACATAGCATCTGCGTTAATGTCAATGATTCATGTTGATAATAAAGCTTCAGAAAAAGTGGCTTTAAAAAATGGGATGTCCTTAGAGACAATTATTGATTACGAGGGTATGATGGCTAAAATTTATACAATAGAAAAAGGATGAATATACTTGGAGAAAAGAAAAAAGCGGAGGTTATTTACGAACATCAAAAGCTCGGAGTCTTAGTGGCTGTTTCGAATGAGAATAATTCAATTGTTCGAGGTTTTTTCAAGAAATACAAAGGCAAAAAAACACAGCCTTCCGATACTGTAGAAGCCTATAAAATGATTGTTGATGAAGAGTTTAATTCGTTGAAAATTGATTTCTCGCAGACATTTAATTTTGCGATCAAAGACCTAATAGTATTCCCTCTAAAATAAATTAGTAGGAACAAGATTGCTAAATAGCGTATTGGATTATGATTTTTAAAAAGTTAGAGCAGGTTTTTGGATACAAACAGTTCAGACCACTCCAAGAGGATATTATTCGCAGAACCATTTCTGGTAAAGACAGTTTAGTTTTAATGCCTACTGGAGGAGGGAAGTCCATCTGTTTTCAAATCCCGGCATTGTGCTTAGAGGGTATTACTATTGTGGTATCTCCTCTAATTTCACTGATGAAAGATCAGGTTCAGGCACTTCAATCTAATGGCGTAAAAGCAAGCTTCTTTAACAGTAGCCTGAGTCCATTCGAAGTGAATGAAGTAATCCAAAATGCCTTAAATGGTCAAACTAAAATTCTTTATTTATCCCCTGAAAAATTAATTGCAGTAAAAGATACTTGGCTCAAGCAATTATCGGTTTCATTGGTTGCTATAGATGAGGCGCACTGTGTGAGTATGTGGGGACATGATTTTAGAAAAGAATATACCCAGCTTAATTCTTTTAGAAAATCCTTAGCGCATGTTCCATTTATTGCCCTCACAGCTACGGCAGATAAATCTACCCGTGTTGATATAATTGAACAGCTTGGACTGGAGAATTCAGAACTTTTCATCTCCTCTTTCGATCGGAAAAACATACAGATAGATGTACGTGGAAATGTGTCTAAAAAGGACAAACTTAAACAGATTGTAAATTTTATTAATTCCAAACCCAAGGAGAGTGGAATTATTTACTGTTTAAGTAGAAAAAACACCGAAGAATTATCGGCTTATTTAAATTCCTCTGGAATCGAATCGCACTGCTATCACGCAGGTATGGATGGTGCGCTTAGGGCTAAGGTGCAAACAGATTTTATAAACGATACCAGTAAAATTATTGTAGCTACTATAGCTTTTGGTATGGGGATAGATAAATCGAATGTTCGCTGGGTTATACACAGTAATTTGCCTAAAAATTTAGAGGGCTATTACCAAGAAATTGGTCGTGCTGGTAGAGATGGTTTGCCATCTGAAACGCTCTTGTATTACACCATGCGTGATGTAGTTTTGTACCGTCAATTTGCAGCCGATAGTGCCAATGCAGAAATGCAAATAGACAAGCTAAATAGAATGTTACAGTTTTCTCAAGCGAAGTCTTGTAGAAGGAAAATTTTGCTCTCCTATTTTGGAGAGTTCTTAGCGGATAATTGTAATAATTGCGATGCTTGTAGCAATCCTCCTCAGATTTTTGATGCTACTGTGATTGCTCAAAAAGTACTTTCGGTAACAGCCCGCATGCAAGAATCGGAACCCGTAGTAATGGCGGTAAATGTTTTACGAGGCTCTCAAAATGCCAAGGTTTTCGATAAAGAGTATCATAAGCTTAAAACCTATGGAATAGGTAAGGATATTAGCTATTACGATTGGAACGATTATTTTGTGCAGCTAACCAATTTGGGCGCTTTAGAAATTGCTTATAACGAAAGTTCTGCTCTAAAAATCACTCCTTTTGGATGGTCGATTCTTAAAGATCGTGTAAAAATTGATTTGTCTAAACCTATTCCCGAAAACGAAAAGAAAGTAAAGAAGACGAAGTCTAAAAAGGAACCCAAACAAAAAGTTAATAAAGCATTGTTTGAAGAACTCAGAGCTTTGCGTACTCGCTTGGCTAAGGCAGAAAATGTACCGCCTTACATTATTTTTAGTGATAAATCGCTCTCCGATATGGTTGCACTTAAACCCGATACCGCATCTAAATTTATGGATGTTTCTGGTGTAGGACAAAATAAGTTGGAGAAATACGGGAATCAGTTCATGACACTTATAAAAGAGTTTAAAAGTGAGAACGCAGATTCTAAAACACCTACAAAATTGGTTTCGTACAATTCTTATAAGGAAGGTGTAACTATTGAGGATATTGCAACTGAACGAAAACTCAAGCCATCTACAATACTAATACATTTAGTAGACTGTTATTTAGAAGGTCTCGAAATAGATTTGGCTGTGTTTGTTACCGAAGACATAGTCTTAAAAGTAGCAAATGCTTATAAAGAATGCGAACAACCGATTACCATGAAGCCTATTTTTGATTTTCTAGAAGAAGAAATCCAATACAATGATATTAGGGTGGCATTGGCAATTTTGAAATACAATAAGCAGATTTAGTATAGCCGATAGGGGAATGATTATTGTTGCCATTATTACTTGAACTTGCAAAACTTAAAATTTCGTAATGGATCCCATTCTTATAGCAATCCCTTTATTTGTGATTCTTGTTTTAGTAGAATTGTATCTTACCTTTAAATTAAAATCTGAAAACTATACCCAATTAGACACTTTTGGTAGTCTAACTATGGGAGTGGGAAGTATGTTGGTGGGCATTGCAACAAAAGTTATTGTGTATGCTGCTTATTCTTTTGTCTATCAATATCGATTGTTCTCTTTCGAAATGACAATTCCAGTAATAATCCTTTTGTTTTTCTTAGACGATTTTTGTTATTATTGGTTTCATCGATTAAGTCACAGTTCTCGTTTCTTATGGGCATCTCATAGCATTCATCATTCATCCCAGAAATATAATTTATCTACCGCATTGCGTCAAACATGGACTGGAGATTTAACCGGTACTTTTTTGTTTTGGCTTGTATTGCCTTTTATTGGTTTTTCTGCCGAGTGGGTAATTACTATGAAAGCTATAAGTTTGATTTATCAATTTTGGATACATACCGAGATGATAAAAAAAATGCCTACGTGGTTTGAATTGTTTTTTAACACACCTTCTCATCACAGAGTTCATCATGCTGTACAAGCGCAATATTTAGATCGTAATCATGCAGGAGTGTTAATTATATGGGATAAGCTGTTTGGTACCTTTGTTTTAGAAAATGAAAAACCAGTTTATGGTTTGGTGACTAACATAAATACACACAATCCTTTTAAAATTGCATTTATCGAGTGGAAACTTATCTTTAAAGATTTCAAACTTAAAATTCCTTTTACCACAAAACTCAAGTACTTTTTTATGCCTCCAGGGTGGAGTCACGATAATTCTCGAAAGACCTCAGCTCAAATGAGGAACAAATGATTTGAAAATTTGGGGATTTGAAAATCGTAAATTGAAAAACGTGAAACGAAATACAGGAATTTTTTGTAGTAACTAATTTTACATTTCTTTTCAAACAAAGCCTAATCATCTCATTATGAGGTTTCTCGAAGACCTACCCAGTCTTTAAACGACCTTTTGACTACAAGACCATTTATACAATTAAAAATTTAAACATTAAGCTTCGCATGGTCAGCTAAAAATTGCTGCAGTCCTTTTGTTGTTAATGGATGGTCGAACATGTTTGATAGAATAGAGTAGGGTGCAGTAACCACATCAGCTCCAAGCTCTGCACATTTTACAAGATGATTTTGATTCCTAATAGACGCTGCTAATATTTGAGTTTTGAAATTGTATTGATCGTATACAGTACGGATTGTTTTTATCAGCCCGAGTCCATCTTCATCAATATCCTCTAATCTTCCAATAAATGGAGATACATAGGTAGCGCCAACTTTTGCTGCTAACAGTGCTTGTGCAGCTGTAAATATTAAAGTGCAGTTTGTTTTTATTCCATCAGTAGTTAAAACACTAATCACCTTTATGCCATTCTTTGTCATAGGAATTTTTACCACTATGTTTTTATGTAGGCTTGCTAAGTCATATGCTTCTTGTAACATCTCCTTATAATCAGTAGAAATTACCTCCGCCGAAATAGGCCCATTTACAAGCGTACATATAATAGTGTAGTGCTTTATCCAGTTATCATGCCCCTTAATTCCCTCTTTAGCCATAAGACTCGGGTTGGTTGTTACCCCATCAATTATAGATGATTCTTCTAATTCTTTTATTTTTAGGCAATTAGCTGTGTCTATAAATAGTCTCATAAGGGTAGTTTTTTATCGTTTTTAATAAGCCTAATCTTTTAATTCGACGAAATAAGTAGGGTTTAGATGTTCGATTTAGGATTAGAGTTCAATAAATGTACTTTTTATTTACTCGTTTTCTATTAGATTTAGAATTTCTTTATTCTGTTTGCACTTGTGTCTTTTGGCTTATAGTGAACGAATTGGAGGCTGTAGACTCTATTAATTGTATTAAAATACATGAAATAATTTGAAATACTTGTTCAATCATTGTTTTTTTTCACTAAGTTTGGAGTCTTACATACTAGGAATTAACTTTTAACTAAAACCCCCCCGTTATGAAGAAAATCTCATTATTTATTATCTCAATTTTTGCTGTTGGTGTTACACTAGCGCAATCGGTTGATGATTTCTCGTTTGTTCCTTTAACAACAGATAACAATATGTCTGTTGTATTTCCTGCTGGAACTTTAAATGATTTTGCTGGAGGAGACTTAATGGCTTTTAAGTCTGATGGATCTCCTATATCTGCTGCTTCTACAATTGCAGAAGATGGTTCTGGTGGTATTGCTGCTACAGGTACAGACAACTTATGTGGTTGTGACTATCTTTCAGGTGGTGATCAAATTTCTTTTGCTATTTTAATGAATGGTGAAGTGATTGTAATTACAGACGTTAATCCTGCTCTTACTTATACAGCAAATGGATTCGAAATGGTAAGTGGTTCATTAGACTTTAGTGTTAATGGTTCTGCTGTTGTATTTGGTTGTACAGATGCTGCTTATTTAGAATTTGATGCTTCAGCTAATTTAGATGATGCTTCTTGTGCTGTATTAGTTGTTGAAGGTTGTACTGATGGTGCTGCTGATAACTTCGATGCTGCTGCAAACACTGAAGATGGATCTTGTTTATTTACAGGATGTATGGAATCTGATGCAGACAATTATAATGCAAATGCAAATGTTGCTGGATATTGTCAATTTTTAGGTTGTACTGATGCTTCTGCTTGTAATTTCGATGCTTCTGCAAACGAAGATGATGCTTCTTGTGATGGTCTTTTAGGTTGTGAAGATAATGCTTATTACGAATTTGATGCAAGTGCTACTTGTGATGATGGTTCTTGTGCTTCTTTAATAGTACCTGGTTGTTCAGATGCTTCTGCATTTAACTACAATGCTTCTGCTACAGAAGATGATGGTACTTGTGAAGCTGTAGCTGTAGGTTGTATGAACCCAGCTGCTGATAACTTTGATGCTGATGCAAACACTAACGATGCTGAATCATGTGAATACTCTGGTATTAACGCATGGGGTGCTGGTGGTGGATCAGAAGAAGCTCCTTCTAACATTACATCAAACAACATGTCTGTACTATTCCCAGTTGAAAACTTAGGTGTTTGGGATGGTTCTGATATGGCTGAAGGTGCTGTAATATTTGCTGTTTACGAAACTGCTCGTTTAAATAACGAATGGGTTGGATTCTCTGAAGTTTCTGGTATTCAATCAGCAGGTGCTGTAAGATGGACTGATGCTCAAGTAGGTATGCCAGTATTTGGTTCTGATAATAATCAAGACAATGGTTTCCAGGAAGCTGAAAACTTAGTGTGGTTAGTAGAAGGTACAGACGGTGTTATTTACAACGCTTCTTTAACGTATGCTACTGCAGGTTTTGATGGTGCTTACGAAGACGGTGAATTTGTAATTGTAAGTTCGGTTACTATTGGTGCTCCTTATTACGATGGTTGTATGGATGCTACTGCTTCTAACTTTAAGCCTCTAGCTACTACTGATGATGGTTCTTGTGCTACTCCTTACTCTGTTGGTTGTATGGACGAAGCTTCTGTAAACTTTGCAGGTGCTGATGCGAACCCAACTCACGACAATGCTACTAACTTTGGTGATGCTTTCGTTGATAATCACGGAATTAACTTAAATACGGGTGCTACTTTCTCTAGTAATGCAGCTGCAAACATTAACGATCAGTCTTACTGTCAAACTCAAGTTGAAGGTTGTACGGATGCTATGGCAATCAATTACGATGCTTTAGCTACTCAAAACGACAAAACTATTTGTGATTGGTCATTAAACGCAATGACTGAGTATAATGTAGATTCTGATGGTAACATACTAGAAACTGAATATTCGTTCGGTGCTGTAGATCCTATTAACGAAAATGACGGTATTGTAGGTTCAGACTTCGAAAATGCTAATATCTTATTCCAAGATGGTGCTTTAGATATGAATGCACACGTTATTGATAACTTAGCGGATGTTATGGAATGGATTGATGCTGATGAGATTGCTGATGCTCAGGAATTAGCTGATACTAATGCTGTTACTACTGCTCGTTACAATGCGAACGACTTAATGTGGTTAACTACTTATACTGATACTTTAGCTGCTGTTGAAGCATGGTTTGCTGCTGACGAAGCTGCTGATGCTCAAGAATTAGCTGATACAGTTTCTGATATGCAAGCTCGTTACGACGCTAACGACCTTATGTGGTTAACTACTTATACTGATACTTTAGCTGATGTTGCTGCATGGTTTGCTGCTGACGAAGCTGCTGATGCTGCTCACTTAGACTCTACTGAAGTTTCTGATGATGCGTTATTAGCGCTGACTATATCTGATATGCAAGCTGCATATGATGCAAACGAAGCTATGTGGTTAGCATATACTGCTGCTACTTTAGTTTCATCTGATTCATTATTAGCTGTAACTAACGACACTCTTGATTACCATAGAGCTGCTTTAGTTATCGACTTACATACTCAATGGAACACAATAGCTTACTATTTACACCACGAGTCTCCAGTTGTAGCTCAGTTCGAAAACCAATTCGGTTCGGAAACTGCTATTGCTGAGAACATTAATATTGTTAAGAATAACGAAGGTTTATTCTACTGGCCAGAGTTTAACTTCGATGGTATCGTTATGTTAGAGCCAGGTCAAGGTTACCAAGTAAGAGTTAAAGATTCTTCTAACGGTAAATCAGACTTTATCTTCGATCACTCTATTAATGCTGATGCTTATAGAACTCTTATTCCTACTGTTCCAGCTTGGGCAATAGAAATGGACGTTCAAAATCATCCGAATGATATTCGTACTCTTGTAAGAGTTGTGAATATGTTAGGTCAAGAAGTTAATCCAACTAACCAATTCAACGGTGAAGTATTATTGTACATGTACAATGATGGAACTGTAGAAAAGAAAATGGTTGAGTAATTCTTAAATCTATTAGAAAGCCCTCTCCATTCGAGGGGGCTTTTTTTTCTTATTTTCAAACTTAATTCAATCATTATGAAAAAAATACTTACATTAATCACTTTTGCTCTTGTAGGCTTATCTAATATGTCGGCTCAAGATTGTGTTTTACCATCTTCTGATGTTTTAAATACTGGAGCTAACATGACAGTTATGTTACTTCCTGACTTTATATCCGCTTTGAATACTTCTTCTCCGGATGCTTACGTGGTTGCTTTAAGTGCAAATGGTAATGTTATTGGTTCAGCTGTTGTTGCTGGAATCCCTCAAACTACTATTGCACTTTGGGGGGATGATACTTCTACAGAAGAAATAGATGGAGCTGAAGAAGGTGAAGTTATATCACTTCAACTTGTTGATGGAGTCTCTTTATTCGATGTTCAATTAACTAGTGTAATTACTTATACTTCCAATGGTATGTCTGTTCAACCAAGTGCAACTATTTCTGAAGTTGACTGTTCTGTAGCTGAAGATGTTGAAGGATGTATGGACAACTCTGCAAACAATTACAATGCTGATGCAACTGTAGATGATGGTTCTTGTACTTATGATTCTTCTGGTACTGCAATTGAATACGAATTGTCTTCTGGATGGAACATGGTAGGTTATACAGGAACTTCTGATAACAACGGAATTGTTGCTCAAATGGATGCTGCTTTAGGAAATGGTGCTGGTACAGCAAACACTTTCCAAGTAATTAAAAATGTATCTGGTCAATTCTGGTCAGCTGCCTTCGCACAAATCAATACTTTTAACCAAGGTCAAGGGTATATGATGTATGTGAATGGTGCTACAACAACAGTTAATTTCCAACAATCATCAGGGTATATCTCTGGTATTGAGTATGTTTTAACTGCTGGTTGGAATATGGTTGCCTTTACTGGTGATGTTAATGCAGAAAACAACATTGTTTCGGCAATGGATGCTGCATTAGTAAACGGTGCTGGTACTGCAAACACTTTCCAAGTAATTAAAAATGTATCTGGTCAGTTCTGGTCTGCTGCTTTCGCACAGATTAGTACTTTCAATCCAGGTCAAGCTTATATGATGTATGTTAACGGTAGTACAACTACAGTTAATTTCCAACAATAGTAAAAGCTTAACATAAATAAAAAAAGCATCCCTCGGGATGCTTTTTTTTTGTGCTTATAATTTTGTGAAATTAGATTTACCCAACTAAAATATCCCCATCCATTTCTTTCGGAATACTTACGTTCATTAGTTTTAATACTGTGGGAGCTACATCAGCTAACTTACCATTCTTAATTTCCGTATAATCTGTGTTTATCAAAAAGCAAGGTACAGGATTAGTGGTATGTGCTGTGTTAGGAGTACCATCGGCATTAATCATAAAATCAGCATTTCCATGATCTGCGATTATTATAAAGCCATAGTCTTGTTTTAAGCCAGCCTCTACAACTTGCCTAGCACAATCATTTACAGTTTCTAAAGCCTCTACTACCGCATCGTAAACGCCAGTATGTCCAACCATGTCAGGATTGGCAAAGTTTAAGCAAATAAAATCGGTAGGATTACTTTCAATTTCCGAAATAATTGCATCACAAATATTTTGAGCACTCATTGCTGGCTGTAAATCGTAGGTAGCAACTTTTGG
>Ga0115004_10001453_pt1 | contig 19443 bp, 21 predicted proteins | sample ArcticOcean_MG_C_10_FD_88737 | JGI IMG/M metagenome (GOLD analysis project Ga0115004, IMG submission 88737) | Marine microbial communities from western Arctic Ocean - ArcticOcean_MG_CB11_90 | ecosystem: Environmental > Aquatic > Marine > Oceanic | place: Arctic Ocean: Canada Basin | collected... | reverse complement strand
TAATTTCATATTTGAAATAGAGTTTTTATATTTTTTTAAAAATTTCCAGCCTTTAGTTTTAGCTTCTGAATGTTTTTCTTCTATTCTAGGTAAATTAAAATTTTTTAAGAAGCCGACATTGTTTTTTTTTGTAAGTGCCATTTGTTTTTTTCTATTAACGTAACAAAAAACATCATAGTTTTTATTTTTTATCATTTTATTTTTAGTAGATTTAATTTTATTAGAAGAATTAAAATATTTACAAGTCTTATTCAAATAACAGTTAGCGCATTTTGGGTCTTTTGGTTTACAAATTAACGCACCAAACTCCATCAACGCCTCTACAAAATCTGAATTTCTATTGGTTCCAAATAAGATTTTTTTATTTATTTCAATAAATTTTTCGAAATTAATATTAGATTCTTTTTTGTTAAATATTCTTGAGAACACCCTTCTTACGTTACCGTCGATTGCAATTGTTGGTTTATTATGAACTAAGCCTAATAATGCATTTGCAGTATAGTCACCAACACCCGGAAGTTTTTTTATTTCTTTTACTGTGGTGGGTAATTTTGAATTGTATTGTTTAACTAACATCTTCGAGGATATTAAAAGATTTTTCGCCCTTCTATAATAGCCTAGACCCTCCCATAATTTCAATACTTCTGTCTCACTACATTTTGAAAGAGATGCTAGTGTTCTATATTTTTGTATAAATTTTTGAAAATAAGGAATAACTGTTTTAACTTGAGTTTGTTGCAACATAAATTCACTAAGAAGTCTATAATAGAGCTTTTTTGGTGATTTTTTACCAACACGCCATGGAAGATTTCTTTTATTTTTATCGTACCATACTAGAATTTTTTTTGGTAAATTAGATTTTAAATGCATAATAAAAAGTACAATAATAAAACTATTAATTTCATTCAAGGGCTTCGTCCCTTTGCAAACACAATACCGCGCGGTTTGAAAAAAATTTTAAAAAAAGGTGGTTATAACTTCTCTAACATTGTTGATAATTGGACCAAGATGATGGGAAAAGACATTTCTGATTCTTGTTACCCAAATACAATTAAAATTGGGGAAAAAATGAATAATGGAACTTTAGTTATAAATGTTATTCATGGCAAAGAGCTTGATGTAGAATACAAGAAAAATGAAATTATAAATAAAATTAACAGTTTTTTCGGTTATAGTTGTATTAGCGAAATAAGATTAAAAGTTATTCAAGAAAAAAACAGTTTGAAAGAAAAGAATCTAGAATTTAAATGTATAAAGAAAAATTTTGAAGATAAGCTAAATACAGTAAACAATGAAAGTTTAAAAAAATCTCTTAATCAATTAGTTGAGGCTTTTAATGATAAAAAATATTAGAAAATTTATAATTATATTTGTATTCAATTTGTGTATTACTAATATGCTTTACTCAAATGAAAATAATGTTTTAACAATAGGCAACAAAGAAGCTAAGGTTACCGTAAAGGTCTTCTCCTCATTGACATGTCCTCATTGCGCAGATTTTCATGATAAAGTTTTTGAAAAATTAAAAATCCAATATATTAACACTAATAAAATAAAATTTGAACATCATGGCTTTCCATTAGATTTGGCTGCATTAAATGCAGAAAAAGTTTTGAGATCAGTTGAAGGTATAGAAAAAAGTTTTGAATTTTTAACTCTTATATATAAGAAACAAAATCAATGGGCTGTTGGATCAGATATAGATAAAATAAATAATTATGTAAAAAAAATTGGTATTGATTTTGGTTTAAAACCAAATAGAATTGACAATTTTATTGCCAATGAAAAAATTCAGGATGAAATTCTAAATGAAAGAATTGCTGCCCAAAAAAAATATAATATTAGCTCAACACCAACAATTTATATAAATAATAAAAAATATGAAGGCAAAAATGATTTTAAATCATTTAAAAAAGCTTTAGATAAAAAACTATAAGATATGAAATTTAAAAAATTAGAAATAACAGGATTTAAATCATTTTTTGATAAAACTACTTTTTTAATAGAAGACGGATTGACAGGTGTCGTCGGGCCTAATGGATGTGGAAAATCTAATATTGTTGAATCGTTAAGATGGTGTATGGGGGAAACTTCAGCAAAAAGCATGAGAGGGTCTGGTATGGAAGATGTCATCTTTTCAGGTACATCGAATAGACCTGCAAAAAATATTTCTGAAGTTTCATTGTTCATCGATAATACTGATAAAAATGGCCCTACACAATATAATGAACTTGACGAAATAGTAGTTTCTAGAAAAATAGAAAGAGACAAAGGTTCAAAATATTACATGAATGGCAAGGAAGTTAGGGCTCGAGACGCTCAAACTTTTTTTGCAGACCTTTCTACTGGTGCACATTCTCCATCTTTAATTAGTCAAGGAAAAATAGGAATGCTTGTAACTTCAAAGCCAGCTGAAAGAAGATCAATTTTGGAAGAAGCTGCTGGAATATCTGGAATTCATGCAAGAAGACAAGAAGCTGAAACAAGGCTTAACGCTGCTGAGAACAACCTTAAAAGAGCCGATGAATTAAAAAAACAGCAAGAAAAACAATTGGATAATTTAAGAAAACAAGCCGAAGAAGCAACAAGATATAAGGAAATATCTCAAGAAATAAAAAAAATAGAGGCGGGGCTTTACTATCTAAAATTAAAGGTAATAGAAAAAGATAAAAAAAATATTCAAGAAAAATTAAGTGAACAAGAAGATGAAATTAGTGCTGTAAAGATTGATCTTAATCATAATAATTCTTTATTAGAAGATGAAAATAAAAGGCTAGATCCTTTACGAAACAGAAAAATGGAGAGTCTTGCCAAGCTTCAAAAACTTAATTTAGACATGGAGAGCCTTATCGCAGAAGAAATAAGAGTTAAAAATTTACAACAAAAACTCCAGAGCTCTCTTCTGACTATTTCCTCAGATATAGAGAGAGAAAAGAGTATTACATTAGATGCCTCACTTAATGAGAAAAGAATTTTTGAAGAAAAAAATGAACTTTTAATAACAGAAAAACAATTGATCGAAACAGAGACAGTTTCTACTCAAAACGTTAAACGGTCTAGAGGAAGCTTAAAAGATCTTCAGGATCAACTGGAAAAACTAATTAACACAATAGAAGGCTATATAGATTCTGATAAAAAATTAACTAAAGAATTATTTGCTGAATTAAAGGAGATAGTTAATAAAATTACTTTGTCCCAAGAAGATTATGCTACAATCTATGGCAAGAATGAATCTATTAAAAGCGACTCAATAAAAAGAAAGGAAAGAATTAAAAATATTGATACGGAACTAGAAAATTGGAAAAATTTAAAAAGTAATTCTGAAGAAATGCTTACAGAACTTAATTTAAGAAAATTAAAAATTCAAAGAGAGATAGATGAGAATCAAAAAAATCCTGAAAAAATCGCGACTAGCAAAGGACAAAATATTCAAAATCTTGAAAATACAAAAAAGAGAGGAGAAGAACTTGAATTAGATTTAAATGAAGCTGAAAAAAAATATAATTTAATTACTGAGAATTTAAAAGAAATTCAAGAAAAACTTTCTGTATTGAGAGAAAATAAAGCTAGAAATGAAGCAACAATTGAAGGAATAGAAAATAGAAAAAAAGACTTATTTTATTCTATAAAAAATGAATTAAAAATAGAAAATGAAAATATATTACGCTCCTCTTCAGATTTAAATAATTTAACAGATGATACCTTGCCAAATATAAGTGAACAAGAAAATAAAGTTGAAAAAATAAAAAAACAAAGGGAGTCGCTAGGATCTGTGAATCTAAGAGCTGACGAGGAAACAAAAAAATATCAAGATGAAATAAAAAAGATGGAAGATGATCGAGCAGATCTTTATTCTGCAATAGTTAAATTAAAAGTTAGTATTAACGAATTAAATCAGAGAGGCAGAGAAAAACTTTTAGAAGCTTTTACTAAAGTTAATAGAAAATTTAATGAAGTTTATACAAAGCTTTTCAGTGGAGGCAATGCTAAACTTGAACTAGTGGATTCAGACGATCCACTTGAAGCAGGTCTAGAAATGCTTGTATCGCCACCAGGTAAAAGATTGCAGTCCATAACATTGCTTTCGGGTGGAGAACAAGCTTTAACTGCCTTATCTTTAATTTTTGCAGTTTTTTTAGTAAACCCTTCACCTATATGTGTTTTAGATGAAGTTGACGCTCCTTTGGATGACGCCAATGTAACAAGATTTTGTTCTCTATTAGATGAATTAATTAAAACTACAAAAACAAAATTTGTAATTATTTCCCACCATGCTTTAACAATGTCAAGAATGCATAGATTATATGGAGTGACAATGCCAGAAAAGGGAGTTAGTCAATTAGTTGCAGTAGATCTTCAGAGAGCGGAAGATCTTGTGGCATAACTCTTAAATGGATAATAATAAAAGCTTTAAAACTCGCCTAGAAATTGAAAAATCTAAAATTAATAAGCAGTCTATTCGAGATGATAAGGAAAGAGGCTCATTTATTGGATTTGCTTTAAAACTAGGCACCGAGTTTGTCGCAGCTGTAGTAGTTGGGACAATAATTGGGTTTATTTTAGATGGCTGGTTTGATACTAAACCTTGGTTAATTATTATATTCTTTTTTTTAGGTGCTGCAGCAGGCATGTCAAATATTGTTAAAACAGCTAAAAAAATGCAAGAAAAAAATTAAAAAGGAAATTTATATGGCTACAAATCCAATGCATCAATTCATTGTTCATCGAATTGGACCTGAAATTAAATTGGGTAACATTGATTTGTCTTTTACTAACTCAAGCTTATTTATGTTAATAAGCGCAATTTCTATATGTGCTTTTTTATTCCTTGGAACCAAAGAAAAAAAATTAATTCCAGGTAAACTTCAATTATTATCTGAGTTATTTTACAATTTTATTGCTAAAATGATTAGTGATACAGCTGGATCCAAGGCCAAACCTTATTTCCCATTTATATTTAGTTTATTTATGTTCGTTCTTTTTTGTAATATGATCGGAATGTTGCCCTACTCATTTACTGTGACAAGCCATATCATTGTAACATTACTTTTAGCTATTTTTATTTTTATAGCCGTTACTGTAATAGGTTTTATGAAACATGGCTTTGGTTATCTGAAACTTTTTGTTCCTAGCGGTGTTCCAGCATTACTTTTGCCATTGATAACAGTTATTGAGATAATATCTTATCTAAGTAGACCGGTAAGTTTGTCTGTACGTTTATTTGCAAACATGATGGCGGGGCACACTATGTTAAAAGTGTTTGGAGGTTTTGTTATCAGTTTAGGATTACTAGGTGGTTGGTTACCGCTTGGTTTTTCAGTAGCTTTAACAGGCTTGGAAATCTTAGTTGCATTTCTTCAAGCTTATGTTTTTGCAATATTAACCTGTATCTATTTAAACGATGCATTAAATTTACACCATTAAAAAAAGGAGAAAAAATGGAGTTAGAAGCAGCAAAAATGATTGGAGCGGGACTCGCTGCAATCGCCCTGGCAGGAGCTGGGGTTGGTATCGGAATAATTTTCGGTAACTACTTGTCAGGTGCAATGAGAAATCCTTCAGCAGCACAGAAGCAATTTCCTAATTTACTTTTAGGATTCGCACTAGCTGAGGCAACTGGACTATTTGGTCTAGTTATTGCATTAATAATTTTATTTGCGTTTTAAATAAAAAATGAAAATATTTTTTGGGATAATATTAGCTTTTGCAGCTACAGAAATAGATTTAAATGCAGCTAAGGCTGGTATGCCTCAGTTGGATCCTAAGTATTGGGCGTCACAAGCGTTCTGGTTAATTTTAGTATTTACATCATTATATCTAGCTGTTGCAAAATTATTTATCCCAAAAATTAAAAATAACTTAGATGATAGAGATCACAAAATAAAAAGTGACCTGGATGAAGCAAATAATTTAAAAAATATTTCCGAAAAAAAACAAATTGAATATGAAAAAACTATTGAAGAAGCTAAAAAAGAGGTGCAGCAAATAATTTTTGAAAATAAAAAAAAACTAGATTTAGATATTCAAAATAAAAAAAAAGTTTTTGAAAAAGAAATTAACGAAGAAATAGAAAAAGCACAAAAAGAAATTAATACTTTAAAAAAAAATTCATCAAATGATATAATTAAAATTTCTGAGAAAGTGGCTTCTAAAATAATAGAAGATATATCGGGAGAAAAATTAAATGAAAGTAGCATAAAAGCTGTAGTTACTGAGGTTTCAAAAAATAATTTGGAGAAAAACTTATGATTATAGATGCATCATTTTGGGTTGCTGTTTCGTTTTTAATTTTTATAGGTTTAATTATCTACTTCAAAATACCCCAAAAAATAAAGTTTAATTTAGAAGAAAATATTAATAATATTAAAAGTCAAATTGATATTGCAGAAAATCTTAAAGAGGAGGCTAAAGGCATCTTAAGTGAGCATGAAAAAAAAATTAGTAACTCTAAAATTAAGATAAAGGAAATGATATCAAAAGCTAATGAAGATGCAGAAAAAAATATTCTAAAAACTAATGAAAATTTTCATACAATAATGGAAATTAAAAAAAAAAATACTGATGATAAAATTAAACAAATGAAAGAACAAACATTAAAGGATATAAAAAATATCTCAGTAAAAATTGCAGTTGGGTCTGTGGAGCGACTTCTGATAAGTTCTTTGGACAAAAGTAAGCTTGATAAGCTTTACATTAAAAGTATTGAAGAAACTAAATTGGCACTTAAGATTAAATCTAATTAGAATAGGCCATAAACAAAATGGCAAAAAAAATAATAGTTATTGGATCAGGTTTTGGTGGTATTGCATCCGCATTAAGAATGCGTGCAAAAGGTTATAATGTTACCTTGTTGGAAAAACATTCTGACTTAGGTGGAAGAGCCAGAGTTTTTAAAAAAGATGAATTCATTTATGATGGAGGTCCAACTGTAATAACGGCTCCTTATTTATTTGATGAATTATTTAATTTGTTCAATAAAAAAATTTCTAATTACGTAAAAATAATACCCTTAAATCTTTGGTATAGATTTGTATTTGAAGATGGATCAAATTTTGATTACTCGGGAAATGATGAATCTATGGAAAAACAAATAAAAAAATTGTCTCCTAAAGATGTTCTAGGTTATAAAAAATTAGTTAAGTTTACAGAAAAAATATTTGATAAAGGCTTTACTGAATTGTCTGCTAAACCATTTAATAATATAATTTTTATGTTAAAGCAAATACCAGCGCTTTTGAAATTAAAAAGTTATCAATCTGTTTACAAACTTGTATCTAGTTTTATTTTAAATGAGAAATTGAGAAGAGTTTTTAGTATGCATCCTTTGCTTGTCGGAGGGAATCCTTTCACAACTACTTCTATTTATACCTTAATTTTATTTTTAGAAAAAAAATGGGGTATTCATTACTCTATGGGTGGAACTGGAAGTGTTGTCAGCGCTTTAGAAAAATTAATGTTAGAAGAAGGAATTAAAATACTAAAAAATTCAGAAGTTACTAAAATTCTAAATGAGAATAATAAAGTTAAAAGTGTAGAGCTTAATAACAATAAAATTATTGATTGTGATTATATTATTTGTAATTCTGATCCCCCCAACGTTTATAAAAATCTTATAAAATCAAAAAATAAATATGGTTTTTTTTTCAATCAAAAAATTAAAAGGATGAATTACTCTATGGGATTATTTGTTTATTATTTTGGTTCAAAAAAACAATTTAAAAATGTTGCTCATCACACAATTTGTTTTGGTAACTCTTATAAAGATCATTTAACTAAAATTTTTGATAAAAAAGTGTTATCTGATGATATTAGCTATTATTTACACAGGCCTTCAGCTACAGACCCTGGTATGGCCCCAAAAAATCATGATGCATTTTATGTCTTGGTACCTGTGCCTAACAATTTGTCTGGTATTAATTGGTCTAAAGAAGGAGATAATTTTAAAAATGTAATATTAAATAAAATGGATCAGACCGTACTACCTGGAATAAAAGAGAATGTTGTAAGTGATTTCTATTTAACTCCTGATTATTTCGAAAAAGAATTGTCAACACTTCATGGATCAGGATTTTCAATACAACCGAAATTTACTCAATCTGCTTATTTTAGATTTCATAATAAGTCTGAAATATTTGATAATCTTTATTTTGTTGGTGCGGGCACTCATCCAGGAGCAGGTATGCCTGGAGTTCTATCTTCTGCAAAAGTACTTGATGAATTATTATAATGAAAACAAACTTGTTAAAAAAATATTCAAAATCTTTTTATTGGGCGAGTTTCTTTTTATCTTCAGAAATTTATAATAAAAGTTTAATTATTTATAACTACTGCAGAACTTTAGATGATATTGCAGATTTAAATCCTGAATTTTTTAATGAGTTGTATAAAAATGAGCAACATAAACAGTATGCTGGCAAAAATTCAAAAGAAATACTTAGTATCTATAAAACATATTGGAGAAGTAAAAATGATTATGAGCTTACCACTAAGGCCATGTATAATCTTTTTGAAAAAGAAAAAATTTCAAGAAAAATCGTTGAGGACTTGTTTGATGGTTTGGAATCTGATTGCCAAGAAAAAATTCAGTTAGATTCAAAAAAATTATTAATATACTGCTATAGAGTTGCGGGTACAGTAGGATTGATGATGTCTAAAATTTTAAAAGTAAATGATAGGAATTCTATAAAAGGAGCAATTGACTTAGGAATTGCCATGCAACTAACAAATATTGCCAGAGACGTAATTGAAGATAAAAATATGGGTAGACAGTACATAAATCATGATTTTGAAAGTATAATTAAGACAATTAAATTGGCGGATGTTTTTTATAACAGTTCTTTTGGAGCAATTAAGTCTATACCACTAAAATATCGATTTTCTATAGTTGTAGCAAGAAGAGTCTATAGAGAAATTGGTTACAAGATTATAAAATTAAAAAATTTAGAAAACTATAATAATTCAGGCAAAATATACATTTCTACTTTTGAAAAAGTTATTCAAACTATTTTATCTATTTCTGATTTAGTAAAAATAAGTTTTACAAAAGTTGAAAATCATAAACTCAAAAAAGAATACGGTATAATCATGGAAAAGATAAATTTAGATGAAAGAATTTGACTATATAATAATTGGAGGTGGGTGTGCCGGTCTTTCTCTTGCATATGAGCTGCAAATAAATAATAAATTGGACAATATGTCACTAGCAATTATTGAACCCAGACACGAATATAAAAGAGACAAGACTTGGTCATTTTGGAAAGTATTTGATCATAACTTTAATGATTGTGTTATTAAAAGTTGGAATAATTTTTCTATAAATTTAACTACGAAATCAATTGAGCTTAGAAACAAGCGTTTTCCTTATCAAAGTATCGATAGTGGCCTTTTTTACAAAAAAGTAAATGATGCACTATCTAAAAATGCAAACATTCATTTTTTTAAAGATATCAATCAAATAAATGTAAAAAAGTCTTTTATATTCAATAGTGTCCCAAAAAATAATCTTGATAAAAGGAAACTTTGGCAACATTTTCAAGGCATTGAAATAGAAACTGAAAAAAATATTTTTGACACTGAGATTATCAATCTAATGGATTTTAATTGTGAACAGAGAAATAGTGTTCATTTTTTTTATACTTTGCCTTTTGCTAAAAATAGAGCTCTTATTGAAACAACATGGATATCAAAAATAGATGTTAATTCTCTTAGAGATTATGAACAACAATTAGACGAATATATTAAAAAAAATCTTAAAATTAAAAATTATACTGTAAATTTTAAAGAAGAGGGTGCTATTCCTCTTTTCTACCCAAATTTTGTTCAAGAAAGCAATAAAATGAACATTGGGTCCGCTGGAGGTATGACAAGATTAAGTACCGGATATACTTTTTTAAACATTCAAGAACATAGTAGGTATATAAGAGAAAATTTTGAAAATATTAATAAAACTAAAGTTTATTCAATTAAAAAGAAATACCAATTTCTAGATAATATTTTTTTAAAAGTTCTCAAAAAATATCCCAAAAAAATGCCAAATATATTTCTAAATATGTTTATGAGCTCATCAAATACTGTTATAAAATTTCTTTCAAATAAAAGTAATATATTTGAGGATCTATTAATTATTCTTAAGATGCCAAAATGGATTTTTATTAAAACTTTATTTAAAAATGACTAATTTGTTTAAAATTAACAAAATTCTATCAATTACAATTTTTTTTTTAAGCTTAATATTTTTATCTCTATTTTACCTGAAGATAAATTTAATAATCACAACTCCAGTATGTTTTTTTTTAATTGCGACTATAGGTATATCACATGGGTCTCTTGATCATTTAAAGGGTTATAAAATTTTAAAATTTTATAAAATAAAGCATAAATTTTTATTTTACCTAATATACGTATTTGTTTCTTTAACCGTAATTTTTTTCTGGATCACACTACCATTAATTACATTATGCTTATTTTTGATAATTGCTTCTTTTCATTTTGGTAAGGAAGATAGCAGCTTCGACAAAATCAAAAATAGGAATTTCATAAATTTCTATTTTTTTTTAAAGGGATCAATAATTATTCTAGCGCCATTATGGACAAATCCGGAAGAAACAATAAAAATTTTTGAAATTTTAAATTCACAATTTATTGATTTTAAAAAAAACATTATTTTTTTATTGATTGGCATAAGTTTGTTAAGTAATTTTTTAATTTCAAAAAATATTGTAATTGGATTAATGGACTCACTTACAGTCATAATATTAAATTTAATATTTTCGCCTCTAGTTGCTTTTACATTGTATTTTTGCTTTTTACATTCAACTAGACATACTCTTTCTTTAATTGAAGAAATTAATAGTAAAAATTTTAAAAAGGGTTTTTTAGTGTTTATTAAAAAAGCACTGCCTTTAACTTTAGTTACGGCATTTATGTTTATTGTAACTATTTATTTTCTAAGAAATTACTATGTTTTAGACGATGCAATATTAAAAGTTATATTTATTGGTTTGGCGTCATTAACATTTCCGCATATATTACTTGAATATCTTTTAGAAAAAAATGAAAAATAATCTTAAAATACTTTTAGCTTCACCAAGAGGCTTTTGTGCCGGAGTAGATAGAGCTATAGAAATAGTAAATAGAGCTATTGAAAAGTTTGGATCTCCAGTTTATGTTCGACATGAAATTGTTCACAATAAACAAGTCGTAGATGAACTAAAAGAGAAAGGTGCAATTTTTATTGAAGAGCTGTCGGAGATAAAAGACTTATCTAGACCTGTAATTTTTTCTGCTCACGGGGTGCCGAAGACTGTTCCGGAAGAAGCCAAAATAAAAAATTTGTTTTATGTGGACGCAACATGTCCTTTAGTTTCAAAAGTTCACAACGAGTCTGAACAATTGTACAAAAATGGTTATGATATAATACTAATAGGACATAAAAATCATCCTGAAGTAATTGGCACAATGGGCCAGCTTCCTACTGGTTCTATTAAATTAGTTGAAACGTCTGATGATGTTGTAGAACTAGATAATAATTTATTTAAAAAACCAGTTGCATATATTACACAAACAACCTTATCTATCGATGATACCGCTGAGATTATATCTTCTCTTAAAAAAAAATTTAAAGAAATTAAAGGACCTCTCAAACAAGATATTTGTTATGCAACAACCAATAGGCAAAGTGCTGTTAAAGAAATAGCTGCAAAGTGTGATATGTTTTTTGTTATCGGGAGTAAAAATTCATCTAATTCTGTTAGATTGGTGGAAGTTGCCAAAAAAGCTGGTTGCCTCAACTCAGAGTTAGTGCATACTGAAAAAAATCTACCCATCGAAAAAATAAAAAGATGTAAAAGAATTGGTGTAGCCTCTGGAGCTTCCGCGCCAGAAAGATTAGTTCAAGATTTAATTTCTGAAATTAAAGAACATTGCAATGTATCTCTGGAAGAAGTGGTGGTTGCTGAAGAAAAGGTGGTTTTTAAATTGCCTAAAACTGTAAATTAAATGGCTGTTTACACAAAATTTAGCGAAAATAATATTAAGGAAATTTTAGACGATTATTCCATTGGAAGCTTAAATAAGTTTGAGGGGATACAAAAAGGTATTGAAAATACTAATTATTTTTTGCTGGTAGATAATAAAAAGTATATCTTAACAATTTACGAAAAAAGAGTAAAAGAAAAAGATTTACCTTTTTTTTCAGAACTTATGAGTAATTTAAATAAGTCTGGCTTTAAATGCCCAATACCGATTCCAAATAAAAAAAATCTTACTATTACTGAATTTAGCAATAAAAAAATGATGATTGTAAGTTTTATTGAAGGAAAAGCTAAAGATATTCTTAGTCCTGCTGATTGCAAATTAGTTGGCAGAGAAGCAGCAAGAATGCATGAGCTAACAAAAACATTTAAATTAAAAAGACAAAATGATTTATCAATAAACTCATGGAGAAAGATATTTAATTCAATAAAAGATAAATGTGGTATAATTCATCATGATCTTCCAAAGCTTATTGAAATTAATTTAAAACACGTTGAAAAAAATTGGCCTAAAGATTTACCGCAGGGTATAATCCACGCAGATTTATTTAATGACAATATTTTTTTTGAATCCGATAAATTTAGCGGGATTATAGATTTTTACTTTTCATGTAATGATTTTTATGCTTTTGAAATAGCCACATGTTTTAATGCATTGTGTTTTGACGGATCTCAACATAATTTGAGTTTTAACGCTACAAAAGCAAAAAATTTTATTAATGGGTATAGTGAAATTAGAAAATTATTGGATGAAGAAAAAAAAAGTATTAAAATTTTAACACAAGGATCTGCATTAAGATTTTTACTTACAAGGGTTTTTGACTCTTTAAACACCGTAGAAGGTGCTCTTGTAAAAGTTAAAGATCCTATTGAATATTTGAAAAAATTAGAATTTCATAAAAATGCTAAAGACTTTGAGGACTATTTTTTTTAATGAAATATATAATTTATACGGATGGTGCTTGTTCAGGTAACCCTGGTCCAGGTGGCTGGGGCGCTGTCATATTCAATCAAGATAATAATCAAAAAAATATTTCAGGAAAAGAAAATGATACCACAAATAATAGAATGGAATTAATGGCTCCAATTATGTCTTTAAAAAAAATAGAGCCTAATTCTGAGATCACTATCTATACAGATTCTACTTATGTAAAAAATGGTATCACAGAGTGGATAAAAAGATGGAAAAAAAATGAGTGGAAAGGTGCAAATAAAAAACCAATTAAAAATAAAGACCTTTGGATAAAATTAGATAATTTATGTAAAAATAAAAAAATTATCTGGAAGTGGGTCAAAGGTCATTCAAATAATAAATACAATAATTTAGCAGACGAATTAGCAACTCAAGCTATTACATAAAAAATTAAATATTTTTTATAAAATTTTCTGCGGCAGATATTTCACATGTGCCCGTATCTTTTTCTTCTTGAATTTTTTTTACAATTTCGTTCTCTAAAAGCATTGTGTATCTCGTTGATCTGATGCCTAGCCCTTTGGCAAATTTATCAACATCTGCACCTATTAGCTTAGTAAATTCATAAAAAGGATCTGCAGCCATAATTACTTTACCTTTTACATTTTGATTTTCACCCCATGCCTTCATTACATTAGGGTCATTAACTGAAACGCATACGATTTTTGTTACACCTTTTTTTTTTGCTTCCTCAAAATTTTTTACATATCCTGGTAAATGCTCTGCAGAGCAAACATTTGTAAAAGCTCCAGGAACGCCTATTAATATAGCTTTTTGATTTTGAAATAAAGAACTTGAATTAATTTTTTGTAAATTTTTATCATCATCTAAAAAAAAGAAATCTACTAAGGGAAGTTTTTCTCCTACTTTAATTTTCATGCGACTTTACCTAAAATATAATTTTTAACATCTGAGACTTTATTTTCTATTATGTCATATTTTTCTTTTTTATCTAATAAATTTGAAAATTGCTTTGGTGTATCAACTTGTTTACCTGTAGCTTTTTTTATTGTTTCTAAAAATTTGTATGGATGAGCTGTGCCAACTATAATTGTTTCATAATTACTTTTAATTTTATTGGATGCGCCAATTGCTGTAGCTGTATGAGGGTCTAAAATGAAATTATATTTATTTTCAAACTCTTTAATAATTTCTAATGTTTCATTATCACTAACTTTTGCTGCACTAAAATCTTTTTTAATATTTTCAACTTCTTTTTTACTTAACTTAAATGATCCCTCTAATTTTAACTTTGACATTAAAGATAAAACTCTTTTATCGTCATGGTTTGAAATATCATATAACAATCTCTCAAAATTACTTGATATTTGAATATCCATACTTGGTGACAATGATGGTTTTACCGAACTTGGCCTGTACTCACCTAAATTAATAACTCTTTGTAAAATATCGTTTTGATTTGTAGCAACAATCAATTTATTTATAGATAAGCCCATTTTTTTTGCAACATATCCAGCATAAACGTCTCCAAAATTTCCTGTAGGAACTGAAAAGTTTAATATTTTATTTGGAAATTTAAATGCTGCATAAAAATAATAAACTATCTGACAAATAATTCGTGCCCAATTTATAGAATTTACACCTGACATATTAATTTTTTCTCTAAATTGATTATCCGAGAACATGTCTTTTACAATTTTTTGGCAATCATCGAATGTTCCCTTCACAGCAAGATTAAAAATATTTACTGATCCAATAGTTGTCATTATTTTTCTTTGAATATTTGAAATTTTATTTTGAGGATGAAGCACAAATACATTAATATTTTTTCTGTCATTAAGTGCCGCTATTGCTGCTGATCCCGTGTCTCCTGAAGTTGCTACTACTATATTAACTTTTCGTTCTTTGGCAAAATTTAATTCGTCATACATATTTCCTATTACCTGCATCGCAATGTCTTTAAAAGCTAATGTAGGGCCATTATAAAGCTCTAATAGATTTATTTTTCCAATTTTTTTTAATGAAACCACTTCTTTATTGTCAAAACATTCGTAAGCTTTTTCTATAAGAGGTTTGAGTTTAGTTTTCTCTAAATCAGATTTACAAAAATTTGAAATAATCTCTGTTGCTAAATCTACATAAGATAATTGACTTAATGCTTTTATTTCTTCTTCGCTATATTTCTTTATTTCTAAAGGCAAAAATAAACCCCCGTCTGGAGCTAAGCCTCTAAGAACTATGTCTTTAAAACTAAATTTTAGATTCTTATCTCTTGTACTAAAGTAATTCATTGTGTTCTCCTAAAATATAAAAAATAAAATAAAATAGATATCGAAATTGAATACCAAGTTATTGCATATTTAAGGTGGTTATTTGGCACATTAATAGTAATTTTTTTTGGAGATGGCACATCTGTCTCTGTATTCTCTAAATATACTATAAAATCAGTATAATTTTTTCCTGTTACTTTTTTAACTTCCTCTAAATTGATCGAAAACCATATATTTTTTTTGATATTATTTTTTGGTTTAAATATGTTTTTTTTAGCATTTTTTTTTAATAGTCCTTGAATTTTTTTTTCTGTAACATTAATTTTAGGTTTATTTTTAAGCTGTCTGTTTATCCAACCTCTATTAATTAAAATGTTTTCACCATCTATTGTCTCAAATGGTGTTATTACATCAAATCCAGGTTGACCTTTTTCATTCAGACTATAAAGGTAGATTTGGTTATTAAAATCATACTTGCCTTCTGAAACTACCCTCTGATAATTCTTATTAATTTTTTTTGAATATTTAATAGGAGTGGAATTTAATCCATAATTTATTTCACTTATTAAATCTTGCTTCCACTGAAGCCTATAAAGCTGCCAGGTTCCTAAGATACAAAATAAAGTGATGAAAAGAATTACAAAAATAGTAAATAAAAAAGATTTTTTCAATTAAATGTTAACTTCCCCAAATATAAATAGCTGCAAAAAGAAACAGCCAAACAACATCTACAAAGTGCCAATACCATGCTGCTGCCTCAAAACCAAAATGATGCTCTGAATTAGAGTGACCTTTCATCGATCTAAATAAACATACTGCGAGAAAAATTGTGCCAACAATAACATGAAAGCCGTGAAAGCCTGTTGCCATATAAAAGGTCGATCCATAAATATTTTGATCAATTGTAAAAGTAGCGTGATGATATTCATATGCTTGGAAGCAAGAGAAAATAAAACCTAAAAATACCGTCGCAACCAAACCGTTAATTAAATCTTTTCTATCATTTTCTATCATTGCATGGTGAGCCCACGTTACTGTGGTTCCTGACAGTAAAAGAATTAAAGTATTTATCAGTGGAATATCCCATGGATCAAAAGTTTTTATATCTAGAGGTGGCCACGTGCCGCCAATCGCTTCTGTTGGAAACAGACTAGCGTTGAAATATGCCCAAAACCAAGCAACAAAAAACATAACCTCAGATACAATAAATAATGTCATTCCATATCGATGCCCAATTTGTACTACTTGTGTGTGATGGCCCTGGTGCTCGGCTTCCTCCACTACATCTCTCCACCACATGAACGCTCCATAAATTAGTAAAGCAGTTCCAATTAATAAAAGCCAAAGAGCCTCAGTGTGAAAATAATAAACCGCTCCGAAAGCTAAAATTAAAGTTGCAAATGACACATAAATTGGCCATGGGCTTGGGTCAACTAAATGGAAATCATGTTTTTGTTCGCTTGAAGACATATTTTAAATTTTATCCTTTTTATAGTAGTCTGACGAAAAGAACGTGAACGATAATGTCACATCGGCTATATCTTTTGTTTTATTATCATCTACTACTTTTGGATCCAAGAAAAATGTAAGAATAAATTCCTTTTTTTCACCAGCTTTTAATGTTTGTTTTTCAAAACAAAAACAACCTATTTTGTTTAAATATATTCCAAAAGACGAAGGTGACACATTAAAAGCGGCAGATCCTGAAGATTTTTGATTACTTTCATTTATAACATTAAATTTAACTGTGCGAACTTCACCGGGCTTTAGATCGATTGTATTTATTTCGGGATAAAATTTCCAGTCAAGTGCATCATTTATATTAGTATCAAATCTCATTTTATAAATTTGCTCAACTATAATTTTGGGTAATTCTTTTTTAGAAGCATTTTGAGTTGTTCCTCCAAAGCCTGTTACCCTACAAAACAAATTATAAAGTGGGACTGCAGCAAAAGAAAGCCCCAGCATAAATACGAATATAGAAACTAAAATTATTGGTGTAAGTTTTTTTTTATTTAGAGCCATTAAAGTTCTCTGTTGTAAATACCTATATTATAGAAAGTTAATGCAAACAAAAATATCATGAATAATACCAGTGTAATTGCAGTAATAATATTTTTTTTCTTTTTATTCATTAAATAGATTTCATTAAACTGTCTAACAATATTAGAATAAATAAAATAAATAGATAAAATATTGAGTAAACAAAAATTTTTCTAGCTAAAATATTAGACTGCTTCGTATTCTTGGTTTTTAATAATTTATAACAAAGCTGAACATAATAAAAAGTCATCATAGTAGATATTACTAAATAAGTAGTACTAGCAAAATTAAAAAAGTATGGCGCTGCTGCTACCGGAAACATAATTAAGGCATAAGCTAAGATATTTATTTTTGTTATTTTCACACCAGATATTATTGGCAACATGGGTATTTTTGCTTTTTTATAATCTCCAGATTTATATAAACTTAATGCCCAGAAATGTGATGGTGTCCAAAAAAATATAATTAAAAATAATATTATAGGTTCGACAGAAATACTTCCTGTAGATATAGTCCACCCAATTACAGGAGGCAATGCTCCAGCTGCACCTCCAATAACTATATTTTGTGACGTTTTTCTTTTTAACCAAATTGTATAGACAAAAAAATAAAATCCTATTGTAGAAGCCAATAAAATTGCTGAAATTAAATTAGTAAAATAATAAAGCATTGATATAGAAAGTAATGAAAGAGCTATACCAAAAAACAGTGCTTGATCTTTTTTAACTTTACCTGCGGGAATAGGTCTTAGGCAAGTTCTACTCATTAACGCATCTAGATCTGACTCATACCACATATTAAGAGCACCTGCTGCACCAGAGCCAATAGCAACAGCAATTAATGATATAACTGAAGTTGAAAAAGATACAGCTGTTGGCGCAATTAATAAACCGACCATACAAGTAAATAAAACAAGAGACATTACTCTTGGTTTCATTAAATTAAAAAATGATTGAAAATTATAAGCGTGTATTGTTTTTATATTTTTAGATTTTATGTTTATTTGGCTCAATTTATTTTATTTTAGGCAACTCTTCAAAAGTATGAAACGGCGGTGGTGATGATACTGTCCATTCCAATGTTGTAGCGCCTTCTCCCCATGGGTTTTGCTTCGCTGTTCTTTTTTTAATGAAAGCGTAAAGCAGATTTACTAAAAATACAGCCAATCCTACAACTGATATATAGGAGCCTATAGAAGATACATAATTCCATCCCGCAAATGCATCAGGATAATCGGCGTACCTTCGTGGCATACCTGCTAAACCTAAAAAATGTTGAGGAAAGAAAATTAAATTTACACCAATAAAAGTTAACCAGAAATGTAATTTACCTAAAAATTCTGAATATTCGTAACCACTCATTTTGCTAAACCAGTAATAAAATCCTGCAAAGATTGCAAAAACTGCACCTAAAGAAAGCACGTAATGAAAGTGAGCCACAACATAGTATGTGTCGTGAAGAGCTGTATCTACACCGGCATTAGCTAAAACAACTCCTGTTACGCCACCTAATGTAAATAGAAAAATAAATCCTAATGCCCAAAGCATTGGTGTCTTGAAAGTTATTGAACCACCCCACATTGTGGCTATCCAAGAGAATACTTTAATTCCTGTTGGCACCGCAATAATCATAGTTGCGGCTAAAAAATATGCTTTTGTGTCTGTATCTAATCCAACCGTATACATGTGATGAGCCCATACAACAAAGCCTACAACTCCAATTGCAACCATTGCATAAGCCATACCCAAATAACCAAAAATAGGTTTTTTAGAGAATGTTGAAATAATGTGACTTATCATTCCGAATCCAGGGAGAATTAAAATATAAACTTCAGGGTGTCCAAAGAACCAAAATAAATGTTGAAATAAAACTGGATCTCCACCAGTTTGAGCCTCAAAGAAGGCAGTTCCAAAATTTCTATCAGTAAGTAACATTGTAATCGCTCCAGCTAAAACCGGCAGAGATAATAAAAGTAAAAATGCAGTAACTAAAATTGACCATGCAAATAAAGGCATTTTATGTAAAGTCATGCCAGGAGTTCTCATATTTAAAATTGTGGTTATGAAATTTATTGCTCCTAAAATAGAAGATGCTCCAGCTACATGTAATCCTAGTATAGCTAAATCCATTGCTGGCCCTGGTTGTCCTGTTTTAGATGATAGAG
>Ga0115004_10001452_pt1 | contig 19444 bp, 18 predicted proteins | sample ArcticOcean_MG_C_10_FD_88737 | JGI IMG/M metagenome (GOLD analysis project Ga0115004, IMG submission 88737) | Marine microbial communities from western Arctic Ocean - ArcticOcean_MG_CB11_90 | ecosystem: Environmental > Aquatic > Marine > Oceanic | place: Arctic Ocean: Canada Basin | collected... | reverse complement strand
GACCTGTTATCGAGCATGTGGTCAAGGAAGCGATCGCAGCTGGCATCACTGAAATTATTTTAGTCACCCGTAGCGGCAAAGAGGCGATCGAGAATCATTTTGATGCGCACTATGAGCTTGAGCACCGGCTGGAGAAGAAGGGCTAAGAGACGATTCTGGGCACGGTCAAAAACATTATGCCCGGTCATGTCACAGTGACCTCCGTACGCCAGAGTGATGCGCTGGGGCTGGGGCACGCGGTTCTCTGTGCAAAGCATTTATTAAATAACGAGCCCTTTGCGGTGCTGCTGCCCGATGTTCTGGTGCTTGATCAAGAATCGCGGGATAAAAATTATAGCTTTGCCGCCATGACGGATGCCTGGAATGAGACCGGGATTGGCCAGGTGATGGTGGAGCGTGTTGATTCCGAGGCCATTGAAAATTACGGTGTTGCTGACTTGAATGGAGCGGCGAGTGAGCCCTTTAAAAGTATTCCCCTAAAGGGCTTGGTTGAAAAACCCTCACCAGCGGAGGCTCCCTCCAATTTAGCCGTGCTGGGTCGGTATATTCTCCCCTCCAAGGTGCTAGACCTGCTTGAGACCACCATTGCCGGTGTGGGCGGTGAGATACAGCTGACCGACGCGTTGGATGAGCTACTTAAGCGTGACGGGTTAAATGCCTTTGAGACTGACGCGGGCATCTTTGACTGTGGCAACAAGCAGGGCTTTTTGAGTGCAAATTTAGCGGTAGGTATGCGAGATCCAGATACCAGGCGGTCTATTAAAGCGCTTATCAAAAAGAATGATTGGTAGGGTTCGATAAAGGCTATTATCACATTTTAAAGATTAGTTTCTGGAGTTTCTGGAGTCTATAAAAGAAAAATCTATCAACAATAATGTAAGCGCTCTATTTGGGGTTTAAGCTTTCCTATTAGGTTTGTCGCGATAATTAAAAAAGTGTATTTTCTTGATTGGATGTAGATATATTGTGAAAAAAATATTAACAGTATTTGGAACGCGGCCTGAAGCAATTAAAATGGCACCCTTGGTCCATGCCCTTGCTGCTGACAATCGATTCGATTCCAAGGTATGCGTTACGGCGCAGCATCGAGAGATGCTCGACCAGGTTTTGGGTCTATTTGAGATAGAGCCCGACTTTGATCTCAACATTATGAAGCCTGGTCAGACATTAAACGATGTAACGACTTCTATTCTTGTCGGTTTGAAGCCGATTTTAGAGTCTTTTAAGCCTGATGTCGTATTGGTGCATGGTGACACGGCAACGACATTCGCAGCAGCCCTAGCGGCATATTACCAGCAAATTAAAGTGGGTCATGTTGAGGCCGGGCTCAGAACAGGCAATATCTACTCTCCTTGGCCTGAGGAGGCAAATAGAAAGCTCACTAGCGCTATTACCAACTACCATTTTGCGCCAACCGCAGGATCAAAAGAAAATTTACTCAAAGAGGGTGTCGCTGAAAGTGATATTACGGTAACGGGCAATACGGTCATTGACGCACTATTTTGGGTTAGGGAAAAATTACAGGAAGACAAGTCTCTAGCCGTAAGTTTGGCGGCAAATTTTGACTTTCTTAATCCAGATAAAAAATTAATTTTGGTCACAGGACATCGTCGTGAAAGTTTTGGTGGCGGTTTTGAGAGAATTTGTGAGGCTCTGCGCCAGATCGCAAGTAAGTATCCAGAGGCTCAAGTTTTATACCCCGTCCACCTTAATCCAAATGTTCAGGAACCAGTAAATCGGCTATTAAAGGATTTAAATAATGTATTTTTGATCGAGCCTCTGCAGTACCTTCCATTTTGCTATTTAATGGATAGAGCCTCGATCATTTTGACTGACTCGGGTGGTATACAAGAAGAGGCTCCATCACTGGGTAAGCCGGTGCTTGTTATGCGTGAGACAACAGAGCGCCCTGAGGCGGTTGACGCTGGCACTGTAAGGTTGGTTGGAACAGAGGTTGAGTTGATAGTTAGTCAGGTTGATCTGCTGTTATCCGACCCTAACGAATACCAGAAAATGAGCAGAGCGCATAACCCTTATGGTGATGGTTTGGCTTGTGAGCGTATCCTAAAATTTTTAGTTTAAGGAAAATACAAATAATGGCTTTTAATACTATTTCCGTGATTGGTCTTGGATACATTGGATTGCCTACTGCGGCAATGTTTGCATCAAGAAGAAAAAATGTAGTTGGTGTAGAGATCAACCAAAAAACTGTAGACATAATTAACGCCGGAAATATACATATAGTAGAGCCAGAGTTAGATATTCTTGTGGGGGCCGCAGTATCTCAAGGTTACTTGCGAGCGGTAACGCAACCGGAACCAGCAGATGCATTTCTTATCGCTGTTCCTACCCCGTTTTTCCCTGTCACTAAAGAGGGCGAAATTCCTCAGCCTGATTTGAGATTTGTTGAGTCCGCGTCGAGAGCTATTGCGCCTGTTCTAAAAAAAGGGGATTTAGTAATTTTGGAATCAACATCTCCCGTTGGGGCAACAGAGCGAATGGCTGAATGGCTTGCTGACAGTAGGCCTGATCTAACATTCCCTCAAACCCATGGGGTTGAATCGGAGATTAGGGTTGCTCACTGCCCTGAGCGGGTATTGCCGGGACACGTGGTGCGAGAGTTGGTGGAAAATGACCGTATTATTGGGGGAATGACTGAAAGGTGTTCTGAAGCGGCGATACAGCTTTACAAAATATTTGTCGAGGGTGAGTGCGTGGTTACGAATGCCCGTACCGCCGAAATGGCTAAACTTACAGAAAATGCGTCTCGTGATGTAAGTATTGCCTTTGCGAATGAGCTCTCTGTTATTTGTGACAAGATTGATGTTGATGTTTGGGAATTGATTCAATTAGCAAATCGGCATCCAAGAGTGAATATACTTCAGCCAGGGCCTGGTGTAGGCGGCCATTGTATCGCGGTTGATCCTTGGTTTATTGTGTCTAGGACGCCCGAGCAAGCCCGACTAATCCTTACCGCTAGAAGCGTAAATGATGCTAAACCTGCTTGGGTTATTGAAAGGGTTAAGGTTAGCATTGCTGAGTTTTTACAAGACAATCCAGAGAAGAAAATAAGCGACGTAACTATTGCCTGTTACGGGCTCGCGTTTAAGGCTGATATTGATGATTTAAGAGAAAGCCCAGCTTTAAATATTGCTCAAGAATTAACAAGGATGCATTCAGGTACCACTTTGTCAGTTGAACCGAATATTAGCGATTTACCTGCCAATGTGAAGGGTATTAAATTGGTGTCTTACGACGATGCCATCCTGGCCGCCAACATCCATGTATTATTAGTTGACCATAGTTTATTTAAAGAAAAAAAAATAGTTGCAAAATTTACGGTTGATTGCAAAGGGATTTGGAAATCATGAAGATTTTGGTGACAGGGGGCGCGGGATTTATTGGGTCGGCATTAATCCGTTATATTATTGACTTTACTGAAGACTCCGTGGTCAATGTTGATAAGTTGACTTATGCTGGTAATTTGGAGTCTCTGGCATCAATCACAGGACATGATCGCTATAGCTTCGAGCAAGTAGACATCTGTGATCGCTTAGAAATTGAAAGAGTATTTAATGATCACCAGCCTGATGCGATCATGCATTTGGCTGCAGAGAGTCACGTGGATCGATCAATTGACGGACCTCAGGAATTCATACAGACAAATATTATGGGCACATACACCTTATTAGAGGCGAGCCGAGCATACTTTTCTTGTCTGCCCAACACTAAAAAAAATCACTTTAGATTCCATCATATTTCTACAGATGAAGTTTATGGCGATCTTAGTGGTCCAGACTCATTGTTTACGGAGGAAACGCCCTATGCGCCAAGTAGCCCTTATTCGGCGTCCAAAGCATCTAGTGATCATCTCGTTCGGGCTTGGCAAAGAACATACGGCCTACCAGTTTTAATCACTAACTGTTCAAACAATTATGGCCCTTACCATTTCCCAGAAAAGTTGATTCCTCTGACTATTTTAAATGCATTGAGTGGCAAGCCTTTAACAGTGTACGGAGATGGTCAGCAAATCCGTGACTGGCTCTATGTTGAGGATCATGCTAGAGCCCTTTACCTAGTGATGACACAAGGCAGTGTTGGGGAAACTTATAATATTGGTGGGCATAATGAAAAAGCTAATATAGATGTAGTGAAAATAATCTGTGGCATCCTTGAGGAGCTAGTGCCTAAGAATCCATATTCAATAACTACTGATGCTGGAGCAGGTTTTGAAAGTCTGATTAGCTATGTGCGTGATAGACCAGGCCATGATTTAAGGTACGCAATTGACGCATCTAAAATAGAACGTGAATTAGATTGGGTGCCAATAGAAAGCTTTGAATCAGGCATACGCAAAACAATCGAGTGGTATTTAACAAATGAAGAGTGGTGGATCCGTGTTTTAGATGGCTCTTACAACTTAGAACGGCTGGGCCATAAAGGATAAAAATATGAAAGGAATAATCTTAGCTGGCGGTTCTGGTACTCGTTTGTACCCATTGACACTTGGTGTTTCAAAGCAGTTATTGCCAGTCTATGACAAGCCAATGATTTATTATCCATTATCAGTCCTTATGCTCGCTGGTATACAGGATGTGCTCATTATTTCGACTCCTGATGACATGGAGGGTTATAAGCGATTGTTGGGTTCCGGAGATCAGTTTGGTATCAAGGTATCCTATGCAATTCAAGAATCTCCCGATGGGTTGGCTCAAGCTTTCATAATTGGCGAGTCATTTATTGGTAAAGACAAAGTCTGTTTGGTTTTGGGGGATAATATTTTTTATGGTCCAGGCTTCTCTGAAAAATTGAAGAGTGCGGTTGAAAGACCTAGTGGTGCCACTGTATTTGGTTATCAAGTAAAGGATCCTGAGCGTTTTGGTGTTGTAGCTTTTGATAATGAAATGAAAGCCAAGTCAATTGAAGAAAAACCCTCAGCGCCGAGATCCAGCTTTGCAGTGACGGGCTTATATTTTTACGATGAAGATGTGGTAGAAATCGCAAAGTCGATTAAACCATCTCCACGTGGGGAGCTTGAAATAACGGATGTCAACAATGTATATTTAGAACGTGGCGATTTAAACGTTGAAATACTAGGTCGTGGTTTCGCGTGGTTAGATACAGGAACTCATGATAGCTTGTTAGAGGCATCATCTTTTGTTCAAACGATTGAGCATAGGCAAGGATTGAAGGTGGCTTGTCTAGAAGAAATAGCACTAAGTAATGGTTGGATTACCGGCCTCGAGCTCCTTGAATATGCGCGGCCATTTTTAAAGAATGAATATGGACAATATCTTCAGCTAATAGCGTCAAAAAAGAGTTAACCATAAAAATGCGTATTTTACTGACTGGATGTGATGGGCAACTTGGGAGTCTGTTGCGCGAAATATTGAGAGGTAAGGCTGAATTACTCGCGGTAAATCGGGCTGAATTGGATATTACAAATGAGAGTTCAGTCAACGAAATTATAAGTGTCTTTAAGCCAGAAATCATTGTAAATACAGCTGCCTATACTGCCGTAGACAGGGCGGAGGACGAAGTCGAAATGGCCTTTGCTGTAAACGGTTTAGGACCCGAAATTCTAGCGAAAGCGGCTCATTCAGTCGGGGCTGCACTTATCCATATATCAACTGATTATGTATTTGATGGAAATCATAAAAATCCTTATGTTGAATCTGATCAAGTAAATCCGCAGAGTGTCTATGGCGAGAGTAAGCTGAAAGGAGAAATTGCAGTACAAGAGTGTTGTCAAAAATACATCATATTACGAACGTCATGGGTATTCTCTAGACATGGCCATAATTTTGTTAATACCATGCTACGGTTAGGGAAAGAAAAATCTGTGCTGAGGATAGTGAGCGACCAGTTTGGTGGGCCAACATATGCGAATGATATTGCGAATTTAATAGTAGTAATCATTGAAAAAATAGAGAGTGGTGAAGGTATAAATTGGGGCTTGTATCACTATTCTGGCATGCCATATGTGAGTTGGAGTAAGTTTGCCGAGGTTATTTTCAAAAAAGTAAAAGAAAGTAACCTTTTAAAGGCTGTCCCTCTAATAAAATCTATAGAATCTAAGGACTTCCCAACTCCTGCGACGCGACCTAAAAATTCTAGCTTAGATTGCGCAAAAATACAGGCCGAGTTTGACATATCACCCTCAGATTGGGTCGGCGAACTTGGTAATATTGGTGATTACGCAGAAGTGAGTGGCTAACAATGAAAGTTATAGATACGAATATTCCTGACTTGAAAATTCTTGAACCTGCTTGTTTTAGTGACGATCGAGGGTGGTTTATGGAAGCATGGAATCAATTTACGTTTGACTCCTTAGTCGCAGAGCGTAAATTTTTGCAGGATAACCACTCCGTTTCTCATAAAGGCGTTTTGAGGGGGTTGCATTACCAAACTGACCCGAAAGCGCAAGGTAAGTTAGTTCGTGTTATTAAAGGCTCCGCTTTTGATGTTGCGGTTGATATTAGGTTTGGCTCTAAAACCTATGGACAGTATTTTAGCATTGAATTGTCTGAAGAGAATAAGAAAATGTTATGGATTCCCGAAGGCTTTTGTCATGGGTTTTTGGCTCTTGAAGATGATACGCATTTTCACTACAAAACTACTGAGGTTTATGATCGGGAGTCTGAAAGAGCTTTTAAATGGAACTCTCCCAAGTTAGGGATACAGTGGCCTGATTGCGGACCTTTACGAATATCAGAGAAAGATCTGATTGCTCCAGATTTTTTTTAGTAAACGGAAAACCATACATATGAAATCACACCAAAATAAAATGATGTTGGTTGCTTGCTCTAGGGAATATTGGGAATTTATCCGGAATCTGAGAAATAATCCAGAGATTTTAGACGGGTTTATTAATACCGACCATATTACGGAAGAGCAGCAGTGTGAATACATGAAAATAAATCATGTTTACTTCAAAGTTTGTCTTTTCGACGGCGAACCTTGTGGTTATTTTGGGGTTATAAATAAAGATATAAGAATTTGTACGCACCCAAATTACCAAAGAAAAGGAGTAGGGTTATTCATGCTAAACGAAACTACGAATTTTTTTCCTGAAGCCATAGGGAAAGTAAAAACAGATAATTATAAAAGTAAAGCATTGTTTAAAGCAGCAGGATTTTCAGTTGAAAGTTATACAGATGACTTTATTTTTTTCTCTCGTACATAGAGAACGAATCAATGGCAGTAAATATATTTTTAGCATTGTAAATCACTTCTTCTACGATAACGCTAAACACATAACTTGCACGATAGTCATTATCGGTGTCGGTATTGTTGGTTAAATTCATTCGAAGAATTGTACCAGCACGGTTCACTTCGGTCATTTTAAGATGGCGTATTGTTTTGAAATACATAACTATTAAATTGAGATTTTTATAACATGCAAAAAAAACCTCTAATACCTTTTAATCGTCCGGCTTGCACTGGTAATGAAGAGGATTTCGTTATAGAGGCAATTAGAAATAATCTCCTTTCTGGGGATAACTATTTTGGGAAAAAGTGTCAAAAGTGGTTCGATGAAAGAATTTTAGGAACGAATACATTACTAACTCCATCATGCACGCATGCTCTGGAATTAGCTGCAATTCTTATTGATATTAAGCCTGGTGATGAAGTAATAATGCCAAGTTACACTTTTGTTAGTACGGCTAATGCCTTTGTATTAAGGGGTGCTAAGGTCGTTTTTGTCGATATTCGTAAGGATACAATGAATATTGATGAGAGTAAGATCGAAGATGCAATCACCGATAAAACTGTTGCAATAGTTGTTGTACATTACGCTGGTATCGCGTGTGAAATGGATACAATTATGCAGATAGCAGATAGGAAGACCCTTTTTGTTATAGAAGATGCTGCTCAAGGAATGATGGCAACATATAAAGGTCGTCCTTTAGGAAGCATAGGCCACCTTGGAACGTACAGTTTTCACGAAACAAAAAATTATACAAGTGGTGGGGAAGGAGGTTTGCTCTTGGTTAACGATTCATGCTTCATGGAACGTGCTGAGATAATTCGAGAGAAGGGAACAAACCGAAGTAAGTTTTTTAGAGGGATGGTCGACAAATATTCGTGGATTGATATAGGAAGTAGTTATCTCCCAAGCGAGCTCCAGGCAGCTTACTTATACGGACAATTATTATCTGCAGAAGAGATTAACTTTGATAGGAAAACCTCTTGGAACAGGTACTTTTCAGCGTTGCAAAGCTTATCCGCCAGTGGATATATTGAAATTCAAGATATCCCTGCAGATTGTATCGGTAACGGCCATATGTTTTTCATAAAAACATATGACTTGGAGATTAGAACTCAATTAATAGACACTCTTCGTCAAAATGGTGTTTCGGCGGTTTTTCATTATATCCCGCTTCACACTGCTGAGGCTGGAACTAAGTTTAGTCGATTTCATGGAGTTGATTTAAATACAACCTCTGAGTCTGAGAGGCTTTTGAGGTTGCCGTTGTACTATGGAATAACGGCTGAGGAGATCGACATGGTTGTGTCGATTATTGAAAGTTTCTACTGCGCTTTTTCAGAGAACAAAACTTGAAATTTAAGTCAGCCGTATTGTTCAATTATGCAGCTCAGCTTTATGCTGCTGTTGCCATGTTACTTGTAACCCCATTATATATAAAAATTATGGGTGTGGAGGGCTATGGGCTAATTGGTTTTTTTATCATGCTTCAGGCACTCGCTCAAATCTTGGATGCAGGAATGAGTGGGAGCATCACACGCCTAATTTCAACTTCAAGACTTAATGCTAGCTTGTTTTACAAGGCAGTTTCGCGATTTTCGAAAGTACTCTATTTATTTATAGTTCTTGCTTTAGTAATTATTGTCTTTGGTGGCTTGTTCAAAACTTATATTTCACTTAATTGGTTAAATTCAAGTGTCGACAGCACAATCTTGGTCGAAAGCATTTTTGGAATTTTTTTATGCCTAGGACTGAAATTCATGTCTGCTCCTTTCAGGGCGGCTTTAGTGGGTTTAGAGCGGCATGGAACAATCAGCCTAATTACGGCCTTAATAATATCGTTGAAGTTTCCAATAAGTTTATTATTCCTTGAATATGTTAGCAGTGATATGGATCAGTTTTTTTCATATCAAGCATTTATTTCAGCGCTAGAGATGATTGTCTTTGCAGTATTTTTTCAGTTGGCCAAGGTTAGAGAAATCAATGTTCTCAAACTTTCTAATATACCTGAATCAGAAAATGAATCGGAATTATCGTTTCGCCATTTTCTAAAGATAACAGGCTTGTTATCAATATTATCTATTTGTTGGGTAATAGTCTCACAAATAGATAAGCTAACTTTATCTAAATATCTCTCTCTGGAGGAATATGGTTATTACTCAATTGCGGTTACCTTAAGCGGTTCAATATTGTTACTAGCCGCTCCGTTAAATCAGATCCTCACGCCTATGATGTCTTCGTTGGTAGCTAAAAATCAGTTGCGCAAACTGCAAGAAGTATTTTTCTTTTCGTTTGCGGCAATAACGATCTTTAGCATCCCGTTAGCTTTATTTTTTTGTTTCTTTGGTACTGAGACAATTGTTGTTTGGACGGGTAGTAATGATGTGGCTATCAAAGCAAGTGCCTACCTTGGTTTTTTGGCGCTGGGTAATGCGATAGGTATATGGATGAACTTAGTTTTTCTTATTCAATTCGCATTCGGAGATCTGGCAAAACACACTAAAGTCTACTTTTACTACAGCCTTTTCTTGGTGCCGATCACAGTATTCATAGCGAGTAACTTTGGAGGCCTAGGTACTTCATTGCTATGGTTTCTCCATAATTTACTGTTTTTTTGTCTTTGGGGTTTTACTGTTATAAGAAAATTTTTTAAGAATTCAATTTGGTTTTTAATCTCGACCGTTCTCATTCCTGTGATTATTTCTTCCTGGCTTCATTTCTGGTTGGTCTCTCTTTATGTTTCTTTAGATTTTGGACGGGTGACTTTGGGCTTGTTATTATTTTGTATTGGTGTCTCAAACGTCATGTTTTGTTGCATATATTTATATTTCACCAGCTTTACTCGGAAAATCCATGAACTGCCCATCATGATTTATATGGGAGCTAAACCATGAACAAAAAATACATTGTTATGGCACCATCTTATAATGAGAATAGCGGGGGTATAGTAGTGTTACACAAGTTGTGTGATCTCCTAAACAGCATAGGCTATGAAGCATATGTGATGCCTTACCGGTATTCATACTACGTTACACGATACAATATTTTTAGCGCGGGCTTCAACTTTCTTAAATGGAGCGTCTGGAACTGGTTTAGGCCGTTTCGAACGAACGAATCTTTTAACACTCCGCTCTTTTCCGGGTCCCAGCCGATAGATGATGAATTTATAGTTATCTATGCAGAAGTAGTCTTCGGTAATCCTCTTGGTGCAAAAAACGCGGTCAGATGGCTGCTTCATCAGCCAGGATATCATGAAGGTGTGTTCTATTACTCTCCGTGCGAGCTCATATATAAGTTTAATTCGGCTATCCGTGACTTCGAGTATCCAGGGTCGAAAACTTCTGGACATGAGCTAAAAGTCATACACTATCCTACCGACCTTTATTACCCGCCCGAAAAAGAGGCTGTAAGGGATGGGACAGCTTACTGCGTCAGAAAAGGTAAAGGGAAAAAGCTTATTCAAGACCATAGTCAAGATACATTGATTGATGATCTCAGTCATAGTCAAGTAGCGGATGTTTTTAGGAAGTGTAAATACTTTATTAGCTATGACGAATACACAGCCTATTCAATATTTGCAGTTTTATGTGGTTGCATTTCAGTTGTTGTCCCGGGCGATGGAGTCCCTATTGAGAGTTGGTATCCGAGGGAGCAAGATCGATTTGGAATTGCATATGGTTTAGATAACATTGAATGGTCAATTTCAACGGCCTCTATGGTAAAAGAGCATGTGTTACAAGAGGAGCAGAAGTCCATAGACAGGGTTGCCACATTCGCTGAAGAATCCCAGTTGTTTTTCAGCATTGGGGACAATCGATTTTGAGTAATTTATTGCAATTAAGTTCAAGCAGTCATCAATACCGTACTGAAATAAAGTGAATAAAAATGGCAAGTAATAAATATTCAGTTTTCATATTGACGTTGATACTTTTTATGCCTGTTGCAAGGTTCGATATTTATTATGCAGTCATTATTCCTATGGTATGTCTTTGCTATTTATTTGGGCAGAAAATGATTGTCAATGTACAAGGAAAATACTTGATTTGGCTGCTTTTGGGTTTGATTTTTTTTGCTTTGGTTAAGTCCATAGTGTTTCAAAATCCTTACGATTTGAAGGAGCTTTTTAAATTAGGTACGTTTATTATTATTTTTTTATCAACGAGATACATCAAATTACAGGTCTTACAGCAATTATTTCTTTGCTATATTTCCGTGAATTTTTTGTTTTCGATCTTAGAGTTTTTTCATGTATCAAATTTCGTTATGGAATTTGTATCAAATTTATATCACTCAAAGAATCATTCGGAATTTGCTTCGAACATTAACAGCACTAGAGCACTCGGCCTTTCAGCCGGGCCAGGACAGCAGGGAGGGCTTAGTTTACTTTTATTTGCATTCTTTTTAACTTGCTGTGGTTTTGATAAGAATACGAAAATCTGCATTTTAGGTGGCTTGCTTTCGTTTGCGTGTATCCTCCTATCACAGTCGAAGACAGCGATATTGGCTGTCCTAATTTTCGGGATTATATTTATTGCTATCTTTGCTGTGCATAAAAAAATTGAAACTTCATTAATAATGCTAATGCCAGTGATTCTCATTGCGGCTGTATTTACTTATTATATGGAATGGATCTTACATACGTTTTATGAGATCCAGAGATTGAGTGAAAATGGTTTAGCTGTCTCTTCGTTTACCGCAAGGCTATCTCTTTGGGAGATGCAAACTTCGGCTGCTTTAGATTCTAATGGGTTATTTATGCTGTTTGGTGCTGGAAGAAGTTATCTTGAATCTAAGGCTATTTATCACAACAGTTTCGATAATGATTATGTGTACATGCTTGTTCAGTTCGGGCTTGTTGGCTTTATTGCCTTTATAAGTATGCTTTTTGTATCAATATTTAAAGGGCTCTGGATTTTTAGGCACTTAAATGTAATTAGAAAATCTATTTTAATGATATTGATCGCGGGCTCTATATGCGCGCTCTCTTTAGATTTTTTTAGCGATTTAAAAATAATTTCTGTGCTCGCATTCTTACTCGGAATGGCCGTATATGAGCCTAGTAGTAGATATAGTCCCAGATGTTAGGGACTAGTGATCGTCTGTTGAATAATTTGATATTAAGGAGTATGTAATGAATTTTGGTTTTATCTTTGTTAATTTCAATAATACTAAGTTTACTAGAGAAGCGATTCAATCTCTTATCGGTGAAAATAAAGAATTGGATTACCCAGTAATCATTGTTGACAATGGTTCAGGTGAAGACTCGATCCATGAACTTAAGGAAATAGACAAAGCATATACCTCTGTAAATGTTCTTTTTAATACTGTAAACGTAGGTTATTTCAAAGGGCTGAACCTGGGGATTATTCTTGGCAAGAGGACGTTACCAAATATCGATTATTGGGTTATAGGAAATAATGATCTTTTATTTCCAAAGAATTTTAGTCGTATGCTGTTGGAGGCTAAACAGGTGCTTGATGATTACCCAGTGGTTTCGCCTAACATTTCTACGCTTGATGGTGAGCCGCAAAATCCCCACATCATTAGTTCAATAAGTAAACCGCGGGAGTTAATTTATGATATCTATCACTCATCTTATGCAATGTCGCGAGTGGTATATTGGCTATCTTTTGTAACACACTTTTTCACTGATCGAAGTGATGAAAGTCAGTTCAATGTCTCTCAGGAAATATATCAGGGTTACGGTGCTTGCTATATATTAGGTCCGAAATTTTTTGAAAATTTCACCGAACTTTGGGCCCCCTCATTTTTAATGTATGAGGAGTTTTTTTTGGCGAAACAGTTGGATGATATAGGTTTTAAGACTTACTATGAGTCAAAAATTAAAGTAACTCATCAATGTAAGGGAGCTACTGCAGCGATGCCCAGTAAATTTATGTGGGAGTGCTCTCGTAATTCCCATGGTATCTATAGACATTATGTCAAACTGTGGTCTTAATCAAGGATTTTATAGTGATTGAATATAATATATGTGTCCGATGTGTGATGGATACCAGCGATAAGGCTATCGTTTTCGATACGGATGGGGTTTGCGATCATTGCAGGGTATTTGATCGTGATATCTTTCCAGTATGGAATAATGGTTCTGGCCATGAACAGAGTTTGAAGAAACTGGTAAGTAAAATTAAAAAGGCTGGCCAGGGAAAAGATTTTGATTGCATTCTGGGGATGAGTGGGGGCATCGATAGCTCCTATCTTCTTTATTTGGTCAAAGAAGAGCTTGGCCTCAGGCCTTTGGTGTTTCACGTAGATGCTGGCTGGAATTCTCAGATTGCAGTCAACAACATTGAACGATTGGTAGATGGCTTAGGGGTCGATCTTTATACAGAAGTCATAAATTGGGAGGACATGAAAAATTTACAAAGAGCTTATTTCAAATCAGGCGTGCCACACATTGATACGCCTCAAGATCACTCTTTTTTTGCTACCATGTATAAATTCGCTGCTGATAATAATGTTAAAGATATAGTGACAGGTGGTAATTACTCTACAGAGTGCATTCGCAATCCAAAGGAGTGGATGTACTATCAATCAGACTCAATTCAGTTGCGAGATATCTTGAAAAAGCATGGTGAAAAACCTCTTAAAAGCTATCCCATCACTAATATTCTTTGGCATAAAATTTTTCTTCCATATATTAAAGGAGTAAATCTTCACAGGCTGCTAGATCTTATGCCTTATGATAAAGAACATGCAACTCAGTTTCTTGTTGATAATTACGGTTATGAGAGATACCCACAGAAGCACTTTGAGTCAAGATTTACTCGGTTCTATGAAAGTTACTGGTTGCCGGTAAAGTTCGGATATGACACGCGTCGTGTTCAGTATTCCAGTCTAATACTAACTGGGCAGATGACTAGAGACGATGCGATCCACAAACTATCTCAGCCTGGTTATGATCCAGATACGATTCATCATGACTTTGAGTATGTCGCTAGTAAACTAGATTGGACAGTAGAGGAATTAATGGCTTGCTTTAATTCACCTAACAAGACTTACAATGATTATGCTAATCAAGAATCTTTTTATAATACGGGTGCTAAAGTATTAAGAATGTTTGGTAAGGAGTTAGGTGGAAAGAGGTGATTGGCATTCTCGATTATGGTGTCGGAAATATAGATGCTTTTTTAAAGATTTATCATAGCCTGAATATGGCGGCTATTCCTGTCAGATCCCCTAGTGACTTCGACTCTATCGATAAAATTATCCTGCCGGGTGTCGGTTCTTTTGATTCTGCTATGGAAAAATTAAATAATTCGGGATTAAGAGATACTTTAGACGAATTTGTTATTAATCGTGATTTGCCGTTGTTAGGTGTATGCATAGGTATGCATATGTTGGGGAGGTCTAGTGAAGAAGGTTCTATGGGCGGCCTGTCTTATATAAGCGGACATACGGAGAAGATGTCTTTTATAGATTCAAATATTACTCCACTTTTACCGCACATGGGCTGGAATAACATAATTACTCCACGCCAGGATCCTATCTGGAAAGACGTGAATTTGGAACAAGGATTTTATTTTCTTCACTCCTATTGTTTCCGGGTTGAAGATAGTGAAGCTATTATCGGACTCTCAGATTATGGTAGTCGTTTCCCTTGCGCCGTAAAGTCTGGCGAAGTATTTGGGTTTCAATTCCATCCTGAAAAGAGTCTTACGAATGGAATTCAGCTATTACGTAACTTCGCGGAGTTTTCGTAATGTTACGTCCAAGAATTACGCCGTGCCTATTGATTCGGAATGGAGGCCTTGTTAAAACTCAACAGTTTAGTAACGACAAATATGTTGGGGATCCGATTAACGCCGTGAAGATTTTCAATGAAAAGGCAGTGGATGAATTAATTATAATTGACATTGATGCTACTCGACTAGGCTCCGATCCAAATTACGCCCTGATTCAAAGATTAGCCAATGAGGCAAGAATGCCTATATGTTACGGAGGAGGTATAAAGACTAGCGCGCAAGCGGAGAAGATAATTAAGATGGGCGTCGAAAAGGTTGCCTTAAGTTCTGCTTTATTCGTAAACCCGGAATTAATATCTGAGTTGGCTAAGGCTTTAGGTAGTCAAAGTGTTGTTGGTGTTTTGGACGTAAAGAAATCTTTGTTTAAGGGCTACTCCATTTTTATAGAAAATGGAGTGAAGAAGATTCCTGGCACACTATCGGAGTGGGTCACTACTTTTCAGGACTTTGGAATAGGTGAAATTTTGATTAACTCCATCGATCGTGATGGAATGCAAGCAGGTTATGATTTGGAGTTAGTTAAGGGTATAACCGGATTTTTAAACGTACCAAGTACCTTCCTTGGCGGCGCAGGCTCCTTATCGGACATAAAGAAACTCATTGCGCAGAGAGGTCTTGGAGGCTGTGCTGCCGGCAGTTTATTTGTTTTCAAGGGTAAATATCGGGCCGTCCTAATAAATTATCCTAAATTTGCAGAGAAAATTGATTTAATAGAGCTTGGTTTGGCTGAGTACAATTCAAATGTCAGAAAATAAAAGTGAGTGTTGAATTAGAGCTTCTCAAAAAAAATTTGGGATAAAGATACATGGTTAGCTTGACTTGTTATGGCGTTAACTAATTAGAGTCCCGTGATATAGCTAATTTTTTAAGCCCACTTAAATATACTAGCAACCCGTTCCAAATTAATGGTAATGATCTATTTCGAATAACTGAGAATTAATCCTATGCGACAAGTGTTGCAAAATTTACGTAATGGCGAGACCTCGCTGGTAGATGTGCCTTGCCCTAAAAGTATCGATGGGCATGCTTTGATTAGAACTAGCAAATCATTGGTGTCAGTGGGTACAGAGCGAATGTTGGTCGATTTTGGGAAGGCCGGTCTACTTAAAAAGGCGCGATCACAGCCAGAAAAAGTTAAAATGGTAGTAGAAAAAGTGATAACTGATGGGTTGAGCGCAACTTATGATGCAGTGAAATCAAAGCTCGATCAGCCGCTTCCACTTGGCTACTGCAATGTGGGCAGAATTCTTGATGGAAGTAATACAGGTTTTGAAAATGGTGCCCGTATTGTTTCCAATGGTCACCATGCTGAAGTAGTACGTGTTCCAAAAAATCTCATAGCATACATCCCAGACGAGGTGGACGATGAGTCGGCGGCATTCACCGTTTTAGGGGCTATCGCAATGCAAGGCATTCGACTTGTGAATCCAACTGTTGGCGAAACAGTAGTAGTGACAGGGCTTGGTTTGATCGGTTTGCTTGCAGTTCAGATTTTAAAGGCCAATGGATGTCGGGTACTGGGTATTGATTTTGATACAGCCAAGTGTCAACTTGCTAAGCAATTCGGCGCCGAAGTGGTGGATTTGTCGGAAGAGCAAGATCCAATGACTATAGCTCAGGCATACTCGCGTGGAAGAGGTGTAGACGCTGTTCTTATTACTGCGAGCTCTACTGGCAATGATATTATTCATCAGGCAGCCAACATGTGCCGAAAAAGAGGCAGAATAGTGCTTGTGGGTGTTATTGGCCTGGAGTTGAGTAGAGCGGACTTTTATGAAAAAGAGCTCACTTTTCAAGTTTCGTGCTCTTATGGTCCAGGCCGTTACGATGAGGGTTATGAAGGCAAGGGTAAGGATTACCCTGTTGGGTTTGTCCGTTGGACGGAACAACGTAATTTTGAGGCAGTTCTGGATCTAATGGCGTCAGGTTCTATTGATGTTAAGCCATTGATAAGTAACAGATTTAAAATTAATAATGTTGTAGCGGCTTATGAGAAGCTAGATGACCGTTCATCGCTGGGCATTTTACTTGATTATCATGAGACTAATACGGAAGCACTAATAAATAATACAGTTAAACTCAGTGAAAATAGCAACAACAAAATACAGAAGGGGAATATTGCATTTATTGGTGGTGGTAATTACGCATCAAGAGTTCTTATCCCCGCATTTAAGAGTGCTAGAGCGAATTTGATGACGCTAGTGACCAGCGGTGGCATGAGTGCGGTCCACCACGGTAAGAAAAATGGGTTTCTTGCCGCCTCCACTGATATTGAGCAGGCACTAGATGATGCCGTGGACACTATAGTTATTGCCACTCAGCACAATCTTCATGCATCTCAAACTATCCAGGCTTTAGAAAAGGGCAAGCATGTTTTTGTTGAAAAACCGCTGGCTCTTACTCACTTAGAAATTGATCAAATTGAGGCCGCTCAAAAAGTAGCAAATACCTTGTTGATGGTAGGATATAACCGACGTTTCTCACCGCATATACAGAAAATAAAAAGTTTGCTTGATGCCAAGCCTATGCCTAAAACCTTTATCATGACAATGAATCCAGGTGAAATATCTATGGATCATTGGACTCAGGACTCGGCGGTAGGCGGGGGACGTATTATAGGTGAAGCCTGTCACTATATTGATCTTATGCGCTTTTTGGCTGGATCAAAAATTAAGTCCTTTAATGCTGTGAGAATGGGTGAAAATGAATTCGTTGAATTAACAGAAGACAAAGCTTTAATATCGCTTACTTTTGAAGACGGTTCTATGGGATCACTTCATTATTTTGCTAATGGTGGACAGTCATTCCCCAAGGAGCGTATAGAGGTCTTTTGTGATAATGCTGTGCTGCAGCTAGATAACTTTCGAAAACTCCGTGGTTTCGGTTGGAAGGGCTTCAATAAAATGAATCTTTGGTCTCAGGACAAGGGGCAGGCAAATTGTGTCAACGCATTTATGGAGAGCGTGAGAGCGGGCGGGGAAAATCCCATCCCGCAGGTCGAAATTTTCGAGGTAGCACGAGTTTCTGTCGATTTAGCAGAAATTTTGAGAAAATAAATTATAAAATTAATCTGGGATCATACTGGCGATTTTCAATGAATAGGCTGTTACTTTTAATCAATACGGTAAAGTACCTTAAGTGGCAACAGATCTACTTCAGATTAGTGCGTAAATGTGTAAAGCCCAAGATTACAGATAATTTTGATGGCCCTGCTCCTCTAAGACCGGATAATTGGGAACATTTCACGCTATACGAAGACAAAATTGATAAGGATTTCAATGTATGCTTTCTAAATCACTCTAAGCAATTGGATTTGCCAGCCGACTGGAATAATGTTTCGTGTAGCAAACTCTGGTTATATAACTTACATTATTTCGATGATCTACTTTCCCATAATGCTGAAGAGAAGCGCGATCTGCATAGACAGCTATTGACTACCTGGGTTGATGAAAATCCAGTTGGATATGGCAATGGTTGGGAACCCTATCCCATGTCTCTGCGAGTCACAAATATTCTCAAGGCTTGGTTTGGTGGCTTGGATTTGGATGATAACTTATTTAAAAGTGTACATTCTCAAATAAGTTTCCTATCTAATGATCTCGAGAAACATCTGTTAGGGAACCATTATTTTGTAAATCTAAAGGCACTATTTTTTGCGGGTGTTATTTTTAACAATCGCCGCTGGTCTCAAATTGCTGAGAAAGGGTTACTCGCTGAGATCCCAGAGCAGATCCTCCAAGACGGTGCAAATTTTGAACTAAGTCCGATGTACCACTCTCTGATACTAGTAGATATGCTTGATATGTTCAATTTATGTAAAGCCTATCCTAATAGAGTATCTTATAGACTAGAAGCATTATTAAGCGACAACATTCCAAAAATGCTGGAGTTTATGGTGTCGATGAAACATCCGTGTGGAGGATTGTCTTTTTTCAATGATTCTGCAGATGGTATTGCACCGCCTCCAAGTATAATTGAAGAATACGCCAGAAAGTTGGGATTTCCCTCCAAAAATCTAGAGCTTGAAGTTAGTCAAATAATAGATAATCGCTATAGTGGTTACTTTTGCGCCATCGCAAGGAATTGTAAACTCTTGTTTGATGCCTCACCTGTTGGCCCTGATTACATCCCAGGCCATGGACATGCTGATACATTGTCTTTTGAACTTTCGATTGGAACTGAGCGTGTAATAGTGAATTCAGGGACATCTGAATATGGCTTAAGCAAGAGACGTTTTCATCAGCGTAGAACCAGATCCCATAATACAATAGAGGTGGACAATAACGACTCATCTCAAGTTTGGAGTGGATTTAGGGTTGCCAAACGTGCTCGAGTGATAGAAAGGCGTTCAGCTTTAAACTTGGACAAAAGTATTATTTTAAAGGCAGCTCATGATGGATATAAATCGACTTTCGGCGGATGTACTCATTCGCGTGAATTGAATTTCGACGGCGAAAGTCTAGTTGTTGAT
>Ga0115004_10001445_pt1 | contig 19494 bp, 13 predicted proteins | sample ArcticOcean_MG_C_10_FD_88737 | JGI IMG/M metagenome (GOLD analysis project Ga0115004, IMG submission 88737) | Marine microbial communities from western Arctic Ocean - ArcticOcean_MG_CB11_90 | ecosystem: Environmental > Aquatic > Marine > Oceanic | place: Arctic Ocean: Canada Basin | collected... | reverse complement strand
CGTCCGTCAATTGCCTTGCGGATGTAGTGGTCTTCGTCGTTCAAGTCAGAGGAAATGTGGTATTTGATTTGCTCTTCTTCATCACGGTTGACCGGGTAGGAAGGGATGGTGACCTTTTGGTCCCCGATGCAAATGTGACCGTGGGTCACGAGTTGGCGAGCTTGCTTCATGGTCGTTGCAAGTCCCTTGTAGTAGACCTGTGCTTGGAGTCGGCGGTTGAGGATATCTTCGGTGCCGAGCGAAAGAATGTCGTCAAGCGAAGCATCGGCGGTGATCAATCCCTTGTTGTGAAGGGAGCGGGTCAAATCTTCCATCTCGCGCTTTGAGTGAGCGATGCTGTCATCGGACATACCAATCAAGCGCATAGCCTGACGTCGATGTCGGCGAAGTTGAGACTTGGCCTTCCAGATTTCTCGCATGTTCTTGAGACCGTGATTCTTCTGAATCGCGTGTTCTTCTTCAATACGTTCAGCCTTCCACGGGTGGGAAGGTGTGTCGAACTTCGGGCGTGCAAACTTTGGTTCTCCCATTCATCATCCCTCCAAATCACTTACTTCGCTTCACACCGAGTGTGAGGCCTCCACGACCGTTCGAACGGCCGCGCTGTCCACGGACCTTGTTGCCGCTAGCGTGGCGAACACCACGGTAGCACTTCATGGTACGAAGACGGTCGATATCGTCTTTCAAGGTCAACGTAACTTGTTGACCGGTGAGGTGGAGTTCGTCGCCAGTCTCAATGTCACGTTGACGGTTGAGCATCCAGAGAGGAACTGTTTCTGCGTAGCCTTCGATAGCGAGGCGGAGTGTTTCTTGTTCTTCTGTTGAGAGGTGGCCGGCGAGGGAGAAAGGTGAGAATCCAGTGTTCTTACAGATCTGAACCGCAGTGCGAGGACCGACGCCTTTGACCGAGGTCAATGCCGTTGAGAGGGTCTTTAGACCATCCATATCGGTATCTGCCATACGCAGGATATATGAGAAATCTTCTCCTAAATCTTCTTCCTTGGGTTTTGCCATGTTGGTTCACCTTCAACCTCAACACGTAGTGTCAAGCAAGTTTCCGACCTTCCACCCCTATATCAAGACCGCGACGCGCTCATTGTGATACTGAGAGCGAGATTGTCCGGATTTGATACGTTGAGGGGGGGTCCTGAAGTAAAAATGGCTTATTCGGCGATGCAAATCAGTAACATTTCATCACCTGGCTGCTGAACGAGGAAGGCGTCTCTTCGACCGCTTCTTCGAGCCAACTGGCGATCGATCGCTCCCTGCACTTTGGGTTGCACTTCGGGCGGGAGTGTGGCGCGGACTGTCAAGCTGCGAATGTCATGTTCAAGCAGGACTTCGACCAAACGATCCACGTGTGTAACGGAGAGCGCCATTCGCGCCAAGGCCACAACGCGACCTGTCGCTTGGACGAGCAACCGATCGGCGGGGTCTTCCAAACGGAGCGGGTGGTCGTGATGGATTTGCGGCCGGCGGCCTTCGACGACGCTCCATCCTATTTTTTCAGATTTCGTGACTCGCTTGAGCCAATCCTCTGCCAGTCCGCTTTCAACAAGGGCCGCATCAAGGATGCTGATTCGTTCCCCTCGGCGTGGGGGGCGGTTGACTTGCACTGGGTGGCCTGACCCGTTCACTAAACGGCGACCGCCCGCAACAAGGGTCGGCTCGGTACCAAGCGTAGGTGGAACGCGTACGAAACGACGGGCAACGCCCTCTTCAGCCGCACTGCCAAGCCACAGAGCCAATCGATCGACGCGGCCTCGGCCTCGAGAAGTCCACACCCATGTACGGAGAAGACCTGGCCAAGAAAGATCGACGAATGCCTCAACTTCGAGGCGTTGTTCATGGGTCAGGCGAGGCGATAGGTCGAGCAGTAGGGCAGGTCCGGTGCGCCCTTCTTTCAGGTAAGGGGCCCATCCGGCAAAGACTTCGTCCAGCCTCGGTTCCATTTCATCAAGACCGTGTGTGCGGCTGTTGCGAGGGCGGGCAGGGTCCAAATGCAAGAGCGCAATTTTCGGCAGTTCTTCAAGGCCGAGGCCTTCTTTCAAGGCCGACAGGATACCTGCGCCGTCTCTACCATCCCCGACCACAACACGGGTCGTAAGCATACGTTCGGCGTCGAGTTCATTCCTTTGTGATGCAATCGTGTAGAGGTTCATCGCACTTGCTTGAGCCCGTCGTGGATCGAGTTCAACGCCGATGGCTGGGCGTTGCAAAACCGATGCGTGGGCTGCGAGTTGTATGCCACTACCACAGGCGCAATCCAAAATCATGCCTTCTGGCAGGGCGGCTCTGGCGAGCAATTGTGAACGAATGAGAGCCACTTGCCACGGGGTTGCTAGGGGTTTTCCTTCACTGGCGTGGTAGAACACCATGCCTGCTGGAGCCGTTGAATCAGGTGCTGATTCGTTCAAACCTTCGGCTGAGGCATCGGCGGGGTTGAGGATCTTTGGCATAGCAAGCCCTCATTGGACGGCGACATCAGAACGGGTCATGATGCTTTCAAAGTGAATTCCTGCGTTAGCAAAGGCTTCTGCTGCGCCTTCTTCCCGATCGACGATGCTGATGACACCAATGACTTTGCAGGTTGTATCATTGTGAATTCGCTCAACCGCTTTGATAGCCGAACCGCCTGTTGTTGTGACATCTTCGACAATGACAATGGTCCCGCCTCCTGAGAGAGGGGAGCCTTCAATCCCGGGAGGGTTGTTCGTTTTTCGGCCGCCTCGCCCTTTGGGTTCCTTTCGGACCATGAAGCCGAGTCGGGGGGAGTCAGCGGGTGATGCTGTGACTGCGATAGCGGTGAGGGGGACAGCACCGAGTTCCAACCCTCCGACAAAGTCCGCCCCAAGTGCGTCCATTCGAAGGTTGAAAAGTTCCCCGAGTAAATGGGTCGATTCGGGGTGCATCATCACTGGCTTGGTATCGAAAAACCAGCGCGATGTTCGGCCGCTTGCGAGCGTAAATGCTTCGTCGTTGCCACCATCGATGAAAGCAAGTTCTCGAACAAGCTCGACAAGACGGGGCCATCGGGCGTGGGCTCGAAGGGAGGAGTGGACGGTCATCGTCAAACGGTCGGCACCATCGGAAATGAACTTTCCTTCCGTCGTGGCTGAAGTTTTTCTCATCAAAATGCGGGCGCGCCTCTCATAAACGGTCGGCGGCAAGCACTACAGGAGAACCGTGTCATCTGAACGAGTGCCAGGCCAACCAAGGGGTCACAACCCCCTGTTAGGTGTTGACGTTGCTCGTTTGGAAGCGGAAATGGTCGCCTACCACGAATGGCTCGATGAGCGCGCTGATGAAGCCTACATCATCGCTGAAAAAGCCCGGAATAAAGGCTACGACCACAAAGAGTACGTCGAAATCCCACGGGCTGCTGATCTCGCAGGGCGGACTGAGAAATTACTCATTGAACACCTCGACGGTTACGAAGTTGCAGATGACATTCGCGTAATGTTGGCCGAACACGACCGTGAGACCACCTCAATCATGATGGCGCAATCCGTTGCTCGAGGTTTTCGAGAAAAAGGCTATGACCTTGTCACGGCCATCGATGTGGGTTTGCGCGTCGGTTTGGCGATCCTAACCGAAGCCGTACTGGTCGCTCCCCTCGAAGGTATCAGCGAGGTGCGCCTCCTCAACAATGTTGACGGGTCTCAATTCGTGTCGGTCCACTTCGCTGGCCCGATTCGTGCCGCCGGCGGTACGGCACAAGCTCTTGCTGTCTTGATTGCCGACATGATTCGACGCGAGTTGAACGTTGGCCATTACCAACCGACAGACCCTGAAGTGGAGCGCGTCAAAGAGGAATTTGGATTGTACCGTGGAAACCTGCAATACCGGCCATCCCCTGCTGAAATCGATGAGATTGTCCGCGCCTGCCCTGTCATGATCAACGGCGAATCGACCGAAAAAATCGAATGCGCTGGATACGGTCGTGTTCGTAACATTGACGAACCAAGAATTCGCGGCGGTGTCCTGTTGGTGATTGGAGAAGGACTGTGCCTCAAGGCTCCCAAGATTCAGAAGCACACCGAACGGTTGGACATTCCTGGATGGGACTTTATCACCAAATTTGCTGAGCGTGGAAAGGAAAAGGATTCCGAAGGCACTGGCCCGGTTTTCAAGTCGAGAAAGGTCCCGCAGATTACCAAATTCATGAAAGATATCATCGCTGGAAGACCGGTGTTCGGCGCCCCTCTTGAAGCGGGTGGTTTCCGTCTTCGTTACGGCCGTGCCCGACCCTCGGGCCTCGCTGCTGCCTCGACCAACACAGCCTCGATGTTGGCCATGGACGATTTCATCACCATCGGGACTCAAATGAAAATCGAACGCCCCGGGAAGGCTTGTGCCATCACCCCTTCAGATAACACGGAAGGCCCGTGGGTGGTTCTGAGAGACGGGCGGTTCTTGCGCTTAGATGACGCTCCCAGTTTCGCTCAAATTCGATCAAAGGTCGGCTCGGTCTGGGACAATGGCGAATTGGTCTTGGGCTACGGCGAGTTCATGGAGAACAACAAAAACCTCGTTCCTGCAGGCTATTGCGACGATTGGTGGGCAAGTGATTTGCTCGAAGAATTGCATGATGAAACAACGGTCAAAGATGCGCTCAATATCATGGATATTGAACGCAGCCAAGCGCCAAAAGGCGTTCCCGGCATTCACCCCGAGGACGCCCCCGACCCTGATGCACAATTCCACAACCGCCGGCACTGGCACAATTACCTGCGCCAACTACGCCCGACATGGGCCCAAGCAAAACGCATATCGCAGCGTTACAAAACCTCCTTGCCCCCACCTCACAATCCGTGGTTCCTCGATCTCCCGTTGGAATGGGTACCAAACGTTCTGACTTTATTGGAAGGCGCAGACATCGAAGAACAAGGGACGATGAAATTTGGCAAAATTGTTGCAGAAGAAGGGTTGCAAGCCTACCCCCTTCCAGAGAAAAAGCAACTACGAATTGCCAAGGGCGTAGCGGGTTGGAGCCACGCAGCTATGGATGTGTTGCGCCCCGAAAGCATCGAAGACGTCGAAGTTCACACCATCCCAGGTCCCGACATGAGGCCTTTGCCACCCTTGTTTGGCGGTGAAATACCCGAAGCATGGACTTTGGTTCAGCATGGATTTGCCAAAGGTGCGGCTATGATCCTTGGATTGGCCCACCACCACGATGGTGATGATTTGATCCTCACCTCTGGCTGGCCTGCTGTCTTGGAAGGGTTTGGGTACAGTTTTGAGGGTGAAAAACCACTTCGGATTGTCGATGCAAAGGCCCGTTTCCTAGCCCGCATCGAAGAATTGCGCGATGCCCACGTCACCTTGGTGGCTGAACGGCAACGCCAGGCTGAGCTCAAAAGCGCCAGAGCAACGGTGCGAATTGCGGCGGAAACCGACGCAAGACAACGTGGATTGGGTATTACTGAAACCGACCAAGTCGGGCGCGAAGCTGCCAAGGAAGTTCCCGACCCGGGTCCCGATAATCCTGAGCGTTACCTTGCCGCTCAAATCAATGAAGACGATCACGACGTCGATGGAATCATGATTCAGGTCCGAAAAATTTCGGAGTTACGCTGGGAGCATTCCGCCCCCGTCCGAATCGGATGTCGAATGGGTCGCCCTGAGAAGGCTGCACCTCGAATCATGAACCCGATGACCCATGCATTGTTCCCCATCGATTTGACCGGCGGAAATCAACGCTTGATGTCCATTGCCGTGCAGAAGCAAACCATTCGCGTTCAGATGGGGCGGCGTATTTGCTCAAAATGTGGAAAAGAATCGCCATTTGTCATTTGCCACCACCGATTGTTGGATGACAACGGTCAAGAACGTGTTGGAGTCAATTGCAGAGGACGGACTGCAATGCGTGAGAATGAGAACAGTAAGCGACGAAGGCGCGGTGAAATCCAATCGGTTCGACTCGACACCATTCTTGAAGATGCACGCATCCGTTTGGGCCTCGATCGCATTCCTCGTGCGGTGAAATGCATGAAGAAACTCGCCTCGAAAGATCAAACACCTGAAGCGATTGAAAAGGGCCTCTTGAGGGCAAAATTCGAACTTCCGGTGTTCAGGGATGGCACCGTTCGCTACGACATGAGCGATGTCCCCGTCACCCACTTTACGCCTCGAGAAATCGGTGTAAGTTGGCAGACAATCAAATCCCTCGGCTACACTCACGACTTCGAAGGAGCCCCTTTGGAAAACGAAGAACAGATGTTGGAACTCTTCCCGCAAGACTTCATCGTCGCCAAAAATGCTGGGGATTTCTTCGTCCGCACTGCGAAATTCATCGATGACCTCTTGGTCAGATTTTACGGCATGGAACCGTACTACAATGTCAACACTCCAGATGATTTGGTCGGCCACCTCATCTGTGCTCTCGCCCCTCACACATCTGGCGGAGTGCTGAGCAGGATCATCGGTTGGGCGGATTGCTCTGGTGGCTATGCTCACCCGTTGTTCCATGCAGCAAAGCGACGGAATTGCGACGGTGATGAAGATGCGATCATGCTCCTGATGGACGGGTTGCTTAACTTCAGCAGAGAAATTCTACCTGCAAATCGCGGTGGTTTGATGGACGCTCCACTGGTGTTGACCACTCGATTGAACCCCACTGAAGTGGATAAGGAAGCCCTCAATGTCGATTCTGGTTGGTTCTACGAACGCGACTTCTACGAAACCACATTGAGTCAACCACATCCAAAGACCATTTCTGAGCGAATGGATTTCGTTGAGCGCCGACTTGGAAGCATCGCTGCGGTTCGAGGCTACGGATACACCCACGATTGCAAAGCAATCGACTCGGGACCTGCTCTCTCTGCTTACAAGACCCTCGACACGATGATTGACAAGATGAACGGACAATTAGATCTCGGGCATCGTTTGCGTGGCGTCGATGTGCGGACCGTCGCTTCAAGCGTGGTTCGTTCTCACTTTTTACCAGATTTGCGTGGCAACATGAATGCATATGCGCGACAGAAAATTCGCTGCCTCAAGTGCGCTCATTCCTACCGCCGGATGCCCATCGCTGGTGAATGCATCCAGCCAAAGAAAGCCTCAGGCCAAGGGCTTGCCAGCGTTGGCGTGACCAAAACCGAGGGGGGATTGTGTGGAGGAAACCTCGCCCTGACCGTCTCGGAAGGTGCGGTTCGAAAATACATCAAGGTGACGAAGCACGTTATGGCGACCTATGGCGTGGACAATTACACCAAGCAAAACGTCGAATGGTTAGCTGACAGCGTCGACTCATTGTTCAACAACGATCGGGCAAAGCAACTTTCGTTGAGTGACTTCTTGTGATCAAGCAAGCGGTGATGGTGCCGAAGCGTTCACTGCTTCTGAGACTCCCTGTGCGTATCGAGCAAAGTTCTCGTTGAACATAGCTGCAAGTTTGTCTGCTGTTGTGTCAAAGTCATCCTTATTCGCCCAGGTGCTGCGCGGTTGGAGCACTTCGGATGGCACGTTTGGACACTCCACTGGAACTTCGAAACCGAATCGGTGATCTTTGACGAATTCGACATCTTCCAAATCCCCATCCAATGCTGCGTTGAGCATGGCGCGTGTATGACGGATTTTCATTCGGTTGCCGACGCCGTATGCGCCGCCAGACCAGCCGGTGTTGATGAGCCAAGCCTTTGCCCCGTGCTCAGCCATCTTGGTGGAAAGCAGACCAGCATAGACGCCGGGGTGCATGGGCATGAAAGGTTCCCCAAAGCAAGCTGAAAAAGTCGCTTGCGGTTCTTTGACGCCGATTTCGGTGCCGGCAACCTTAGCGGTGTAGCCTGAGATGAAATGGTATGCTGCTTGAGCGGGGGTAAGTCGCGAAATCGGAGGGAGGACGCCAAATGCATCACAGGTCAAGAAAATCACGTTTTGTGGATGACCGCCTTTCGAATCATGGGTACGGTTTTCGATGAATTCAATTGGATAGGAGCCACGGGTGTTCTGAGTTTTTCTAGTGTCGTGGAAGTCTGGCACGCCATCTTCATCCATGACAATGTTCTCGAGGATGGTTCCGAACTTTCGGGTTGTACCGAAGATTGCCGGTTCGTCTTCTTCAGACAAATCGATGAGTTTTGCATAGCAGCCGCCTTCAAAGTTGAACACGCCATTTGCGCCCCATCCGTGCTCGTCGTCGCCGATAAGGGCCCGCTTTGGATCTGCGGAAAGAGTGGTTTTTCCAGTGCCAGACAGGCCGAAGAAAATGGCTGTGTTCTCGCCGGTGGTGTTGGCTGAGCAATGCATTGGGAGGATGCCTTTCTTTGGAAGAATAAGGTTCATCACTGAGAAAATCGACTTCTTGATTTCTCCAGCGTAGCGGGTTCCGCCAATGATCACTTCCTTTGCAGCATAGTTGACGATGACAAAGCATTGAGAATTCAATCCGTCTTCTGGGCTCGCTTCGAAATGAGGAGCGTGGAGAACGGTAAATTCAGGGGTGTGATGTTCGAGTTGTTCTGTGCTCGGGCGGATGAACATGTTGCGGGCAAAGGCGTTATGCCAAGCGTTGTGGTTGATCACACGGATCGGCAATGCTTCGCTAAAATCAGCACCGCAGTACAAATCTTGGACGAACAATGAATCCTGAGCAGAGAGGTATTCAACAACTTTAGCGCGCATTCGAACAAAGGTTTCAGCATCGGTTGAAATGTTGACATCGCCCCAGTTGATGTCTTCGGTCGTCGAAGGTTCGTCGACGATGAACTTGTCATTTGGTGACCGCCCGGTTCGTTCACCGGTCTCGGTGACAAGGGCTTTGTCAGCGCTGTACACGCCTTCACCACGAGCAACTGCGAGTTCGATCAGCGTAAGGGCATCGTGGTTCCAGTACACATCACCAGCAGGGGTGATTCCATACGAAGAAAGGTTCCCTGTTGGGGTCCCGTGGGCTTCGGCCATGCCAATGCCTAAAACGGGCCCTCTACAACCCTTGCGGCTGGAACGCCTATCAATCGTCGACAATGGGGGGGCGGTGATTGCGTCGGAGCCCTCCGATTAGAGGTTGGGGTGCGGAGGGTGTGGGGCAAATCGCACTGCGGTTGCCAGAATGGCGAGAAAGCATTCAAGGGAGCAAGAGGAGCGGGGGTCATGGCTGAAGTTCCAGGGGATGAATCAACCCCCCCTCCGTCCCGCGACGAGGTGTTGCGGAAACGAGATTTTCAGCGTCCAAAGGGCATCGCTCTCGATTCCTTCATGGTCACTCAAGAGGAACCCGATGAGCCATTAGCTCCTGTTGAATCTGCTGTCAAAGAACACGACATCGATGAAGCGGTTGGTGAAATTGTTTCAATTTTCTCATCTGGCGACGATGTGAGCAATGCGCCCGGCGCCATACAGCGTGATGGAACCGTGCATCGGGTTCCTGAAATGGACACCGTCGAAGATCTCGCCGTGCACGGTGAGCGCCGATTGAGCCTTGGTTTACTCGTGGCCATGGTTTTGGTTTGGTCCGCTATTGGCGCTCTTGTTGGCACGGTTCTGACCCCTGTTCTGAGCGGTCTCGGTCTGTTTTTCATGGGCCTGGTTGGCCTGTACTTCGGTGAACGATGGATCCCGAAAACATCCATGCGTTTACTCGGCGTTACTTGGGTCATCATCTCGATGAAATTATTCTACGGCCTTGTGCTGGATTCGTGGCACTGGGGCTGGTTTGATGCATCCCCCATTGGTGCAAATGAAACACTTGGAGTCGCTCTGCTTGCTGTTGTTGGAGGCAACATCATGCTTGCTCAGCGGCATAACGAAGATGCAATCGCTGCACAAGCAACGTTGATCCTCCTCATCGTTGGAAGCGCTGCTGGCGCTCTTTACGGCGAGATTGGTGTGGCCATTATGATTGGAACTGGGACACTGCTCATGCATAGCCTGGCGTTCATGAGAAGGTCGGGGAACCTCGCAAGCCTCGGTATTGCCTCATCTTACCTTTGGGTGGGTATCCACGCTCTTTCCAATGATTGGATGATATTTGGCGTCCAGGTGGTGCCGTTCGAAGACGATTTGCTCTTGTTCCTCCTCATGGCTGGTGTGACGGCCACAAACGCTGTTGTCGCCGCTCAGTTCGTTCGTGAAGAAAATTGGTTCTCAAGCGCTCTGCAAGCACTCGGCCTTGGCAAGCCTGCATTATGGTCGGTATCAGTTGGCCTTGGGATGATTGGAGCATTGTTGGCGATTGCAGCCCATCGCCTTGAGACCGGTTATGCTCTTGCTCAGTTGCTGCTCTTGGTTTCAGCATTCAGTGCGTCTTATCTTGTCGTTCGTGGCGTTCACATCAAAAATCTCGCACCGTTCATCCTCTATCCTGCTCCCTTCATGCTCGCTGGATTAGCCCTCTTGTCCTCGGGTGCGTTCGATGTGTCGTTGCCCGGCGGAATGAGTGGCTACAGCCTCTATGCTGCCATCACCGCCGCCCTCACTTCAGCCGCATTGTTGCGAAACCAAACCTCAGTTTCAGACCACGTCCTTTGGATGGGTGGCGGTATCATCGTCCTCTTGCTCACCCTGTTGATTCCTGCTGGTGAAAGTAAGGATACCGCTCGGTTACTGCTTGTCTCCCAAGGCCTCGTCTGGATCGGTCTGTCTTGGCTTGCCGTGAAACGTGATTCCCCTTCAATCGCTGGAACAGCCGTGCTTGGGCCGTGGGTATGGCTGGTTTTATTCGCAACCAATGCTGAAGCAAGACTCATCTCGATGGATTTGATACCAATCGCTTTGGATGAAATCGACCTTGCGGTCTGGATGGGGGTCTTGGTCGTTCAGCAAATCACCGTCAACGTTCACCATGGAGAAACAGGGTTGAACCTTGCAGCCAGACTTACCGGTGCCTCTGAACTCGGGGCGAGGTTCCGTGATTCAGGTATGGCGAAACTGTGGAATTTAAGTTTCGTATTCTCAGTTATTGTCGTTTGGGCTGTCGCTCGACCGGGAGGGTTGCCCATGCCAGGATTGCTTGTGGTGATGGGCATGTTGCTCATCGGTCATGCATTGATGGTGTGGCGCGGAAAGCACCTTGGAAAGCCTCGCAGTCTGATGACCGTCTGGGGTGTTTTTGCTCTTGTTCTTGTTTGGCAATACGGTCAATCGGCCTTCTGGGCTATGATTATGGTGGCTGCGTGCAGACTGATGTTGCTGGCTGCTGACCGGCGGAAGAGCGAGGGTGCGTCCCTTGCAGATCTCGAATTGACCGAGGCTTTGCCGGGACGTTTGTTGACCTTAATGCTCGGGTTTATCTCAGCATTTTACATCGTCATTAGCCTCGAACCAATCGCCAATGTCGGGTTGACGGGGAGCGACAAAATGCTGTCGTCAGAGATGAACCTGCTCGTTCTCTGCGGTGTTGGCCTTGTCGCCCTCACCTTCTATCTGGCTCGTGCTGCCACCTTGGAGAAGCTCTTGCCGCCTGCCTTTGCAGCGCTCGGCCTCATCGTCACAATGGCTTTGGCTGGAAGCACTTTGAGTATGTCGTTCGTCATCCTCGCAGCGATTCTGGCCTTCGTATCCTCCGGAATGTACCTCGCCGTCCAAGGCGAATTCCGTTCAGGATTGCGCGCCCTCGCCCGTCGCGAAGATCGTATGGAACGGATTCAAGAGAAACGGCAGCGCATGCAAGCCTTCATCACAGCCTCGGCACAAGGCGGCGACAACGTCGCATTGGATCTGTTGGAACGGTCCAATGCTGGACTCGATGTTTCTGGTGAAGTCGTGCAGTTGACGCAAGCGACACAGGCCCCTACGGCTGAGGCTGCAAACCCGAGCCAGCCATCACTGCGAATGATTGACACAGAACTTCTGGCCCTTGCTGAGAAACAACGCAAGCGATCGAAGAAGCAAGGGACTTCTGGGGAATTCGACCTTGAAGTCGGCGATATTCATCACCAGCCCACCATCGCCTTGATGTTCCTCATCACCACTATTCTCGCCACAACATTCCTCTCGTTCGTTACTGGTAACACGCTGATGAGCTTGGCCTTTGGCGTGCTGGTCTCCCTCCTCTTTGTCGGTGCTGCCCGTTTGCGGGCAAACGAAATCGGATTGCGCTTGCCAGATGTGATGGGTATTGAAGCCCCGATTGCCGTAGCCATGGCTGGTTTGGTCTTGGTCCACGTTGCAGGTCGAGCGGGTAATTCTGTCGTGGTGCTCGAGGACACCGTTCACCTGCTTGTCCTTGTGGCAGGATTGGTGATGCTCGCGGGGCTTGGCCTCATCGGTCGCAACGATCTTGGTTTGAGGCTGCCAAATGCCCTCGAAGGCATTGTTTTCCTCGCCATGCTGGACCGCATCATTTGCTTGTTGATCGGCGGCGAAGTTCCGCTTCCATTCAACGTCGATCCTTTCACTTCGTTCGGAATCACCTCCTCAGTTCCTTTGCTTGGAATTGAAACCGTACTCATCGGGGCAGTGCTCGGGTTTGATTGGGTCGAAGGAAAAAGGATTTCGCGAGGTATGCAAGATCACCGCGGGGCCGCAGGCCGCTCCGCATGGTTGCTTTCAGTCGCCGTCCTCTCCATCGGATTTGCAGGTGTTCTCGCTTTGATTTGCACCGCACGCCGAAGTGTTTGGTGGCAGCAACCTGCGCCTGTGCTCGTGGCGTGGGTTACGCTTCCTTTGGTGATTCAAGGAATCATGGCCTGGGGGCCCAGCATCATTGGCGCCCCTGCGATTCCAATGTTCCTCGTCGCTTCCATAATGGCGTGCATCACGGTCGTGTTTGTTGCTTGGACCGTCATGAACCGTCATGGATTGTGGCTGCCTTCGGGCTTGTGGGCGTTGCACCTCTTGCTGTTCCTGGGCTGCTTTGGATTCCCGAGTTTAGTCTACGCAGTGGTCTTCATCCTCATCGCTTCGGCCGTCTCTTGGGTCAGCGGCATTCTCACCCTGCGAAAGGGATGGCGCGTTGTTGGAGCACTCGATTTGGTGCTTGGATGGATCATTGCAGGCATCGTCTTGATCAACGGTTCATCCGTTGGTGGTTTGCTTTCGATATTACTCGCATCTGCGGCACTCTTAGGCGTCGTGACATGGCTCACTCAAACCTTTGAAGGTGAAATGGCGACCGAGTAAACTGAACCGCTTGGCAAACCTTAGCAGTCTTGATACAACCACGACCTTCATTGGCACATTGCCGATGTAAGAAGCGATGTTATCTCTTCCAGAACGACGCCCATATCAGAAGGATCAATGGCTGGTGAAAGCCTTAGTGAAATGCTGATCTTCGCTTGTGTCCCGCTGTTTCGCACACCGAGTGAAGCCGGGGAACCATCCAAGGTAAAGGAAATCAGCATGAGGTTCGGTTCGCCTTCCAAGCCGTGCCGGTCCCAAGAATCAACGGTGCCTTGTTGGCTGAAAAAATTCTGCGCAATGGTTTCAACTTCATCGGCGAGCGTGTTTGTGCCTGTCCAAAGAGAACGGTCGACGTCCTTCACCGACCGGCGTTGTTTCCATCCGCGCCTCATGTGGTGGTCCTTCTTGCCGACCGAGAACGCAAGAAGGTAACACACGAGCGTTGCAGCCCCATCGCCGACAAGCGCCCATGCATCAGCGCGATGGGGGTGGGGGGTGGCCATGACGAGGTGCCCTGAGTCTTCGACGCCCAAGCAGCATGGTGCAGCTTTGGAGGTGAGGAGGGTGTGTTCGAGGGCTTTGGAAAGCCAACGGTCGCCAACCGCTGTTTCGATCACGGTTACCTCGGCAGGGAGGCGATGCGCTGTCGAGAGCAGGGACAAATCGGATTCGATGCTCGCCGCAAGGTGCCAAGGGCGGTTGCTTTGGTGTGCTGCAGCGCTCAGAATGGCGTCGCCAAGAGCGTCGCCATCGACCACCATGAAGCCCTGCTCTGTCGCTTGTATCACCAAGCACCGATCGCCATCACCGTCAAGCGCGGCACCAACAATCGTGCCCGCAGGGGCTTGGCGGAGGTTTTGCAGCAACCGATGCGAGGAGGAAGCGGCTTCTTTGAAGGTCCATGTTTGCGTTGGAGAGAAATCTCCTGCACCACAGTTTAAGTTCAACGCCTCTGCTTCAGCACTCACTTCAACGGTGTGAATACCGCGCTCTGAAAGCCACGCTGCAAGCCACGTGTGAGCGGCTCCCTTCGAACAATCGAGAACGAATGGGTTGGCAAGGTGTGAGGCATCAAAACCTTGAGCGCCCACGAGGGTTTGGAAGTGTCCAAAGCGTTCTGTAAGCCACAGGGGGTGAGACGCTGAAGCGCCCATTGAGGCAATGTATGGTTCGCTGGCTTGGCTGAGTTCCTCTGCTTCAATCTCGTCGATTTCTCGCTCTTCAGATGCGAGAGCGTCGGCGACTGCTGAGACATGATCTTCAAAATGCGGGGTGGACTTGAAACCACGTGCATCGAACACCTTCAGCCCTGAATCGGAAACAGGATTGTGGCTTGCTGTAATCATGCAACCAAGCCGTGCGTTGTGGTGGAGCAGTGCTCGGTGCAAGGCTGGCGTTGCACACAGGCCAACATGAATCACGGAACATCCCACTAAGCGAAGGCCGAGCGTCAGTGCTGCCGTGAGTTTGAGGTTGTTTGGTCGCTCGTCCCAACCGATCACCACGTTCATTCCTGAACCAGAGAGTGTGTCCATGGTGCGGCCAAGGGCCTCACCGACCACCCGCATCAATGCAGGGCAAATCACTCGCTGTTCATGGAGAGCGAGAATGGCTTGGGCCTCATCTGGATTTGTTTCGACAACCCGTCCACGAATTCCATCGGTACCAAACAGACGACGAATCATTTCGTTTCACCTGTGGGTTGAATGTTCAGGATGGAGCCCCGTCACTGTCACGTTCGGCCATACGGCGCTCTGTGGCCCAAGAACGGTTCCTGGATTGGTAACGCTGTTGCATCCAAGCTGGCACCCTTCGCCGAGCACCGCGCCGAATTTGCGCAGACCGCTGGCGAGGCGCGAACCATCGAGGCGGAGATGAACTTCACCGCCATCGTTGCGGAGGTTGCTGAGTTTGGTTCCGGCTCCAAGGTTGACATCCCTGCCGAGGATTGAATCCCCGACGTAATTGAAGTGAGGTGCTTTTGCCCCCGGAAGGAGAATTGAATGCTTTACTTCCGTGTTATGGCCGACAACCGCACCAGCACAGATCCAAGAAAAAGGCCGGACATAAGCGCCATGGCGCACTTCTGCATCCGCTTCGACAAGGCAAGGTCCGATGAAATGCGCCGAAGGTTCCAGTTTCGCTGATGCGTGGACGACAACAGGCCCCTGTGATTCGTCGATTGTTGCCCCACTGTCTACAGGGTCTTGTGTTGCTTGTGAGAAGTCATTGATGGCCTGTAAAAGCTGTGCCTTGAGTCCATGAGCAGAGGTTGGGTCGAGGATGGCCCATGCCGGTGTTGCAGGGTCGAATTGTGGTACAGCGCCTGTTGGTGGTGTTGAAAAAAGGGATGGAAACAGTGCGTCCGGGCGAACCCAATTTGGCCAATCCATACATGGGCCATGAACCCCGTTCGCATGAATGTAGCGCTGCACTCACGCCGCAATGTGGTACATTCGCTTCCCTGTGGAATGATCGAGTGTGAACGCAATGAAATCGGAAAGGTAACGCGGGATGAAGAACCCCACCTTGCGCGCGGTAAGTCCATGGTTCCTCATGCGTCGTTCATTTGACAGGTGGTGGACGATGTCAGCAGCCGAACAACTCGGTTGCGTGGCAACGTATTCCACAATTTCATTCTTCAGTCGTGCAAGCCGTGCTTCTTTTTGCGTCCCGTTTCCCTTCATCTTTCTCATAATATACATCGTTCTCAGCGTATATCAAATGTTGATGGGTGGTCCGTGGGCGCCCGTGTTTCAGAGGATTTTTAGGACCGTGTTCCACTTCATAGACGACCCTCTGCGGAACATATCTTGGTGGAATTGGCGTTGTGGTAAGTGCGCTGTTCGAGCAAGACGACCCCTGTTATCGTAGCAGCCATGTCGGATGTGAATCGGAACCATCACTTGGCCAATGACAACTTCGGGTGCGGTCACGGGCGGGGCTTCGCGTTCAATGTTCTCATTTTCTCCATCCCACACGATTTCGGCATGGGTCGGGGCCATGATTGGTTCAAATTCAAAATGTAGCGCACCCTCTGCTGGTTTAACCGGTTTCCAGGTCCCTAAACGGTCGTTGTCCAGCCACGTGATCATTGCTTTCATTTGCTCCACTGTCGCCATCGTCATGTGGGTTTTTTCCCACCAGCCATGGGTTCGAGCGACTGTGATGTGATGGACGCCCGGGTATGTGTCACGGGAATCAAGGCCATCGGCGTAGGTTCGGCAAAGGTCGGTTAAACGAACCGTGAAGATCGGCAAAGGCCCCATTCGGATGTCTTGCAGCCGGTATGGGTTGGCAAGTTCTCCGAGCAAGAGAAACGGGCGGCGTTCGCTCATTGGTGGAGCGTCATGAGCGGCTAGAAGTTCGTCTACGGTTCCCTCTGGGCTGGTGAAAGCGGAGCAGTAGGATTGCAGGTCTGCTCCTGACAAAGGCCCCGCGGGCGCATCAGCAGGGGGTGTCAGATCACACAATGCAGAGGACGAATAGAACAACGGGTGTTCTGGTAGGGCGACTGGAGAATTGGATGGCGCATAGGGCCAAAGTCGAGGAGAACTGTCGCGCATGATGTCGCCTAAAGCCCGGGCTGTATCAATTCAACGCTCATGCTTGGAAGGTCGACTCTTGGAGGCATTGTGGGCAGGTGACTTTGATTGGACGGATCGATGGGATTCCAAGGGTCACACCACAGGATGGGCAAAGGATTGCTTGTTCGACACTTTTTCGGCGCTCGGCGGCTTGACTTGACGGATCATAAGCAAACCGGAAACTCCTCTTTTCAGCGGCGTTTTGAGCTGTTGGGGGGTCTGGCGTGTTCTTGCTCGAAGGCGCAAAAGTCGAGGGGTCGGCGCTGGAAGCGGGCTGGTTTGATCCGAGGTGCTGTTCGATCCATTCGCTTGTGACGCCGTATTGCTTTGAAACCTTATCAATTTCAAGGATTCTGTCATACCCACTCAGGCGAGCAAGGGTCTGAAAAACGACAGCGGGTACATCAGTCATGGTGAATGGTGAATTGCCATCATTCTTCACTCTTCACTTATATTGTGTCGGGGGTTTGCCGGTATCCGGAACCACCAATCTTAGATGTGGAAGTTCTCATGTCGCCGAAAGCCTTGAAAGAGAAGCGCGTCCGCCCCGGAACCAACAGAGGGACCTCAATGCCTCAACTCAAGCCCCGAAAACTGACGCGAGACGTCATGGCCAAAATGTCACCAAAGCAACGCGCAGAGACTGCACGGACGATCTCATGTGGAGAGACCATGCTTGAGGCACACTGGGTGTGGCACGATGCTTCGATGACCGATGTCATCGACGACCTAACTGCAAACAACTGGGATCACGTGTTTGTCATCGATCAAGAAGGCGCGCCTGAAGGTCGCATCCATGCAGTTGATGTTTTGAAAATCATTGCCAGGAAAAAGGTCAACCGTGACATCGCTTGGATGCATGGCATCCCTGCACGTCAGTTGGTCAACCTTCCACCAATCACCGTCACACAGACCACGCCCTTGCTCAAAGCAGGAGCGTTGATGCTGACTCACGATCTCAACCAGATTGGTGTTGTCAACAAGGAAGGCGCTCTGGTGGGCGTTGTTGGACACAACACGATGGCTCGGCACATGCCGAAGTTCATCCTGTGATCAAATGCCCCAATACCGCTCGGCTTGGGCCTGCTTGGCCTGAAGAGAGCGAACGATGGTCATGGTCATCCAAAGGACAACAACCCAAATCAATGGGTTTGTCAAATCCTCTAAGACCTTCTGAACGCTGAATTCATAAGCCGTACCGCCAAGCACATCTGTGGCGATTTCAAGTGCCTTATCGACAAAGGAATAAACGACCATTCCAAAGATACCGAGCACGATCAGTCGACCAGAAAAGGAACCGCGCTTGAGTCGAAGAAGCATGAATCCAGCCGTCGAGGTGAGGAAAGCAATCACAATCCAAGCCAGTGCTTTGTGAACCGCTTCAAGCCAGACGACAGATTGAGAGAAATCATCAGCAAGAGCGGTGTACTCTCTCCAGCCTTCTGCTACTGCAAAGATGGCACTGAACAGGGTAGCAGTCCACAAAAGCGATGAAAACATTGCAGCGTCTGCGTTCTCTCGCATCTCTTGAATGACTTTGTTTACCGTGGTTTCGATACCGGCACCCTTGCTCAGAATGTAGAGCCCTGTCACCATCGGCAAGCCACCGATCAGAAGGCCGCCTATTTCGTTCGGCAGCATGATTCCAAGCCCGAACACAGCAAGTACGAGCCCGAACGGAATCATAATTTTCGCTCGCCATTTTGGATCTTCTAGGGCTTTGACGATGTAGTAGTAGGTCCCTCCAATGCCCTTCGATTGCTTGACAATGATCTTTTGCACGTGGTCGATTCGCACCTGAGATTGGATGATTGGAAGCACGGATTCGTCTTCTGCTCCATCGGTAACAAGGATGGCCTTATCGGGTTGGAATTGGGCCACGACCTCTTCGAGTTGTGCTGCAACAGCACGGTCAGAGCGGAGACCGACTTTTTCGTCACCGGTAAGAATGGCGATTTCAACTTCATCTTCATCTGATTTCTCTCCGAGGATCTTGTCGTGTTGTGACAGAGCGCCAAGCATGGCGTTCGTGTCGCTTTCTTCTGGATCGGCAATACCGAGTTTCAGCGCCGCTGTGAGCACTTGACGCCGTCCAATGACGGGACCTCGAATCGCTGTTTTGATCCCAAGATCGTTGTCTCGGTCAACTGTCAAAACGAGTGTTCGTACCATTAAAAATCCCCGGTGGTCATGTTGACCTAAGTGTTCACCCAATTCAAATGCTTCGCGCGAAACCCCGAACATCAAGGCGTTCGCTGAAGGTTATTCTTGAGGCGGTGGTGGTTCCTGTTCTGGTTGGGCCGCTGGCGTTGGTTGTGCAACGGGTTGTGTGCTTTGGGTTCGAGCCTTCCAACGCTGAGTGGCCCGTATGTACTTGAGAGGGTGGTCGAGCCAGGGCTGGTCGCACAATCGGTCGTCGCCCGGCAAAACTGGACAATTGTGGTTGATTTTCAATTTACCACAGCTCGAAGGAGTGTAGCCATGCTGGTAAACGTGGTCAACTTGGTAGCCCGTGGTGCTCTCGCTGAAATCTGGTGCGCTGCGGAAAAAGTTCACACACGATTCTTTTGGAAGGGCGAGCACAGCGGACATCGAAGCCAAAAACAGACGGCCGAAGTGGTTGAGGTTGACCCCCATGGCAAGGTCTGAGGCCGCCTTTCGCATGCATGGAGGCCAATCTGATTCGTCCGCCCCAACCAGCGCGATGGCTTCACTTGCTTGATTTGACATCAGGTTGCGGACCATGCCGACTGGTTCTGCTAATCGGATGGCTAAGTCGGTGGTGATTTCTGCCATTTTCTCCAAGGCATCTTGTTCAACACCTCGTTTGATGCGCTCCCGT
>Ga0115004_10001444_pt1 | contig 19499 bp, 4 predicted proteins | sample ArcticOcean_MG_C_10_FD_88737 | JGI IMG/M metagenome (GOLD analysis project Ga0115004, IMG submission 88737) | Marine microbial communities from western Arctic Ocean - ArcticOcean_MG_CB11_90 | ecosystem: Environmental > Aquatic > Marine > Oceanic | place: Arctic Ocean: Canada Basin | collected... | reverse complement strand
CGGTGGAACGATTCTGTGCGCACCATTAATTGCAGAATCGTTAGAGTCGAGCTCGTATCAAGTCTCGATGGCGTATCTTTTCTTTGGTTTTATGCTCAGTGAGTTCTTCCGATCGCCCACTGCTGTCATGACGCGTGAAATCGATCCAGAAAACCCGTCTGCTACAGTGGCGGCACATTTAGCCGTGCGCAACCTTACTGCTGGAATTGGACCTATAGCAGTTGCAACGTTGATAAGTCAAGCGCATTTAGAGATCAAAGATGCGATGCTTTTCGCGCCTACGATGTACATATTTGCCGGCTTAGCTTTTTGGCATGCCGATGGCGTCATCGAAAGAGCAAAGTTAGAGAAACAAATGAAGAAGAGTCTCGTAAGTAGATGACATAGATAATAGTTTATATATTAGTGTATATATTAGTATTAGGAGTATCTTTCACAACAAATAGGTGGTCAAATTAATTATAGCTAAGGTCAACGCGCGCGAGTTACTAAAAGGTACTGTACATTTTTTAAGCTGTCTCACCCGCAGTCTTCTTTTTATCCGGAGAAGGAGAGGGCGTGTTTGCAATCGTCGTCGTTGCTTGGACGGACATTCGCAATTGATAAGCCAATTCATCACTTTCTAGTACATCGATGTTTTTTCCAAACATCGGTGAAAGTACCGGCGACGTTGGAACCGTCTCTTTCCCCGCCATTGAAGCGTGCGCCAATGACGAATTTTTCAAATAATCAAATGACGTTAAATCATCGCTGATTCTAAACACAAGCGCAGTCACGTTATCACGCGATCGACGTTTCAAAGAGAGGGATGTCAGCATTTCGGATGAGGTGCGCTCATTTTCGAATTTTCGAATATTCGAAGACTCTTTAAACGGCGATGACAACGGAGATTTCCTTCCGTTACTATTTGCTACTGCTTCGTTGTTATTATTATTGTTGTTGTTATAACCGTCGTTGTTGTTTTTGTCTATAAAGCTCTGACTGCGTTTCTGTCTTTCTACTCTTGTGCGTTTATCGTCCTCGATGGAAGTCACAACGAAAGAGCTCAGTTCCTCCGTACTTAATACTTCGGTAACACCGTCGGAGCATAAAACGACCGTCTTGCACTTTTCGATAGGAAACTCAAAAATCTCAGGAACGGCTTTGACCAAGCTTTTAATTCCCGCGTTACCAAACGCTCTTGTGACGGCGAGGATACCTTCGACGCGCGCAGAACCATCTCTAGCCTTCAAAACTCTCCCACCAGCTTCGTTAATACGCACGCGTTCATCTTCCCTAGTTGGTCTCTGATCTGGCGTTTCAAAGACGATAGTACTCGTAGTCGTTGTAACTTGTTGGACCATAGGCAAATTTTTCACCGGCGTCGATCGATTGCTTTGCGATAGCGAGCGCCTTCTCTTATTAATACCCCCACTATTAATCGTATTATCATCACTCGCCATTTGTTTCTTTGTTGTTGTTTTTGATACACTAGTAGTAGTAGTAGTTGTTGTTCTTGTTGCTGTTGCTGTTGCATTCTCGTCGTTTTCTATTGTCGTCATGTTGCTATGCATTTGAACAACCGTAGCCTTCGAATCACCGACGTTCGCGATGAAGACTTTACCTAAATGAGCGCAAACGACTACAACTACAGCGCACGATCCAGTACCGGGATTCCCCAATAATTTCCCACTCAAAGAATGCTTCCTCATCTTCCCCGGATTCTCCAAACACGCTCTCTCATCGACTTCCTTAAACGCTTCCCTAATCGTCTCCCTCGGCATCTTCCTTAACCTCTCGACGTCTCTCATAATCTTCTCCGCCAAAGTCCTCATCAATAAATCGCTCACCGCGGCCCCTCCATGTCCATCATACACACCAAAGACCACTACACTCTCACACTTGCTCTTACTTACGTTCCATCTATCTTCCATATACGCTCGTTCGCCTTTCACGCTAGACGCGTCGAACGTAATAGCGTACTTTTTACTGATGTTATCTTTTTTTTCTCGGGTGCTCACAAAAGAGTCGTTGGCCTTCCTCCCAAAGTCAGAGAAGTCTTCCTTTGAAGCGAAGAAGTCGTCGTCTGCGTCCGATGTCGTTAAGAGAAATGGTATTTGCTGCTCGCAATTCTTCGCGAATCCAAACATCACCGCTTCTCTCGCTAACGACGTTCTCCTATTATTATTATTATTATTATTATTATTATTAATAATAACGTTGTTTTCCATGTTCTTCTGATTTTGCGCTTTTTAAATCTTCCTTTCCTTCGCTTCGCAGAATTTCTGAAAACGCTGATATTGCTCGTCCCTGAACTTCCTTTCGTACGAGTCTTGTACGTAGAACCCGATCGCGGCGCCTACGAGCGTGAACGAAACGAGGATTTTGAGAGATGGTTGTTTGATTGCTGACATTAACGCGAAACAATTTAATATTCGTTTCGTTTCGCACTTTTGATAAATTAGTGAAGCGATTCGGTTTAGTTTCACCAGCAGTATAAACTGTAATTATAGGCTTGTAATTCTAAAACTCTTCTTGTCTTGGACAAGTCTAAAACTCTTTTTGTCTTGGATGAATGGATTTTGATGAATGATATACGGACAAGTCTATTTTAATAAGCTATACGCGTTGATTATATGCGATTATTGATTACGATCTTTTGCGTCACGCAGTTTCACGAGATTCTTAACTTCTTCGATGAGCAGTTCGTGTTCGATGCAAGGCGCGTTATTCTCGCGCGCTCTTAAGCATACGTACCCGTTAAGCGAATCGATTTCTAAAGGAGCGCCGGAGTCGAAATCTAATTTCGTGCTCGGGAAGTGCTTGCCGTACGAACGTAGACCGTCGAAGACGACTGCTTTGAAGTCTTTGGGCATTTTCGCGAACCCTTTTTCGTGCGATTGTTCCAAGGCTACGAACATTTCGGAGTATAAGCGCTCCATGCGTTGCATTCGAAGCGGCGTATCAAGTAACCCGTCGCAATTGCAATTGCCTACGATCGAGAGCAAGTTCGCGACGCAGTTTATGAAATACTTACGTAATAAAGTGTATTCAAAATCTTCATCCGGTTTCGAATTCGCTCCGATACTTTTCAAGAGCTCGTGAACTTCTCTGCTCGCCGCGGTATCGGCCATAGCCCACGGCTTCTCCGCGTTCTTCACGTGAATCTCAAACGCTCCTTCCTCGTCTTCAACCTTCACGAAATCATAACTCTGCGGAATCACGCACGGAATATATTTCCCATTCTCATAAACATCCTCGAATAGCGGCTTCACGATTCCGTTATGTAACATCACCGCCGTACCAATTTTCACGCCGCTTTCATCAATCTCTCGTTTCACGCTCTCAAACGCGTACGTTTTCACGGTCACGAACACGTAATCGAAATAATATTCGTTCTTCTTCTTTTTCTTCTTCTTCTCAGTCGCTCTATCAATGCTATTATCATCGTTCGTGTCTTCATAGCTCTCGATTCTTCTCACGTCGTGCTTTTTGATTAAATACTCCCCTGGCTCCTTCGACGCAGAACGCGAACTATCTCTCGCTTCTCGCTTCCTCGCCTTCAAGTACACGTTCATCTTATCATAACGATTATTACTACTGCTATGATTACTATCTCGAGCAGTAGTAGTACATAACGCGAATTGTACTGCGAGCCAAGTCCCTAATCTCCCGTCTCCAATTATTAACACGTTCGTTCTTTTCCCATCATCATCAGTATTAACTTTCGCAGTACCACTCTTCGTAGCGACCGCATCAGCAGAAGCGGCACAGGCGGCGGCACGAGTAGAAGAACTCGCGAGCTGATGACTCTGACTCTCTTTCTTCGCGCGCACTACGTTCGCTGCATTAAAACAACAACTGAACATGCTCTACAAAAACAAACGACTGCGACTGCGACTGCGACTGCGACTGCAACTGCCCTTAAAACAAAGATGAGCTCTCTCTCTCTCTCTCTTAATCTCTCTTAATCTCTTAATCTTAATCTCTCTCCCTCGCGTTTCGCCCTCTGCAGAGAAGTTCTAAAACGAAGTTCTTAACGAGAGAGGAAGAATGAGAAGAGAGGGTGAGTTTAGGGTTTCAAATCAACATTGGCCAAAATTCTCTGCATTTATTAAACACCATTTGCCTCATAAAACGCCTTTTAATTAATTGATTATTAATTGATTTAAAAGAGAGAAAGAAATACACACGCGTGGAGCAGATACACATATAAGAATAATAATGCAGTTCTTCTACGCCGATGCGACGCCGGAAGTAGTGAAGGACTCGCGCGTGATTACGAATTTAATCGGGCTATGTTCCCATTCGAACGATACTAACAACGATGATGATGAAGATGATGATGATGTTTATGATGATGAGATGAAGAAGATCACTCAAAGTGAACGCGAAGGACTCATAAGAAACGTGCTCAAAGAGAGACCGGAGTTCGTGAAGGCAGAGGTAAACGGTTGCACCGCGTTGATTGCAGCCGCAGTGAACGATAACGTGAGCGTTATCGATTTATTATTGAGAGAGTTCGATGCAGGGCGTGATTTGGTCGACTTCGAGAGCGCGGCTGCGACGGCACTTATTGCCGCCAGTGAAAATGGAAGTTTGCGAGCGATTGATGCGCTCGTCGCGAAGTATGGTGCTAATGTGAATTTGATTACGAAGATTGGAGGGAGGACTGCTTTAATCGCGGCCGCTGCTGCGGATAAACCAGAGGTGTGCGTTACTTTGATCGATAAGTGTAAAGCTGACGTAAACTTGGACGTCGTGTATGAGCACCAAAGCGACGAAGAAGATGAGGAGTTTTTGAGTAACGCGATGTTACACGCTTGCGCGAATAATAGCGTGAGCTGTATTTACGCTTTGAAGAGAGGCGGAGCGCATATCGACTTTGAGAATCAGAACGAGCTGTTTCCAGTTTTGGTATGCGCTAAGCACTCGCGTTTGGAAGCGCTCAACGCGCTATTGATGCTAGGCGCGGACGCAACGGCGTGGGGAATGACTAGCGGATTATCGGCGTTGTTGCTCGCTATTATTCAACACGATGAAGATATGGCGAAGATTTTAATCAAGAAAGGGCAGTGCGATATAAACGTATGCGGTCCTTTGGGAAGGACAATTTTTTGCGAATGCGCCGCTAGAGGAGACATAGACGCGATGAAACTTTGCCGAAAACTCGGAGGTCGATTAACTTTAGAGACAAATATCGGTAGAACACCTTTGCATGATGCGGCTTTTTTCAACCACCCAGAAGCGTGCGCTTGGCTATGCGAAAGAGGTACTCGCGTCGATCGAGAAAATGCGTTAGGTGAAACGGCAATGTCCGAAGCCGCTCTGAACGGTTCAATCGAAGCCATGCGTTTTTTGAAAGCAAACGGAGGCTCTGTTGATTTTGAAACTTCCACAGGTGTATTGCCAATATTAAATGCATCGTTTGAGGAAAGCAACGCAAAAGCGCTTCGATTCATCGTTGAAGAGTTGAAAGCGGATGCAAAGAAACGAAACAAATTTGGTCAAAACTGTTTTACCATAGCTTCTAAACATAACAATCTCGAAGGCATTAAAATATGCTTAGATGTTTTCGGGTTTGATGTTGACGATGATAGTAACGGTACTGGCGAATTGCCTTTAGTCGCCGCTGCTAGAAGTGGTGCGCTTGATGCCGTGTGGATGTTATGCGAGCGCGGCGCCAAAGCGAATAAAATTTCTAAAAAAACAAACGATTTCGCTTTAGGAGTAGCCGCGAAAAATGGAAAATGGCGCGTCTGTGGTGAACTGTTCAAGAAAGGTGCGGATGTCTATTTAGAAAATGATTTGCACGAAACGCCGTTGCATTGCGCTGCTTTAAGCGATGACGAAGATACAATCACATGCTTGTTGTCGCAATGCGGCGCCGTTGTCGACCATCAGAATGAACTCGGCGAAACATCCTTGTTCTTTGCAGCTCGAGACAATAAAGTTATAGCATGTTTAACACTTCTTTCGCATGGAGCTGCTGATGGTTTAGCGCAAAAGGGATCTGGATACACACCTTTAATGATTGCTATTGAAAACAGAAACATCGATTGCATTGAAGTTCTCCTAGAAGCAGGAGCGAGCGTCGTACAACTTGACGAAAATAACGAAACTTCCGCTATGAAAGCCGTTAGAGCTAAAAACTGTATCGCTTTAAAACGTATTCTCGAAATAGTCGACAGTGAATCTGATCTGCATAAATATTTATCAACTGAATCTGTCACTGGTGAAACTGCGTTGACGATCGCGTGTAAAGCAAATAGCCTCGATGTCGTGAATATTTTGCTTGACTCTGAACCTACTTTGTTAACTCAAGAATCCAAAATCAGTTCAAACACGGCTTTACTCGCAGCGATTGATGGAGATTCTGTGCAAACGTTAGATTTATTATTGTCTCGCGTCATAAGCACTTGCGACGAGAACAACGAAGATGAAATTAAAATCGCAAGAGATATCATCGATTACGAAAATAAAATCGGTCACACCGCATTAGTTAGAGCGTGTTTACTAGGGCACCAAGATTGCGTGAGATTAATACTCGATACGAATCTTTGCGATGTAAATAGAGAGTCTGATACTCCATGCGGAGAAGCAAACGTAACTCTAACTCCTTTGTTTGCGGCTATCGAAGGCAAGAATGCGCGTCCAATTATAGCCGGATTATTTGATAGAGGTTGCGATATAAATCGACGGAATCGTGATGGAATCACTGCTGTCATGCACGCGGCTTTATTAGGCAGAACACAATATATTGTTTCCTTAGCTGGTTATGGTGGGGATGTGAATCAAGCGACGTTGAAGTCGATGAGGGGAGAAACACAAGAAAATGTTCAAGAAGAGAAAGGAGACACATCGACGACTATTGTTCAAAATTCTGCACTTATCGCGGCTGTTTTGAAGAAAAAATATGACGTTGTTGAATTTCTCGAACGTTCATCGCCAGAGCGCGATGTTGAAATTAACAGTACAACCGCCCTCTTCGCTTCTATTGAAAGTATGGAAAACGACGATGATGATAAAATGATCAAGTTATTACTCTCGTTTGGTGAAGATCCTGCATTTGAGTCTAGCGATGGACGTACTGCATTATCTGTAGCAGCGCTGATTGGAAACTTTAGTATCATGAAGCTTTTGATGAAACACTCGAAGCATTTGAATATTAACTCGCAAAATCGAGATGGATTGACTGTTTTGTCAATCCTCGCGTTAGCCGGCAAAAATGAAGCCATCAAAACTATTTGTATCGCACCTTTCAATGCAGATCCGAATTTCGTAGACAGAAATGGTCGCACTGCGTTAACAATAGCGGTAATATATGCTGACGAAGCTAGAGCGGGACCTTTTCCATGCGTTTGGCGAAACGGGAATAAGGACTTTCGTGTGGATCCTAACGAAACGTTTACGGCGTTACTTTCAGCGGGTGCGAAAATAAATCTAGAAACGCCGTTACCGCACTGCTATAGCGCAATTCATGAAGCGGCGAAACATTGCAAGAATAAAAAGACAATTGAGATTCTAATTGATTTAGGCGCAGATCCAAATGCCGTGGATGGATTCGGATTCACACCACTCATGCGAGCGGTTGAATTTGGAAACCTACTATCGTGCGAAGCGCTCTGCAAAAATCCCAAAACTGAGAAAGATAAAGTTTTACCGCAAAACAGTAAGCGAAAAACAATACGACGTTTGTCATGCAACGCATCTCATACCGCGCTGACTCTAGCTACATTACTGGACGACCCGAACAAGGTTATAAAGAAGTTGCTCGATCTCGGTTGCGATTGCGATCGCGAAACGCTCGACGGGGATATGGCTTTGCGAATCGCCGTGAATAACAATTCGTTGAATGCTATCGCTGCTTTACTGGGTAGGCAAACAACTCAAAAACATGTGTACGCGTCGCTTATTTGTCAAATTGCAGCTGGTGACGAGAAGTATGCTGAATCTATTCGGAAAATGCTCGCGTTTTCCGGCTCTGTTTCTTGTGAAAAAGAATGTTCTGTTCAAAAACAAACTGCATTAGTATGCGGGTGCTTCAGTGGTCATGAAGAGAATATTCAAGCTTTAGTTGAGTCCGGTGCAAATGTAGATAGTTTTGGTTCGAATGGCGTTGTGCCTATCGTTGCAGCAATTCGAGCAAAGAGATACTCGATCATGAACTATCTCGTTTCTAAAAAGTGCGAAATGAATATGATACCTACTGCTTTTGAATCGCCTTTGAGAGCGGCTGTAAAGGCAGACGACAACGTTTCCATTAATATATGCTTGAACGCGGGTGCAGATATTGAAGAAATCGATGCTGCGGGGATTTCAATACTTCAAGAAGCGGCTCGGTTGGGCGCGATTACGAGTTTGAAAGCGCTTCTTTCTCGAGGGGCTGCTGTGAATAGAGAAACTCCGCAGGGTACAGCACTTATTCAAGCGTCGCTTGCAAAACAACTTGATGCTATTGATATTCTTAAAGCTGCTGGTGCCAGTCTAGACGCAGAAACTTCTACTGATGATTCCGCCCAAATCATTGCCGCGACTGTGAACGATTCGGAACTATTGCACAAGCTGAATCAAGCAGGCGCGAGCATGGACTTTGAGACTAGAGACGGACGCACACCTTTAAATGTAGCTTCGCGAGAAGGAAATCTTGACGCAATCAAAGCGGCAATAGAAGCAGGTGCGAACATTAATTATGAGAATAGATTTGGTGAAACTGCTTTAGTCTTGGCCATTCATGCGGAGCAAGAAGGGAGTTGCAAAATTTTGCTCGAACGAGGTGCGAACATCAATTTCGAGAACTTCAAAGGCGAAACGTTTTTAATGATGGCTGCAAAAGAAAATGACGTGGTGAAATGCGGTAGATTACTTAAAAAAGGCGCACTGTTGAACAAAGTGTCAGAAAAACTCGGATCATCGGCTTTAATGGTAGCAACAGAATACGGATCAGTCGCCGCTGCTCGTTTTTTTGTCGATAAAGGAGCGAAGATTTTATCTGAATCTACAAAGGGGAAAACTGCACTTTCAGTTGCACTAGAAAAAGGTGAAATAGAAATCTTGAAATTATTAGCTCGCGCTGGCCACGACATCGAAGTTGAGAATTCTCAAAAGCTTACTCCACTATGTGTTGCATCTGCTTCGGGAGACTTGCGAGCGATGGCGTGTTTGTTAGATCTTGGTGCAATTGTCAATAAAGAATCATCGAAAGGCATGACGCCATTGTGCGTGGCGAGTGAAAAGGGTCGAATAGACGCTATTCATTTACTCTGCGATCGTGGAGCTGTACTCGATTATGAGTGCGCGATTTCAGGTGAAACCGCGCTTACAATTGCAGCAAAAAATGGGCGCACTGTCGCGATAAGTACGCTCGTCGAACGTGGAGCAAATGTTGACCTCGAGTCTTCTAAAATTGGAATGACTGCGCTCGGTGTTGCCGCTATTTCGGGTGCTTTTTCATCCGTGCATGCGTTAAGTATTGCGAATTGCAACTTGAATTACGTTGGTGAATCAAGTGGCAAAACGGCACTCATGCACGCTGCAGAACGTGACGATCCAGAGGCAATCTCCGTTCTACTGGAGGTTGGATGCGCAATTGACTTCGTTTGTGGTTTTGATACAAACACTCGTCACTGCGCATTGACGGCTGCTGCGAAAGTTGGCGCAATGGAATCTCTGAAATTTCTTATCCATAATGGAGCTAATCCAGCTGTTGAGCCAACGATTGGTCGAACTGCGCTCGTTGAAGCCATCAATAACAATCAACTCGAAACTGTATCGTGTCTAGCATCAATTATAGATGAAAAAGATTACGAGACGTCTGCTCGCTATACGGCGATGACCAAGGCTGCAATGAATGGTAATATTGAGGCTTTCATGCGACTAAGAAAATGTGGCGAAGACGTGAATTATGAAACGTCCGTAGGAGACACTCCCTTAATCATCTCTGCTCGTCTTGGGAACAACGAAATGATCGAGGAACTTCTTGTGCCTTCAGATGCAGGTTCCAATGTCCAAAATAATCCTCGCAAAATATGTAAAATCGATTATGAATCAATTCGGAACGCCGAAACTGCACTTTTAGCCGCTACTAAGGGCAATCACATCGACTGCATTAAACTTCTTCGTCGCGAAGGTGCTGTTTTTGACCGGTTTAATCGCAGAGGAAGCACGGCTCTTTTCACATGTTGTTCTTTGCAAGAAACTGGCGTTGAAGTTCTCGAGTCTCTTCTAACAAATGGAAGTACAGCCGATTTACGTCGGAATGTGAATGAAATGTCAGCTTTGTTTAGTGCTGCCCAAAGCGGCCGGAGCGATTTTGTTCCGATCTTGATAAAGAACGGCGTGGATATTGAACACGTAGATTCAAAAACTGGTTTGAATGCTCTCGCCATTGCTATTCAAAACGATCGCGTCTCTTTTGTCAAATCGTTGGTTGATGCAAATGCCGACGTGGATTTTGAATATCGTTCGGGTGAAACTGCGTTGACGTTGGCCGTTCGTTTCGGACGCACATCTATTTTAGAACTACTGCTAAGTAGCTCGAAAAAATGCAGCGTTATGAAAGAAACCACGACTGGACTCATCGCATTACATTTAGCAACTTCTACTGGCAGGTTTGAGTGCGCGTATATTCTCTCGAATGCGAAAGGTGCGGACATTAATTTTGAATCAAAGATGTTTAAGGAGACGCCGTTGATATGCGCGACTAAGAGCGGCAACTCGGAAATGTGCGTAAAAATTGTAGAAATGATGGGTGCAGACGTCGACTTTATAACCAAATCAGAAGGTGTATCGGCTTTAATGGTTGCGTGTTCGATTAATGAGCCCGATGTCGTGAGAATTTTAATTGATCTTGGTGCAAATCCAGACTTAGAGGATCTCGATATTTCCAAGCAAACGGCACTTCAGGCTGGCGTTAAGGCGAGTGCCATAGACAGCATGATTGCTTTAATCGAATGCGGGGCAGACCCGAATTTTGAAGCCATATCAACAGGTTTTACGCCACTCCTCACAGCTGCAGAGTTGAATTTACCCAAGTGTTGCAAGGCGCTCGTCGCACACGGCGCCGATCCGAATTACGAGACTAAAGCCAAAGGCTTTACTGCTCTTTCAGTCGCTGCGATGTCGGCATCTAATGACGCAATTACACAATTAATTGCTATTGGTGCGTCTGTTAACAATGAAGACGCAAAGTTTGGTCGTACGGCATTGATATCGGCTGCCATTGGAATTGAAGACGATGCAAAGTGTGCGGCGATTTGCGAGTTGCTCATTCGAGAAAATGCACAAATAGATCTCGAGGCGAATTTTGCAATTTCGCCAGAGACGTCTAAAAGGAATCAAACTGCTCTAATGAGTGCCGCACGATGCGTTCAATACAAAGTAAGAGAATTGACTATCAGAAGACTTGTTTTCCTTGGTGCAAAGATTAACTTTGAAAGTGTTGAAGGCGATACTGCCCTAAATTTTGCAAGTCGCGAAAAGAACTTTGAAAATTTGGATATTCTTATTAAAGCTTTGGGAGCAGACGTCGATCGAGAAAACAAATTCACGCATACACCTTTGATGTCTTGTCTTGAAAGCGATAACTTTGAATCGTGCGCTAAACTTTTAAAGCTTGGAGCTGACCCGTTGAAAGAAAACCGTCTCGGTCATTCTGCAATGTCAGTCGCTTCGAAATTTGACTCGCGATCGTCAATCTTATCTTTGCATAAAGAATTCAAATTTCCAATTGACAGTCCTTCAAACATGACCGGTGAGCGACCTCTTGATGTTGCCGTTAGTACTGGTGCGAGAGATGCGACTAACCTGTTGTTATCTCTTGGTGCCGACATCAACGCCAAGAATCCAATCTCTCAAGAAACTGCTCTGATGCACGCCGCGAAAGCAGGTCAAATTGAATGCATTGGACTTTTGTTAAGAGAACCATATCGTGCGAAAACGAAGCTTACGAATATCAACGGCGAAACTGCTTTGACAATCGCCTCTAGTCACGGTCATTTGGACTGCGTCAATGCTATACTTGAAAATCTCGAAGAACCGAACGAGGTTCTACACGAGACAAAGAGAGGTGATACGGCATTGACGCTTGCAGTCGAAAACGGTCATGAAGAGATTGTTTCAAGTTTATATATGAATGGTAATGCAAGAATTGAGTACGAGTCGAACTCTGGAAAGACTGCTTTGATAGCTGCGGTATCAGCAGATCGTCCAGAAATGATTCATTTACTCGCTGATTTGTCCTCAAAGTTGAACAAGGAGAAAAAATCTAGTAAACTTGATTGCATAGATTATGAAACGACTCGGAATGCACCGAATTTCGTGAAAGCATTGCACTATGCATCTCTAATCCCGCGAAGAAATTCCTGCATGGCGGCCCTTGTCACTGCTGGTGCAAACGTTGATGGTGAGCTTTCAAGTAAATTTTCCGCTGCTTACGGTAATTTTACACCGTTGATGTGCGCAGTTCTCACAAACAACATTTCCGCAATCTATCAACTGATTAACTTGGGAGCTGCTGTTGATTACGAGAACTCGAATGGGATTTCTCCATTGATGATGGCATGCGAGAAGAGGAAAGAGGAAGCGTTTTTTGCATTGTTGACGAAAGGAGCAAACCCTCGATTTGAAACGCGTTTGGGTAAAAATGCGCTCATATCTTCTTTTGCGCGTGATAGCACTGAGATGATGACTCTCCAATATGCAGCATGTGGTTCTGTTCGTGATGAAGAATCGATCATTACTGGTGCGACACCATTAATTCATGCTGTCCAATCTCAATTTTTCATAGAAGCTGTTCCAGCACTTTTGCGTCTCGGTGAAAACATATCTCACGTAACGCGGGACGGTCGAACTGCTTTAATTGCTGCATCCCTGTTAGGCTGCGCTGATCGAGTTGCAGTATGTTTACGAAACGGGTCCAAAACAAATCAAGAAACGCGAACGGGTGCAACCGCTCTGTCCGCCTTGATTGAAAAGCTCGGCGCATCTGTTGAAAGAATTACTGAAGAGTCATATCAATTCGATTTGGAGTGCGAGAATACTTTGAAGTTTTTGCTGACCAACTCAATCGATAAGGCTGACGTGAACCAAGAAAATAAAAATGGTCTCACCCCGGCAATTTTTGCCGCTCGTGTTTTCACAAACAATCCACGCGTTCTCGCTTTACTCTTAGATCACGGAGCTAATAAAAATGTTGAAACATCAAAGGGTTCGACGTTACTTTTAGATGCGCTTCAATATGGCTGCGATGATGCCATTGATCTACTAATTTCAGAAGGCGTCGACGTGAACTATGAAACGCGGAATAACTCGGCTGAAGTTTTAACTCCTTTGATTTTTGCCGCAAAGCGTGGTTCAGTCTCACAGATTGAACAGCTCTTAGCCGCCGGAGCTGAAGTTAATTACGAGACTAGGCTTGGCGAGACTGCGCTAATGGCTGCCGTATCCGCTTCACGCGCCGATCATGTTTCTGCACTACTATCAATCGGTAACGCCGATGCAAACTACGAGATGAAGACAGGCGATGTAAAAGGCTGTAGTGCAATTGTTTTAGCAGGCCGCTTGGGGCACACGGATGTCATACATCGTTTGATTTCGACGCACAACATCGATCCCTCGAGGAGCATGAGCGACAAAAAAACGCCTCTCATTCGCGCCGTGGTCGACGAAGATTCCGACGCAGTTAGGCACATGCTTTTAGCTGGTGTTCCAGATAACTCAGAAAGTGCGGATGGATTGACGCCACTCATAGAAGCCGCAAAGAAGCCATCTCGATTAGGTTGTTTGCAAGTACTGTGCGAGTTCAACGTCTCGATTGTTGATTTTGAAACAAGCCGTGGTTTTTCTGCGCTCCACGAGGCCTGCAAAGCTGGTAATGCTGCCGCAGTTGTTGCTCTCTGTAAAAAGTATGGTGCCGATCCGAACAGAGAAAGTACCAGGGAATCTTTGACGCCGTTAATGATTGCTGCAGAATATGGAAACATTGAAGTTGTTGAGAAATTAATAACAGTATGTGGCGCCGACGCAAATCGAGAAACTGTCTCTACAAAGCACACAGTGCTTACACATTGTGCATTTCGTGGTAAAACTGCTGCTTTTCACGCTTTAGTCTCGAACGGCGCGCTCGTCGACCGAGAAACGCAAGATGGAAGAACTGCAGTTTTGTATGCCATTGCAAGAGATGACTCTAAAACTGTCGAAGAACTCGTTAAAGTTGCCGGAGCAGATGTGGAATTCGATTCCTCGTTAGGAGTCACTCCTCTCGTCGGTGCGGCAACTGCAAACAAGCCAAGATGCGCGCAAGTTTTATTAAACCTCGGCGCAAAACCTTTGCTTTCATCGAGAACAAATAAAGTGCCAGTTCTTCAGGCTTGTTTGACGGGCTCTGCAGAAGTCATGAAAGTATTTCCATCTGGATGCAACTTTTGGGATTGCGACCCTCTTGGAAACGGCGAATCGCCGTTGTTTTGTGCTGCGCAAAAGAGTAAAGATGTCGCAAAACTTGCAATAGAGTGTGGCGCAACGCTGAACTACGAATCGAAAAGTACGAAGCGTACGGCATTAGCCATGGCTGCAACGATTGAGAAACGATCGAAAGCATTTGATGTTTTGGTATCGTTGGGAGCAGTCGCAACTAGTACCATGGGGAGCGGTGAAACAGCAATTGATGTTGCTTTTATGAATAATTCTGATTGGTGTGCACCGAACATTCTCGCGTACACAGGTCATGGGAACGAACGGAGCGGCAACGTTAACTATGTATCACCGTTGGCTAAAGAGACTGCTCTGATGTACTGCTGCCGTCGCAATCTAGTAGATGTGACGAGAGATTTGGTAAAGACTCCAGGAATTAACGTAAATTTCGTCTCATCAAAAACTGCTCATAGAACGGCTTTAATCGTAGCTTGCGATAAAGCTCTCGTCCTCAATGGTGACGATATCAACGCTCCGCAAATTATCGAAATTCTAGTGAACGAAGGGAAGGCAAATGTTGATTTTGAGACTGAAACTGGGAAAACTGCGCTTATTGTCGCGACTGAACGTAACAACGATGTCATCATTCGAAAGCTCATATATTTAGGTGCAAACGTTAATCGGGAGAATAAATTTGGTATTTCTGCATTCTCGGCTTCGATTGAGGCATCGGCAGATAGCGCCGGTACTGCACTAGTAGAGCTTGGCGCAGATGCACACGGTCAAGACAAAGTTAATCATGATACGCCGTTAATTCGAGCTGTGAGAATCGGTGACACCGATGCGGCAAATTTCATTATGGCAAAAACGAACGCTGATCCGAATACAGAGACTGAAACTGTCGGCGAGACTGCTTTGATCGTCGCGTGTAGAAACGTTGATGCGCGCATGGTGGAATTATTACTCCGCTCTGGAGCTAATGCGGCTCAAAAAAGTTCAATCACGCGGTTATCCCCTTTTGAATCTTTGTGCTCTGCAGATTCTACCACTAAAGAAAAACAAAAGGAAGATATAATAAATATGTTTTTTGTGAATGGTGATGTTGATGCCAATGCCGCCGATAAGGAGACATTAGAGACGCCTTTAATGGTTGCTGCTAGGTGTGGCGATGCGGTTTCTGTGGAATGTCTCGTAAGATTTGCAAATGCAGACGTGAATGACGAGCGATCGGGTCGAACAGCGCTGATTCGCGCGTGTGGGTGCGGTGATATCGCAGCGCCCGCTGTGGAGATGCTATTAAATTTGGGCGCAGACGCAACGTTAGATGTGACTTTAGTTTCTGACGAAAAGAAACAAGAGGAGAATGTTGGTGACACGTGTGTGCACTCTGCGGTTCGAGCAAAATCAAACGCGAAACTTTTTATTACTTTGGCGAAGATCCTCGAAGAAGGCATTCTCGATATCGAGGCTACTTCGGAAGACGGATTGACCCCTCTGCAGCTGGCGGCGTCTCTCGGTAAATTTGATGCAATGTCAAATCTCGTCAAAGCTGGAGCTCAAGTAAACGCAGAGTCTCGAGCTAATAATAATACTGCTTTGACGTACTGCGCAAAAACAAACAATGTGTCTTCTATGATTCATCTTGTTAAAAAATGTGGCGCAACTGTTGATTTTGAGACAAGTCTCCATGAGACCGCGCTTATGGCTGCGTTGAAATGCAAAAACTGGAAGAAAGCAGTTGATGCGTTGCTAAATGAAATTAACGCGAGTGCAACCATAGAAACGTCACTCGGGGATTCGGCCATCACGGTTGCGTTTGAAGCCGACGACGAGGATAAAATTTTAAAAATCTTACGCGATGGTAAAGTTGATGTGACTAAGAATCCATTTACCCAATTTGGTGATAGTTTGTTCGGAATGTGCGCGAGGCGCAATTGTGCAGTTGCAATTTCTGCAATTTCGAAACACAGAGATACGGAGTTTATGAATATTGATACAAATCTCGAAGATTATGTCTCTGGAAACACTGCACTTTGCCTAGCGGCCGCTCTTGGACACGATAAAGTCGTTCATGCTTTAATAGTGGACGCTTCGGCCGATGCTTCGTTCGCACCAAAAGGTAACGGCGGGGTTGATCCTCTTTGCGATGCGTGCGCGGCGTGTCCAATTGAAAATTTACTTCAAGTTTTGAAGATTCTCATAGTCAACGGTAAGGTCAATGGGTCGAACTCGACGACGGAGGCTGGATGGACGCCTTTGATGCTTTTAGCGGATCGCCCTGCTGATTTTGAAGGTGTTGATTTTGCGAGTGAAATTATTGATTATTTAATCGAAATAGGTAAGTGCGATCCAACTCGAGTTTTTGAAAGAGAAGGGGCAGCGAATGGTTATCACGCATTTTCATGGGCGCAATTGAGAAAGAATAATGCCGTACGAGATGCGTTGTCGAAATTTTATGAAACGTCGTCGGCAGCAACGAACGTCTCGGATGTAACTGCGTTGAAAAATTTCTTTGCCGCTATAGCAAAGGACGACTCGATAACCGTGGAAGGTTTAATTGATGTAGGTTCAGTAAGAGATGCAAGCGTATCATTAGTTCTCGATGATGATAACTCTGGCGAAAGAGTAAAGGCGATTTTATACGCAGTTCGCTGCGGGGCGAACGAATCCATAAAAGTTTTAGCTGCAAAGAATGCCAATCTAAATGGCGATGGATTGACTATTCCAATCGTTGAAGCAACTTTTCTCGGTAAAATTGAAATTGTTAGAACTCTAGCATCTGTTGGTGCCGATGTTGATTTGTGTTCAAAAACGCATGAAGGTGCCAATTCATGCGCAATGGCTGCTTTGACCAATCGCGATGATATTTTGCGCTTTTTATGTCAAGAGTGTAAAGCAAACTTAAACGCGGCTAATTGCGAAAGTAATTTCAACAGTCGCACGTTTCAATCTTCTTCAAAGATGTTACTTTCACCGTTAATGTACGTTGCTACGCGAGAGAAAGGTGCGAGCGCTCGCAGACATGCGATGGAATGTCTCGTAAACAGAGGAGCTTTAGCCGATTTCGAAGCTCCTGCTTCGGGTGAAACCTGTTTGACTTTACTCGCTAGATTGAACTATTCTAATTCAATTTGTGAGCTCGCCGTTGTATCAAAACTTAACGTGAACCGCGAGTCTGTTTTAAACGGGTTCACACCTTTGATTGCCGCTGTGGAGAACAACGCCGTAGACGCCGTTAGAACGATTCTCGAGGAGTTGAGTGCAAAAATTCATTTAGAAAATTCGAGAGCCGACACGGCGATTCTCGCAGCCTGTCGATACGGTTCTGTTGGAGCGTTGAAGATTCTTTTAGAGTACGCCGTTTGCTCTTCCGAAGGAGTAGTCGATGACGATGGCAAAATTCTATTGAACAACTCGTACGGAGTCTATCCAGTCATTGCGTGCTCTATGGGCGGCGCGAATTCAACGACGAAGAACGCCTTTGAGGGCGTTTTAGACGTCTTCAAAAGTAACGAAAAAGTGTTCAAGTTCGATATGAACTGTGAAGCGTTTAATGGGCAAACCGCTTTAACGACGCTTTTCGTTGAAAACCACGACGCTACCGACGTCTCGCGAATGAACGAGATTCGCAAAAAGGCCAAAGTATTGCTCAAATTCGGTTCCTCGGTCGATCACGAAAACGCGTTCGGTAAAACAACTCTCGACACAGTCATCGAATTCGACGACGCACTCGCAATCGAGATCCTCATAAAGGACTTAAAAGCGAACCCGAACCGCGAGAGCATAAAAACCGGATACACTCCCTTAATGCTCGCCGCCGAATTCGACGCTTCTTCGAGCTCGCAGACGTTACTGAAACTAGGCGCGAGCGCCAATCAGATTTCGGAAAAGTTACAATGCGACGCTATGGATCTCGCGCATCATCGATCACACGATACCATTAAACAAGTGCTCCTTTCTTTCGGTGCTATCGCTATCGCCGACTGATGATTATCACCGTTGTTATTCACGAAAAATGTATCGCGTCCTATTCAAATAGTTTTCTTCCGTCTTTTCTTACTCGCCTTTTTTTCATTTTTGCACTTCCAAACAAAAGACACATAAATCGTGCTGGGGAATTGGATAAACACAAAAAGGCAAAACTGCGTCATTACAAACGCGATATATCACGATCAAAAATGTTCGCCATGCAACCACGCGCGCAAACACAAACGCTCGAACAATCTTACGCCTTCATCTGGCGCGCGCAGTCGCAGTCGCAGCAATCATCATCGCGCTTTCAAGCACGGAAGAACGGATCCATTTCGAGCTCGAAACTTCACGGCACTGGCAAGTTCGAGTTAAGGAAGCGCCTTGCGCGAAAGGTTCTGACGATCACTTCTTCTATTCCGCAACAGCAAGGCGGGCAAGTCACGCGTGAGTTCGTATGCGATTTATTTGTTTCTTTTGCGAGTGCGTGTGATTCGTTTCGTTTCGTCCTTACAAGAATTCGCGAGACATTCGTGAGCAGGTCTTTACTCAGAACTGATTTTGGATTATCTTTGTTTTTTTCCCGTGCGATGTACCGGTATTGTCCTATCGCTGATATTTCCGAGGACGTTGCTATGGTTAAGTACAGACGCGTAGTACGGTTATTTATAGTTTCTTGTTTATTTAGTGATTCGTTGGAATCGAGAGAGAGAAGCGATAGAGAGAGAGAGAGCACGTTTTTAGTTTTTGTACTGACTTTTATGTATCTCTTTTTACTTTGCTGCTGACGTCTTTGTTGTTGTTCTTCTTCGTTCGCGCTCGTCTGCGTCGGCGTCGATCTGAAAATGATAGCAGTGAAAAAGCAACCGATCGAAGCGCGTGATTCGATACGCATGGGCATCCCATCGAAAGGACGCATGGCTGAAGACACGCAAGCGCTGTTAAAATCGTGTCAATTATCAGTAAGGAAATTAAACCCGAGACAGTACGCGGCCGAGATTCCAAACGTGAGCGGCATGGAGGTTTGGTTTCAAAGGGCTACGGACGTCGTGAGGAAGATTTTAACTGGAGATATTGATATTGGGATTGTTGGGTATGATATGTTACGCGAGATTGGGAACGAAGATGATGATTTGGTT
>Ga0115004_10001441_pt1 | contig 19553 bp, 11 predicted proteins | sample ArcticOcean_MG_C_10_FD_88737 | JGI IMG/M metagenome (GOLD analysis project Ga0115004, IMG submission 88737) | Marine microbial communities from western Arctic Ocean - ArcticOcean_MG_CB11_90 | ecosystem: Environmental > Aquatic > Marine > Oceanic | place: Arctic Ocean: Canada Basin | collected... | reverse complement strand
CGCCAGAGCGCTTCCGGAAAACACGAATATTCCAGAAGCCTATGCAAACGGTTCGGATGAAGAACAAGCGTTCGTGCAAAACCTTGCAATCTTTTTCACGCAATTTTTCAAAGCGCACGTGAAATTACTCGAGACAACGCCAGATTTGCAAGCGAATTTGGAAAACGGCTTGGAATACTTGCTGAACATTTCGTACGTGGACGAACCAGAGGTGTTCAAGGTATGCTTGGACTATTGGCACTCGTTGGTCTGTGATTTATTCCAAGCCGATGCTGGCGGACCAGGTGGTGCAGCGGACGGGTTTCCGAATGCGGTGGATTTTACATTTGGTTCCGTCGCCGGGCAAGGCACAAACGGCTCGTCTGGAGGGCAAAGACGAGCGTTATATTCGAAACCAATGTCGAAACTTCGCATGTTGATGATTTCACGCATGGCAAAACCTGAGGAAGTGTTGATTGTCGAAGACGAAAACGGGAATATCGTTCGCGAGACTTTGAAAGATAACGATGTGTTAGTTCAGTACAAAATCATGCGCGAAGGGTTGATTTACCTCGCACATCTCGATCATAAAGATACCGAACAACAAATGCTCGAAAAGTTGAGCAACCAGTTGAACGGACGAGAATATTCTTGGAACACATTGAATACGTTGTGCTGGGCCATTGGAAGTATTTCCGGGTCCATGCAAGAAGACCAAGAGAATCGATTTTTGGTCACCGCAATTCGCGACTTGTTGAACTTGTGTGAAATTATGCGCGGCAAAGACCACAAGGCTGTGATCGCATCGAACATAATGTACGTAGTCGGTCAATATCCGAGATTCTTACGTTTACATTGGAAGTTTTTGAAAACCGTTGTGAATAAACTATTCGAGTTTATGCACGAAACGCACCCAGGCGTCCAAGACATGGCGTGCGATACGTTTTTGAAAATCACAATCAAGTGTAAACGTAAATTCGTCATCACTCAAGTTGGCGAGCACGAGCCGTTCGTCGAAGAACTTTTGAGGGGTTTAACGAACACGATTCGCGATCTCGAGCAGCATCAAGTGCACATTTTTTACGAAGCCGTTGGACACATGGTTTCATCAGAGTTAAACTTGGCGAAGAAAGAGGAATACGTGCAGCGCTTGATGACGCCACCGAATCAAACGTGGGATTTGATCATGACGCAAGCGCGTCAAAGCAGCGAAAGTTTAAAGTCTCAAGAAGTAATCAAGAATATCTTGAACATTCTTAAAACGAACACGCATTGCTGCATCTCGCTCGGCCAGCCGTTCCAGAATCAAATGAGTTTAATCTACGGCGATTTACTCAACGTCTACAAATTGTATTCGGAATTGATCTCGGCGGCGATCGCCGAAGGTGGACCATACGCTTCAAAATCGTCGTTTGTTAAATTGACTCGTTCGGTTAAGCGTGAGTGCTTGCGTTTGATCGAAACCTTCGTCGAAGGATGCGATGATCCGCATTTGATTGCGCAACAAATGGTTCCATTAATGTACGATCCTATTTTAGGTGACTACGCAAGGAACGTTCCAGACGCTCGAGACGCCGAAGTGTTATCTCTCTTTGCGGCAATTGTGAAGAAGGTCAAAGGAGCTATGATTGACGAAATCCCAAAGATTTTTGACGCCGTCTTTGAGTGCACACTCGGCATGATCACCGTTAACTTTGAAGATTACCCAGATCATCGTTTGAAGTTTTTCTCTTTGCTCCGAGAAGTAACAAATCATTGCTTCCGCGCTATTGCAACGCTCTCAGCAGAACATTTGAAACTCGTCATCGACTCTATCGTCTGGGCGTTCAGGCACACGGAAAGAAACGTCGCCGAAGAAGGTTTAAATTTACTTCTCGAAATGATGAAGTACTTTCAAATGTCAGAATTTTGCAACGTGTTTTATCAATCGTTTTATCTCACGTTGTTGTCAGAGATTTTCGCAGTACTCACGGATGGTTTTCATAAACCAGGATTCAAGTTGCACGCATTGCTCCTGCAAAACTTGTTTTCCGTCGCCGATTCTCCAGAGCGTTTGACCGCATCGTTGTGTCCGCCAGAGAAACAAAGTCAGTATTCATCCAACGCGCATTTCGTGAAGGACCACGTCGCGACTTTACTTGCGAGCTCTTTTCCGAACATGTCTCCACTTGAAGTTGAGCGTTTTGCTAGCGGTATGATGGAATACAAGGGTGATTTAGTGCAGTTTAAGAATCATTTGAGAGATTTCTTAGTCGCGAGCAAGCAGTTTTCAACCACAGATTTCCAAGAGGAAGAAAGCCAAAGATTAGCCGAAGTGCAGAAAGAGCGAATGGCGTCGGTGCCTGGCATGATTGCGCCAAACGAATTAAACATGGAAGACGATGAGGATTAATTCAATTTATTCAACTAATAATACATATACTACTAATAGTTTGCTACTAATAAAAACGATACTACTATATAAATAATGCTACTGTATACTACTATTACTAACGTCACCTCCGCCGCTCGCATTGAGCACTAGCGGATTCAACAAAGATACGTACGTATTTCTAGGAGCTCACTCGGTCATATTTTGCGATTAGGGATAAGGCGGCTCTTGAATACGTCTCGTCTTCTAAGTTTTCCAAGAAGAGTTCATCGGCTCCGCCTTCATTTACTGATTTCCTAACTCCATTTTCATCGAAATCATTCGGTCTAGACCTTATCGAAGCCGAGTCGTACGCCTTGTCGTAATGATGCAAGAGAATCTCTTCAACGAACTCGTCCCATTTCTTCTCTTTCACTAACTCTCGCCATTCGTTTATTCGTTTATTTCCCACTCTTTTTTCGAGCACGGTTAACTTTTCCAAAAGTCTCGGCACCTCTGTCGTTTCAAAGTGTTCATAATTTTGACGAATCCACTTCACGCGCTGCTCCGTAGGTATACCCAATATCGTCGCTCTTCCTTCACCCATTCGTTTCCAAGTCGTCGCAGGGATCTGTACTTTTCCAATCATGGACGATTCACCTTCGACGAAAACCACGCGCTTATCATTAAACTTACGAAATTTATCTGCCAATCTCGAATCAAACATTTTCTGACTTGGCTGCAAAAACCGATTCGATGGATCTTCCCCTAATACTGATCCTCTATGATTAGCAAATCGTTCCAAATCGATCACTTGCGCGCCGTTCGATTCCAAAGCTTCCAACAATTTCCCCTTCGCGCACCCAGTTTTCCCAGCAATCACGTGAAACGAAAATCTATCCAGTCCTCTCAAATACCCTAAAGTCACTTCGCGATATTTCTTATACCCTCCAGGGACGTAACTGACGTCGAATCCGATTCGACTCAAAGTATGCGCTAACGATAGCGACCTCTCACCGCCTCTGAAGCAATACACTAAAACCTTCGTTTCTTTCGGTTTATCCAGAAAATGTTTCTCGATTATTTTCGATAAGTTCTCCGCGGTCATCTTCGCCCCTAACTTCTTCGCCTCGAACGCGTCTACTTTGACGTACATCGTCCCAATCTGCTCTCTTTGTTCATCGCTTAAAACAGGGCAATTCACTGCTCCAATAACGTGGTCATCTTCGAACTCTTGCGGCGACCTAACATCGCACACGATATCGAACTTCGATTGAAAAAAATCATCTGCATCGACTTCTGATTTCTTTATCCTCGGTCCGAGGTCTAAGTACTCCTCTGGATATTGAAAACTATCTCTTCTTTGTTTAATAGCTTCGTCGGTGTTTTTTATTGCATTCGTTCTTAAGTTTCTCTGCCGCTGCTGCGGCACTTCACCGCGTCGTTCTTGTTTAGTAGCGATAGAGTTAAGAGAGGGATTATGTTTAGGAGACCTGTTCTGTAGTAATCGAGTCGTGATCATTTTATTTGAGCCTCGCGCGATTCTCGCGGCCGCTCTTGAGAACATGCAACTTTTTTATTGAGAAGAGGTTTTCCCGAAGCTTTTGATCAAAAAAACGCCAATAAAAAGTCAAACATATTACACACAATTCATAGATCTGTTCTATTATTTATATTATTTAAGGACAAGTTTTTTCATATCATACGCGTATATATACATAAACAAAGAAAAGGAATGGTGAAAGAAGTCGAACATGAGATCCAGGAAACGGCCGAAGGTCAGAAGATTGTCGTGATCCCAGTCTGCTGTCATAACTGTAACACTGATAAGCATGTACCACAGTTTTATGAATCCCCGATTTCAGGAGAAATTGTTTGCGATAAGTGTTATATGGAAGATTTGAAAAAGCGTAATGATGTATATAAACTTCACGTAGGACTTGGATTGTAGTGTTATTATTGTTATTCGTCTTCTCTATCGTCGTCTTCTTCGTCTTCTTCGTCTTCTTCTAAATCTAATACTATAAAACGATTATTCCCGCATCGAATGGCGACGAGACCTCGAGAGGTCGAACATTCAATCGGTCCAGTCGCATCCGCGGGTAAACGGCGACACTTACGCACTTCTTCTTCTTCTTCGTCATCGTTAAAAATAGATGTATCGCCTGTGAGAACGAGAACGGCTGTTTGTTGCTTTGTAATATCCATGTCATCAATTGCTATGATGTCGTTATTATTTTTTTCACCCGTTTTAGATTTTGGAACGACGAGCGTAAGCACTCGCCCGTTCGTGTACTCTAAAACATCGATTGGTGCAACGGCATCGTCATAAAGACCACCACTAGTATCACCTTCTCCAAAATTTGAAGCGATGACATCTTTACCAAACTGGTAACCATTTCTAACAGCGTTTTGGAAATGTTCGTTCAACTCGAGAGAACCAGAGCTCATGAACGAAGCGTTTGCGCTCAAAATATCCTCAACCCTTTGAGTATTTGAAACGCTCGCAGCTGGGTTAACGAAAGATGTTTTAATATTCGCTTCAATCGTACCACTCGTCTCGCGCAGGAGATCTTTATCCCAAGTCTTTAATAATGACTCTAATCTATCGCGTAACCCATTTTCGACGGATGAATTTCTAACAACGGTGTTATTATTACTATCATCATGTCTCGAAAAGTGATTTTCCAGATAGTCTACTGATAACTCACTGCTCTTGTTTAAAGCATCGAAGATATTTTCCGCGTTTGACTCTGGTAAGTTCGGCACCGCCGCCAACGGCATACCCGTTTCTGCTCGTTTCTGCGCGCGCAATAAAAATGCAAAAATGGAACGATTCCTACTTCCAACGATTGTACACATCGTAGCCGCTTCGTGGCATGCTAAACATGCGAGTTCGGTTTCTTCGCATAATCTGTCTAAAGTTTCTTCTCTTAAACCAAGTGGTTTAGCATGTTTCCTCCATCTCGATAAACCTCTCAGTTCACGTAATCGACTAAACGCAGCGGATAAGCCGGGCGCTACTTTCTTCACAAGAACATCATGTGCAACATTCGTTTCTTGGTCCAAACAACGCGCGCGCTTCTTCAACTCTTCAGGCCTACACACGAGCGCAAAGAAATGTTCAATGCCGCGTTCAATTGAACCCGTCTCAAAAAGTGAAAGAGCATCTTTACAAAATATTTCGCAAAATTGTGCTCGTATTTTTTCATCCGCGATGATCTCATTGATGGACATTTTATTTTCGTTCTCGTCGTCATCATCACCTCTAAGATACGATGCACCAGCGCTACTATTCTCTTTCTTTGGTTTCTCTTTAAGAAGATATCGTTGTTCGTCTGGATCAATCGAGGCTATTGCAAATCCAATTATGGTTTGATAAAATGCCGTTTTCTGTGCAACTTTCCATCGCTTCGAAAGCGTTGCTACTGAACTTAAACACGCGCGTAAAATTTGGCTCGTATGCGCGGCATGAAACGAAAAGTCATACGTAGCTTTGACGCGCGTTTGCGAGAGTAAATCAAACGACATTAATGCGTAAATATCGCGATTAATACGCGCACAAATTGCCGTTTGATCTTTCGACATGGATATTTTCTCGACCGAACAACGGCTGTTGTTTTCGAGAACACGACCAACTTTTTTTGGTAGTTTCTGCCAAAAAAGTGGGAACGCGCCCAATCCAAAACATGCCACGTTACCCACCGCATCTCCAGCTATGAGAACGTTCATTTGACTCGGCGCTACTTTATGATCCAAAATCTCGTCCTTACTCCATTTCAAATCGCCGTCGGCGTCTCCATAATGCTCGTCTTCCTCTACGTCATCAGCATCTAAAACATCCGAAACGTCAACTTCGTCTTCCAAGTCCACTTCTGCACCACCTCGTACGTTATTAAAACTTTTCCCTTGGTTTATCTTCGGTCTCGCATGGAACCTCGACGCTTTCGATACGTCTCCGAATTGTACGTAATCCCTCGCGAGCGCTTCGAACTCTTTCGCGATTACTCTATTCGTTACATCATCTTTCCCGAACTGCCCTTGTTCTGCTTCTATCCAACACAACGAGCATATCGGTGATACCGATTTCCTATTACTATCATTACTTCTTTTCCCATTTATCGTCCTCGTCACATTTTTCCTACTCTCATCATCATCATCATCATCTCCAACTCTCGATCGATCGAAACAAATACTCTCGATCAAAAAACTTACTTCGCCATCGCCCTCGACTCTGAACAACTCCACCTCCCCTTGCTTCCTCCCACACGCGAGCACTCTGCCGCACTGCCTCCACTGCAAGCTCGTGCATTCGTTCCCTGGGCATATTTGCCTCCAAAGCCTTTCGCCGTCTATTCTTAGTACGCAAAGCGTACCGTCCTCGGTCGCAAACGCGAAGCAGTCGATTTTCGGGTTAATCGAGAGCGCGGTGATCCTCGATTGTAATCGCACGTCTTGCACTTGCGTGAACGATCGACCGTTGTTCGATCGCTTCCTAGCCTGCGACGACATTTTTCGTTTCGTTAATTCGTTTTGGAGTTCGTTTTTGTGTGTTTTTCTTTTCACAAAGAGAGAGAGAAAAAACGCCTTTTTTGGGAAAAACAGTAATCGCGTGCTTTATTTAAAATCCAGATCAAAGCGTGTTGGAGAAAAAAATGTGCGTACTTGTTTTTGGTGACGCGATAGAGATCGTTTTTATCGTTCGCGCGCTACTTTATTGCACGTAAACGAACGAGCGAAATCTCGATCGATCGCACGTGATCATCGCGCGCGTGTTTCGCGCGCGTTTAATACGTGTGTTTAGTAGTCAAAGTTAATTGTGTGTTTTATTTCTTCGAGACAGAGCACCGCGACGAAGCGGGTTCGTTTTTTTTTTCAGCGATTGTATCGAAGTTATTACTGATAATGCATTTTATGTTCTCTCTAGAACACGGACGCGCGCGGGAATGATCGCGCTCGAGGTTTTGGAAGATGTTGCGACGATTTTGGTTTCGATTGCGATTTCTTTTTTTGCGCTCAGTGTGAGAGGTGTGAGATTTTGTTTAAGGCCACATTTAGTGCAGCTGTTTTCGAGACGAAGGCGAGCGGATGAATACGAACTTTTGCACGAGGACGTCGTGGAAATTGTTAACGAGAAGAACGAGAAATTAAAAAGATTAGATATCGAGTTTGCGTTGCCGATTCATACGAGCGAGCTAGCGACGGCGAGGATTATTCGCGTTTTACCCGAAGATATGGCCATGGACGAGAAGTTGATAGACCGAGAGAGTTGGTTACATTCGGAATTCTTGATGAGGGTGAGTATTTTTACTTCAGCAAAACGCGGTGATGAGGAGGCATCGATATTAGCAACTGTAACTGCAACCGCGCGCGATGCGTTTATTTCAAATAAGAAAATGGTCGAGAACACAATTGTCTTTTTGAATTCATCAGGCGCGACATCGACACAAATCGAAAAGAGCGGCATTGTTGAACAATGGGTTAATGAAGGTTTCTCGGTCATTTGTATGGATTTAAGGGGTCAAGGCGAAACCGAAGCTTGCGAAATTGGCTCTTTACAAGTTCTAGCGTACGACGTTTTGGCCATTCTTCGAGTGTTTGAAAATGATGACAACCGTAAAGAATTTCATATTGGTCAAAGAATTCATTTAGTTGGACATTCAATTGGTGCAGGTGTATCGATGCACATTGGCATTATTTTGAGTTCACGCAGGGACATACGCGGACGAATGCGAACGCCGAAATCCGTTGCTTCATTATCAATATTCGGTTTCACTTCGAAGTATTGCGCCGACGAAACTCGAATCGAGAGAATTTTAACGAACGCGTTAACGAGCGAAATGTTCATAAGATCCGTAGGCATTAAAGGTTTCATGTCTCTAATGTCTTTATCGATTAAACCGAATGTCGAAGCATTGAACGAACCGAACCACATAACAGTAAAATCTCTGAGATATTACTCGAGCGAAACGAACTCGATCGACGGCTTCGTGAACCAAGTCAAAACCTGGCGCTCGTTCGATGTCTCCGCGAGCATACACGAAATCGAGATCCCGACGTTAATTTTACACACCGCTGGCGACGAGCGAGCTGGTCACACGAAAGCTTCAAAGCTGAAAGATTGCGAACGAATAGGTAAACCACTATGCGACTTTCGCGAAATAGAAGGAGATTATTCGCACCTATTGCCATACGAAACTCCCGAGAAATTCTGTTCAGCAGTTACCGAGTTCGTTACTAACGAGCGAGTATCTGCTTCCTGCAGACGCTTATGATTTTCAAAACGCCCGCGCGTTCCTCTGCCGTTCAATCGAAAAAGTGTACGGCGAGAATTTTCTCGAAACAGTGCTCTCCTTCGCCGCGGCCGGCTTAAGACGCGCGCCGCGCGCGGTCCCGCTTTTCAAAAGCGCTCCTCTCCTCTCCATTCAATCGCAAAAAACTGATACTAATAAACGCATTCTTCTCCTTCTCCTTCTCCTTCTTTTGATTCGTAAACATTAAGATCAAAACGCTCGTCCGTATTTTTTCGCAAACCCCACTTTCCTGATGCGTTCTTTTCCTTATTCTCCTTCATTGTAAGCAGCAGCAGTGCTTCACATTTTTAACACTTAACCTCTCATCATCATAGTACTAATAACACTACTAATACTAATACTAATACTAATACTAATACTAATACTAATACTAATACTAATACTAATACTAATATTAATACAAGTACAAAGAAGAACAATAAACCGAGCTGCATATTCATTAGCAAGCAATAGTAGTGCTTCACATTTTTAACCTCTCATCATCATAGTACTACTACTACTACTACTACTTTTACTACTACTGATTATAACAGTGTAAAGATAATGAACGGTGGTAGGAAAAACAATAACGATCAATCTGGGGCAGATGGACGAACGCTTAAGCGAGCAGAGGAAGATAACGCAGACGACGCAACGGCGAGGCTCCTTAAGAACTTAACGAAACAATCGCAGACGCAGCAGCAGCTGCCGAGGGCGACCAGGGTGAAGAACAAATCGGCTTCGGCGATACAGATCACGGCCGAGCAAATCGTGAGAGAGGCGAAAGAACGGCAGGATGATACGTACATAGCGCCGAGACAGAAGATAACGAACTTAGAGGAGTTATATGAATACAGATTGAAGAAACGGAAGGAGTTCGAGGACGTGATTAGGAGGACGTATTGGGATCAGAAGGTATGGACGAGGTACGCGAAATGGGAGGAAGGGCAAGAGGATTACGCGAGAGCGAGATCGGTGTGGGAACGAGCGTTAGATCAGAATTATAAGGAAGTTCCGGTGTGGATTAACTATGCGGAGATGGAAATGCGAGCAGGGTTTGTGAATCATGCGAGGAATGTGTGGGATCGAGCGTGCGGGTTGTTACCGAGACACGACGTTTTGTGGTATAAGTTTACGCATATGGAGGAGACAATGGGCGAGATCGCTGCGTGTAGGAACGTGTTTGAGAAATGGATGAAATGGGAACCGAGTCAGTTGGCATGGAACGCGTTCGTGAATTTTGAGCAAAGATATAAGGAGTTTGATAGAGTGAGAGATGTTTATCAGAGGTACGCGCAAGTGCATCCGTCGACGCAAGTGTTTGGGAAATGGGCGAAATTCGAGCAATATCAGAAGCATGATAATGAGACGACGAGGCAAGTATACGAGACTGGAATTGAGATGTTATCGGACGAACCAGATGTGGATGATTTATATATACAATACGCGAAATTTGAAGAGAAAAATCATGAGTTTGAACGCGCGAGAGGGATTTATAAATACGCCTTGACGGCGTTGCCGAAAACTATGCACGATTCTGTTCGAAAAGCGATGATGTCGTTCGAGAAACAGTTCGGTGATGCGAAAGGAATCGAAAGAGCGGTCGTTGAAAAGCGCAGACATGAATACGAAACCTTATTATCAAAGGAACCTATGAATTATGATCATTGGTTTGCGTTTACGAAATTAGAGGAAGAAAACGGCGACTTTGAAAAAGTTAGAGAAGTGTACGAAAGAGCTATTGGAAACGTCCCGCCTGCGAACGAAAAACGATATTGGAGAAGATATGTGTACCTTTGGATAAATTATTTCTTGTTTGAAGAGTTAGATGCGAAAGATTACGATCGCGCGAGAGAAGTTATGCGAGAGCTCTTAAAGCTCATACCTCACGGAGAATTTTCGTTCTCGAAAATATGGATCATGGCTGGAAAATTCGAACTCAGACGTAAGAAAATAGATGCGTTTCGTAAAATTATGGGACTAGCAATTGGATTAGCACCGAAAGCAAAAATCTTCGACGCGTATATTGAAGTCGAATCGCAATTAGGTAACGTCGATCGCTGTCGTTCGTTGTATGAGAAATCTTTGGAATTAAATCCAAGAGATTGCGAGAGTTGGATCAAGTACGCGGAATTAGAAAAAGATTTAGGTGAAATCGAACGCGGTCGAGCAATATTTGAGATGGCTATTGAACAACCAGCTTTAGATATGCCGGAAACGTTATGGAAGGCGTATATTGACTTTGAGATTTCAATCGGCAATCGCGCGGAAGCTAGAGCGTTATACGAACGACTCCTCGAAAAGACTGAACACGTAAAGGTTTGGATGAGTTTTGCAAAATTTGAACACAAAATTGTCTTACCGCCACCAGAAGATGACGAAGAGTGGGATGATGATGAAGAAACTGAGGAAGAACGCAAAATTAGAGAAGTCGCTTACGTAGCCAAAACGCCTTCTGAATCGAAGGAAGTTCGAGAAGAAAACGCGAGAAAAGTCTTTGAACGCGCTTTAGAAGCTTTGAAAACAAATCAACCAGATGCAAAAGAAGAACGCGTGATGCTTCTAGAGTCTTGGAAAGTTTTCGAAGAGAGTGGATGCGAATCTTCAAAGCAAGAGCTAATCGACGCTGTGGAGAAAAAGATGCCCAAGCGCGTCAAACGCAAACGCGCGTTGTATACAGAAGACGGGCAAGATGCCGGTATGGAGGATTATTACGATTACGTCTTCCCAGAAGAGGCTGGTGCAAAACCAAATCTCAAATTACTCGAAGCAGCGTATGCTTGGAAGAAGCAAAAGCAAATGGAAGAAGAACGAGCGTAATAGTAATAATAATCTCACTTAACGGTCCGCTCAAGACTCCGTCATCCGCAAACCAACCGCTCGGTTGTTAAGATCTGTTCTGTTCATCAATTATTAAATAACGTTGGACCCTAACTATATTCTATCCTACATTATAATCATCTAAAAATATTCTACGTATAATTTATTGTCTTCTATTATTAGTTTTACTATTATTATTATTATTACTATTATTATTGTTGTTGTTTACTCTTTACTATATTGTTTCGTTTGATGATGCGACCACCAATGCGGCGTCCCAAATTCGCAATCGATGAATGTCTTTTTCTTCTCAACGTCGTCGTCGTCTCCAAAATTATTCACGGTTTCGATCGAAACGCCTTCGCTAACGTTCTCGACTTTCGCAAATCTAACCAACGCTAATCCAACACCACCTCCTTTAGAAGCGACTACTTTCCCAATTTCCTTCTCATCGCGTTTAGAAATCAACGTCCCGTTAATTTTCACTTCTTTCGTTTCATCGAACACGATCGGAACGATCCCTTTCCTTACCTCGCCTTGAAACTCCGCTCTAGCAGTCGGTTCTTGCCCGACATAACACCCTTTCGTGAACGAAACCGCGTTCAAATGCGTCAATCTCGTCTCAGCTGGGAATCTATCACCTAACTCGATCGATCCCTCTGGAACACCATTCACATGTCTCCATCTCGCGTACGCTATTTCGTTCTCGTCGTCATCGTCGTCGTTTCCAGCAACTTTTTTTGCGTATTTCGCCGCCGATACGATCCCGCGCTTCCCTAATCCAAACCACCTCGGATCCGCCGCTAACGCCGAAGTACACGACTTACTCGTCCCATTTGCTGGTGGCGCACACGCGACGACGACCTCGTCCATGCAATCATCCACTGTCACCGCAGACCGTAACTTCCTCCTCACGATTTGCCTCAACAGTTCCTCCTTCGCCGAACTACAGGTATCGATATAAATCTCACCATCACTTCGTCCTTCGCCCTGGTCCCATTTATAGACGAAGCAATCAGTGACGACGCGTCCTTTCGTGGTTAACATCGCCGCGTACATTGACTGCTGCGACTCGATCAAATCAACACCTTCGTTATTATCATCATCATCATCGTTATTATTATTATTATTGTTCACATTCATGCCCCCGCTAGTGAACATTTCGTTGATATCATTCGTGAGTAAGCTCTGTAACAACTTCCTCGCATCACCGCCTGAGAGTTTGATCACGCGCCTGGTTTTCTTTAAAGCGATGAACCCAGGCCCATCGTCCAAAGAAGAACGATTAAGAGCTGATTTTGATTGGAACCTCGCGAGCGCTCGCGCGATCGCTCTGTCGAGCTCTGTCCGCGCTTGCACGAATAAACGCCTGGACATGTCCGTTTTTGTGACGAGATCAGATCTCGGAAACATTCTGTCGCGAGATATGTTTGACCAGATCTTTTTACGCTAACCATTGCTAGCTAAGCGTATCAAATAATCACATCTTCGCAACGTCGACGAACGATCGCGGTTGGGAAATGTTCAGAATTTGGTTTGAGGCGCGCGCGTGAAATCTGAGAAGTGCTTCATCGAATCGCGTTCTTGTTTTATGTCTAGATCACCAGAGTTTCATGAAGTGTACGTAGCATGCTAAATGTTTGATCATCGCGTTGAATACATAAAACGTTTTGGAGCTTCAGAGGCTACGAAAGATGATTACAAGAGATCGCGAAAATTCATCAATCGCGTGGATAGGATGGTCGAACGATTTCTCTGTATCGCGATCGATCGAGAGAGATTGAGAGATTGAGCCGTGTTCGTTCGTGTTTTGTTGCCGATGGAGACATATTTCGTCGGCAGAGTTTGTGTACACAACAGACGACACAGAAAACGCACCATCGACACGCAAATCAGCTAATAAACGCAGAACAGTACCGTGTTCTTCGCGTGCATCGAATCTCGTCCGAAAGAGAGAGAGAGCGAGAGAGACAGACAGAGAGAGAGCACTCGTTCCCCCCCAAGCGGTTCCGTGCACTCGCTTTAAGAAGTCGCCAAGTAAAAGCAATTCTCGACCAAAAACATCCAATTTCGGGAAAAGACACGCACACAAAATCAGTTTTCTTGTTTCAAAACGTACCTTCGTAAACAGAAGGAAGAAGAATTGTTCGACAACTTTCGCGCTCGCTCCGAGGCTCACCGCGCGATGTACGACTTTCGCTCGAGCGTACACGCCTCGATCGTAGGGAAGAACTTCGCTTTGTTTCGGAAAACGACGACGACAAAGGCGAATATCGTCGTCGTTGGAAGAAACAGAAGTCAAAGGAACAAAAGCTTCAAAATAAGCTCGATAATATTATCCAAAACTTTTCCGAGGAATTTACAATTAATTGCGAATAAAGAGGAAAGAGAAATAAAGAAGGGGAAGAGTAATCGATCGATCGAGAGCGCGATGCAAGCGATCAGTGATTTAGGAAGCAGTAGTAGTTTGATCGTCGCAACAAAAGAAGAAGAAGAAGATGCAGAAGATGATCGAATGAAAGCCGCGTTTGAAGGAAACCAAAAGGAGATTTTTTCGACGCAGAGAAGGAAAAAGAAAGAAACCGAGCTAGCGGGAGAAGAAGAAGAAGAAGAAGAAGAAGAAGAGATGATGGTAGTGAACGATCGTCGCGAGGAACTCATTAAATTTGAACGGAATGGGGAGAACTTTGCGGAACAGACCGTGGCTGTCGCGAGCGACGGACCGATTGACGTTTTACACGCTTCGTCGAAGCAAACGAAGTCGTGGCAGGCCGTGAGAAGAGCGGTGACTATTGGGCCCGTGCAATCGAATTCTTTAATCGGTGGCACGCCTTTGATCGATTTAACGAACTGTTTAAGTTTGAATAGGGATAAGGTGAAGATTTATGCGAAATGTGAGTACATGAATCCATCCGGGTCGATTAAGGACAGAATCGCGAGTTATATTTTACAAGCCGCGATTGATTGCGGAGATTTGAGAGAAGGTATGACCGTCGTCGCGGCGACGTCAGGGAATACTGGGAGTGCAATTGCGGCGGCGTGTGCAATTAGAGGCTTTGATTATATCGTTATTACGAATAAAAAGTGCTCGATTGAGAAGATTGATTCGATGAAGGCGTACGGTGGGACGGTTATAGTCGCGAAATCAGGCGTCGCCGCGGATGATCCAGAACATTATCAAAACATTGAAAACACGATGGTTAAAGAAAATCCAGAGAAATATTTTGGAGTGAATCAATACGATAACTTGAACAACGCCAAGGCATACGAAGCGACTCTCGGTCCGGAAATTATTGCGCAAACGAAAGGGTTAATCACGCATTTTATTGCCGGCTCGAGTACTGGCGGAACTTTAACTGGTACGGCCAGATATTTGAAAGCCGTGAACCCGGATATTAAATCCGTTTTAGCCGATCCGAGAGGTTCAGTCTTATGGGACAACTTCGTCAACGACGTTCCTGAAAATGAACTAGTCGTCGGTAAATGGGAGACCGAGGGCGTTGGTAAAGATTCTATTCCCGGTTGCTTGTCGTGGGACGTCGTCGATGGCGCCACTCAAGGCGACGACGCGACGAGTTTCTTCACGTGTCGTAAAGTTGCTAGAGAGCTCGGAATATTGGTTGGAGGGTCAGCCGGTTTGAACTTGAATGCGTGCGCCGTTTTGAGTGGTCAAATCGAGCAAGGTACGATTGTCACCGTCTTGCCAGATTCTGGCGTTAAATATCTCTCTAAAATCTTCAACGATGAATGGATGCAAACAAAAGGGTTTATTGGGAAAGAGAAGAATCCGAAAAATGGGTCTATTTATTGGAAACCCGGTAGCGACGATCCGTGTGCAAATCAACCATCGTCAAGAATGTTCCCAAAAAACAGATGCGCTTTACAAAACGATCCGCGACCTGAGTGTAAAGATGACGAATTAAACCCGAGAGAACAAACCGAAGCCGAATTGAGATTTCTCGAAGAAACGGCTGCGCGCATGGTTGAATACCATCGTCAATCCATTAAAATTGGTGAAGAACCAGTCGTAGTTAGCAATACACCTGAATCTGTGCGTCAAATTTTTACCGATGCCGGTGTTGATATGAACTTGGATCACATACAAGAGTCTTGGAACGAACAACAGTTAAGAGATGCGGTGTCAACCGTTTTGCAAACTTCCGTTCGATCGTCCTCACCTTTGTTTTTGAATCAGCTATACGCCGGTGTCGATCCAGTTGCCCTCGCTGGCGAATGGGTTTCCGCCGCGTTGAATTCGAACGTTCACACGTTTGAAGTCTCTCCAGCTTTGACTGAGATCGAAAAATCTTGTTTAGCCAAAGTCGTGAGAATGTGGCTAAAGACGAAAGAAGGAGATCAAACCCCAGAACATGACGGTCTGTTCGTTCCCGGAGGCTCTATTTCTATTTTGTATTCAATTCTATTAGCGAGAGATTTAGCCGACTCGTCTATTCGCAAGTGTGGTATGGACAGAGCAAACAAACTCGTTGCATTTTGCAGCCAAAACGCACATTATTCATACAAGAAATCCGCAATCGTCATCGGTTTGGGCGAGGAAAACTTGGTCGCTGTAAAATGTCGTCCAAACGGCGCCATGGACCCGGGTGCGTTACGTGCAGCGATTGCATCAGCCATAGCTGCTGGAAAACAGCCCTTTTACGTCGGTACTACGGCTGGAACGACCGTACTCGGTGCTTTTGACCCGTTTGATGAGCTCTTTGATGTCATTGATGAGTTTCAAAATAATAATGGACAAAGTCGTAGAATTTGGACGCACATTGATGGCGCGTGGGGTGGCAGTGCCATGCTTTCGAAAAAGCACAGTTATTTAATGGATGGCGCAGAACGGTCGGATTCGTTCTCTTGGAACCCGCACAAAATGCTCGGTATGCCTTTGCAATGCTCGACGTTTGTTTGCAAACACCCTGGGTCGTTATCGAAAGCGAACGGCGCCAAGGCTGAATACTTGTTCCAGCCGGACAAAAATAATTCCGGCGCCGACCTTGGTGATCGCACGATTCAATGCGGTCGCAAAGCGGATGCTTTGAAGTTGTGGCTCTCCTGGAAGTTGCGCGGCGACAAAGGTTTCGCGGAATGCATCGACCGCTCGTTCCACCTCGCTAAATTCGTTCAACTCGAAGTTGAAAACTCGGATGGGAAATTTCTCCTAGTTCAACCGGCGCAATGCTCGAACGTCGGTTTCTGGTACGTCCCACCAAGATTACGACCGTTCAATCGCGAAACTGCAACTGATGCACAATGGGCTGAGCTCGGTTTCGTAGCACCAAAGTTAAAAAACTCCATGCAACGTGCCGGCGACGCGATGATCGGCTTCCAACCAATCGCCAGCATGGGATACGTCAACTTCTTCAGACTCGTCTTGCCAAACCCGAGACATATTACTGAAATGGATTTAAGAGCGATGCTCGATCGTATGGACGAATACGGTCAGCATTTCTAAACATAGTTCCATCATCATCATCACGAAAACTATAGGGTAATCAATCGCCCTATGCCGATGTAAAAAATAATAATCCGACGAGGAGAGAGCGCTCGTTTTCACGCCAGCGCTCGAAACAATAATACTAAAATAATAATATTTATAATAATTTACTACACAGAACGACCAATAATTAATAATAATAAAACAGAGGTTGTCAAAAAAAGTCATCTAGCCGTGTTGCTAGCGAGGTTAAATTTAGTCACCATCAATCGAGCTCTTAGTCGTTTTAACGAACGATATACTGCTTCTGTAGGTTCAAAATCCATCACGAAGCATTAAAATAATTTGTATTTGTCTTTTCCTCAAAATTCCCTCTCTTTGCTGCTTATTAAGAGTGTTTTTAAAATGGTACGAGCAGAGTTAATATCAGTTCATTGGCATTCATGGTTCAATCAACAAACTGAAAAGTTCATCGCGAACGAGCCTATATTATCGTGCTCGTTCGACCACTCAGAAAATAGCGAAAGACCTGTGTTGATCACTTCTGGCGCCGATAAAACGATAAAGATCTGGACCGTCAATTTTGATTTCAATGCAGGCGAGGATAAAAAGAATAAGAATAAGAATGATAATGAACGCGTGGAATACAAACAAACGATTAAGAACCACACGACGAACGTGAACTGCGTGAGATTTTCAAAATCTGGAGAAATGATCGCGAGCTGTGCCGACCAAGGAGAGTGTTTCGTCTTCTGCAGAAGACTCGAGAAAGTTCTTGAGGTTGATAAAATCACGAAAGAGGAACAAATGAGCGAATGGAAATGCGAGAGAACTTTGAGGGGTGGGAACGAAGATGCGATTGATTTAAGTTGGTCACCTGATTCAAAGGCTATTGCCGTGAGCTATATTGATTGGAAGATTGTTGTTTTTGATTCTATGAAGGGCGACGCTTTAGTCGAACTCGGCGGGAAAAGGACGCCGAGGGCGAAAGGTGGCCATACATCTTTCGTGCAAGGCGTCGCGTTTGATACTTTGCAGAAGTGGATAGTCACCGTGTCAGCGGATAGGACGATGTGCGTGTATGCATCGAATAAGGTTGCGAAGAGTAAAAACGATAAGAGTAAGATTTGGGCATCGAGCTCGTTTGCGTATAAACAAACGGCTAAAAGTGCAAAGAGAATTATTGACTCCGAAAAAAATGAAAACGCAAACGATGACATGAGCTTGATGTTATTCCATGACGACACATTGCCGTCATTCTTTAGACGGCCTGCATTTTCACCGTGTGGGTCATTTTTAGTCGTACCAAGCGGTATCATTACAGAGAAAGATGAGGGCGTTAAATTGCGCGTTGTTAGAAATTGCGCTCACGTCTTTTCAAGAAAAGATTTGACAGTTCCTTTGATCTCTCTTCCTTCGCTGAAACCGTCGACGTGCGTTCAATTTTCTCCGAAGGTATATAAAAGGAGAAATAATAATAACAATAATGATAATAATATTAATAACGACGATAGCAGCAACAACGCGTTTAGAGGCTTGACACATCGATGTATCTTTTGTGTCTGCACGATCGATGGGTGCGAAGTATGGGACACTGAAAAATCTACTCCAATCGTTTTCATTGCTAACGCGCATTACGCGGCAGTAACAGACTGTGCGTGGAGTGCGGATGGCGAAACTTTGGTATTAACAAGTAAAGATGGATTCGCCTCGTTCATTAAATTTGAATCAGGGGAGCTCGGCGAGGAAGTCGAGTTACCAAAGATTATCGAAGAAGAAGACTTCGAGAAAGAAGAAAGTAGCAAAGAAAACGAAAAGAAAGTTGAACAGCAGCAGCAGCAGAAAATCGTAGAGGTTTTTTTCAACAAAAGTATTGTTCCAGAAAGAGAAGTAAAGGAGAACGAAAAAAGCAACGTGAATGCGCCGAGGCGGATAAGTCCAATTGCTATGTAAGATTTAGTAAAAGCAAAGCGTATATACAACTCCCGACTTAGCATGTTTAGTTTGAATAGATTGAAAGACACTCTTCTCTTTTATTTTAAAAAATTCTATTTCTCTTTACAACTCTCTCTCTCTCTCTTGCTCTGACCCTCTTAATAATATATTTTACTCTCTTATTTGTTTTGTTTCCGGTTTATTTTCTTTTTCATTAATGTTTTAGTTTGTTTACTCTTCTCATATCAAAATCTCGCGCTCAATCAAGGCCTTTTCACAATTGAACAAACTCAACAATTTTTATCATGTGTGTTTGGAACACACAAATCAATCACATTCTCGCTCTAGGTGTGCGACGTTGTAAACTGCGACGTTTCTTTGGTGTGCCTGGACGCATCGGATCACGATTGTCTCTCCACCCTCCAAAAACTTTCTTCATGAAGGAACCGACGATCGTATTCTTCTCGACTTCATAGTCCTTCTTTGCCGCCGCCATTCTTCTGGTTTCGCGCTTATTTACGTTGGAACTCATGGGCGTTCCTGCAACACCTTCGGCAGACGCCATGAGCTCATGGTATCGTTCGTCGTCTGCTTCGATGTACTCCAAACCATACTCCAACACGTCTTCCAACGGTTCGAAGCAAATGGTCAGAGGTTGCGTCGCGGCAAAGTCCATCTCAGCTTGCGCTTTGCGTCGTCTTTTAGATGCCGCAGGATTGAAGCATGCGCGTCG